>Ga0209454_1002553_pt1 | contig 12459 bp, 4 predicted proteins | sample WorMetHERISLAND1_2_FD_187400 | JGI IMG/M metagenome (GOLD analysis project Ga0209454, IMG submission 187400) | Marine gutless worms symbiont microbial communities from Max Planck institute for Marine Microbiology, Germany - Olavius geniculatus... | ecosystem: Host-associated > Annelida >...
TTTTTAAGAATCTCTTAAATTCAAGGAGTCTTCCGTACGGAGGCCTCAAATTTAAGTACTCTTTCGAGATGCATTAATATCTTATTGGTGTAGGCCTACACTGATTGCTAAAGTGGCAGGACCGCTGTTATCGCGCGTCACGTGAGCTTTGCTCAAACTGCTTGCGTTACCGCAGGTATAGGCCTAACAGGTAACAATACCAATACAGAAATTAGTACGACACACAGGTCGTATATTTGGCGTTTGGTTGTGAATGCAGACTGGGACGGCGATTAACATGGCTAGTGGTTGTGCGTACCGAACACAGAATAATTACACGCCGGAATGTGCAGTTTTATGCACCAAAATAACTCACTCGCCATATCAACTAACCACAGCTTACAATAGTTCACCTTCAAGTGGCGCGTAGACGCTACGCACGCACATCAAAGTTATCGCAGTCGCCGTATAACTACTTCTCCCACCTTCGAATATCGCTCATTGATACAGGTAAAAAAAATGTACACACGTAATTTGAGAAAGTGAGCAAAAATCAAAAATTATTAATTATTAATTTCAGTACGTTAATGGATAATTACAGCTCACAATAGCGCCGTTTTATTTGCACCGCATCTGGCGACACACCTTTAGCTGATAGGCTTCATTAGGAGCTCAAAACTTAGATGAGGCTAGTGCTTTTTGTAGCTACTGCTGAATCTCCATGCCATATACACTTAATTTTTTGGTATCTTTTTATTAGAAATCTGGGGAGCCTCAAGTGCAGATATCATGATATGCCATGCATCACAGCGGTAAACTGCATCCCAATCTACTGACCGTCTGTCACGTTATCTTACTATACTCTACTTACCCTACCTATATTTCTCCTCATAAAAATAGATGGCTGAGTTGGTACACGAACCCAATACCCAGACTACATCATCCAGTTATCCACGAAGAGTTTATTTATCAAGTTTTAAACCGACATATACAGTACTGACATTCACTGCGTTTAGTATTCCTCCCTATCGGGAGGACATTTTTTATTTTTAACGCAAAAAAAACGATAAATATAAGTGCAAACTAACTATATGCTTTCGTATTGATACACATTTGGCCCGGTACTAAGCTTATGTTAATTACTGCCTGCCACGTACATGCAATAAGTTTTCACCTACCGCGCGATACGATACAAAGCGTCTGTTTATAGCAGTCGTGCTCTGCACTGAAACGTCTGAGCAAAAGGTGCATCGATGCATTGCGGTAGCACCAGCATGACCAGAGTTTCTTCAGCTTATGATATTACAAGAAATTACTGGAAAACGTCATAAAGGCCTAGAACATAAACGCACCAGCCGTTAACACCATTATAGGCCTAGCTTGTTTTTCTGTAGCTGCCCCTACTATTTGGAACTCTCTTCCTTTTGGCATCCGCAATAGCGGTTCATTAGCTTCCTTCCGTCGTAAACTCAAAACATTCTATTTCTCAACGTCCAGCCTTGTTTAGTGGCCCGCCTCACTCCTTATCTCAGCACCTCAGATTCAGTGAGTTTCTCGCTGACATTGTGCGTTTTATAAATTAAATTAACTTACTTACTTACTTACTTACTAGCTGTCACCGGAAAGTCACTGGAAACTTGTGGTTTTTCAGTTCGTCTGTATTCTGTAACAGAGAAATATATTAGATATTGTCGTAGATCAATTGCTTAAGGCCGTTTGAAAACAGTGCTTTTTACGCGCGACAGCTCGTCTTGGCCATCGCAATTCTGTCTGTCCGTTCGTCCGTCCGTCCGTCTGTCAATTGGGTGGATCAGTCAAAAACGGTGCAAGATAGGATCATCAAATCTTCACGGTCGGCTGCCTGGAAGACTCTAGTTTTAGAATCCGTAAAGCTTTCCCATAAATTCGAACGTGGTCACCCCGAGCAAAGACGCTATCAATGAGAAAGAGTAGGGAATATTTGCGAGTTTTAGCCAATAACTCGCCGTATCTCAGAAGCTGTGCGAGATAGAGCCAAGGTTACTATTAATCACTAATAAAAAGTCGTACACGCGCTTTCAATTGACACCGAAAGCAATGACCTTGGATGACCATGAACACTAACATAGCGATTTTTATTGATTTTTGATCATTTTGGGCTGCCACTCACATTTCAAGAGCGAATTGCGCCGCAATCGCTAGCGATAAACAGGACAATCTGCATATGAAATTTTCAGCATTGAACGCAGATTTCAACGGTCTAAGTCGCGACCCGGGTATCCCTTAAAAATGCGCACCTTTTGCCTGTCAAATGGTAGACAATGCGCGATATCTCGTCATTATCGTCATCGTATATATCGAACGTTGATTGCTAGGACCGGTGAACTTGAACTGGTTCGCAGTGGGCCCTCATACTGTACATGCACCGCTGTCGCGCGTTTCCTTTGCGTTAGCTGAGCTTTCTTGTTTGTTTTGTGTTACTAGTTTTTTAGTTTGCCGTGGATATCAATATCCATGTATATATCCATGGATATTATGCTGACAGGCTTGCTAATTAATTGCAGCTAATCAAGTTTCGCTACGATTTTATGGCGAATAAAATATTTTAATGCCTCGTGCACCCAGGGCAGAGGCACAAAAACTGTAGTTTCTCGACCTCCAACTTTGCTGAGTATAATTAGCAATAAAAACTATAGCAACTTATCAGTAGGTGACCGCGAGAAAAAATAGAGCTACAGACAACCACAGTTTGCACCGCAGTCGGCATATACCCGATGATGGATCTGTTCAACTTTTCACTCGTCGACACACGAAGTGATATATAAGTTACAGGCAAAGATAAAAAGAAGAAGAAAATTTACGTTCAGACAGTGATAAACTATACCACGCCTAACCGCAGCATGAACGCGCCATCTCGACCGTGGCGTTATTTGTGAAGCAGAAACTCCACTATCTCGATATCCTGTGGATTAGTTGTACGGCTCGTTGCACAGCATGCTGCATAACAAATCGACAACGAATCAAAACAAAAGGAGTTAGGGTCTTCCTCGTGTCTTATGGCGAGGATGTCACGAGCTTGGGGTGGGCGTCACGAAAGTCGACGTAATGGAATTTGGGCTTGAACTGCAGTTCTGATCTCAGTTGAGGACAAGACATTTCGCTAATCAGCTTCAGCGCCGGCAACGAGCGATCCGTCAATCAATCAATCAGATTTTTCAAAGTGGGCTGCGTATTAAGTAACAAGGCCAAGATTGCAAGGTTTACGTTAAAAAACAGCCACCGTATCTGAATGATCTGAAAGCCGACAGAAGGCAAAAAAACAGTTTCAAATCAATGTCGACGAGATGAATTGAATAGGCGTGAGCTCGGCGAATCGAAAAAGCACAAAAAGTTGTCGCCGTGAAATGGATAGCTGAACTGGTGACATACGCGGAGCCAATGCATAGTAATGAAACAGCAGCAGCAAGAACTTTGCAGCAAACATCGCATATGCCAAGAGCTACTGATCTGATATTCGAGGAAGTCAACACGACCGAACTTCTCTGCATAAAGCACTTGATCTTTGTGCCTCATATGTAGATAGACCTACAACTCATGGCGTCTTTAGCGTTCAAGCAAAAGGCTACAATGTCCCCGCTTCCCCTGAGACGCTCTAACGATAAATTGTCCGAGTAGCGGCGACAACCTTGGTGTCACATAAAGCATTGCCACATTGTGATGCAAACGAACGACACAGCTCGTTTGTGACGTATACGACTGTCGTTCGTAACATATGCATTGCACTGTCAATCGTCGCCCTACCGTACGTTCATACGTATATATCGCCGGGGCGACCTCATCAATGCAAATCGCACTCGGATGACCGCCAATTAGCCGCTTTACGACGCGCCAAACGAACCGAAATCAATCAGCACGACCCATCACTAATTTACTCCGACCTGGGTGGTCCGTTTATAATAGCTGGCAGCGACAAATGCAGCTGGTAAGTATACAGGATAACATCGACAGTCAACGGAAGTGGCGTGGCGACTGCGTGGACCGCCGGATAAGAAAATAGGGTACGCCCCCGGGCGGGCATAAAGAGGTCAATATTGCCCTTGTAGTAGTGAGTCCAGCCACATTGCAAACTAGTGTACAAATACAATGCACCTACACAAACAGCGGCGTGTGAACTATGTGATACGCAGCAGGGATTTAAAGCAAAAAATAAAATCTCTATCAAGTGGAAGACAAGTCGAATGGTTGTAAAGTCACGTCGCCGATGTCGGTTTATTTGCCGGTATGGCGAATGAAGGTGTGCCGCGAGATGTGTACTTTTACATCATCAGAGATTCTCTGTAATTTTATAACACATTTTTTAAAAAATCCATAGAGTTTCATAAATATTATGACTGATAGGCTAAGGTTTTGTCTCTGCGACGGGTATCGGCGGAGATTAAGCTTAACTGTTTTCAGGTTCATCCAACTGGTCTTCGATGAAGTTAACTGATTAGTATAGGCCTATGTTTAAGGTCGAGGTATCATCTTCCTCAGTAAAAATTCACTGATCTACTAATTACTACAGCACCATATGTGTGTGTGTGTGTGTGTGTGTGTGTGGCTGTTTTTTCATTAATCGTATAAAACAAGGACATTAAAAAACTAACCTACTTTGGACTCTTCCCGCCTGTTGACCTTCTTTCAGTAGCGCGTAATCCAACAGCGGCAATCAGTCTGTATCTGAGAGAGTTGACGTCTAAACGCACCGGGCGCCGGTCGGTAGCCGCAGCGGCGCCGTGCGCGGGATTTGTGCGTATCCTCAGATGTGTCGAAATGTTAATTTATCTTGTCTCGTCGAACTGCAGGTTTTTAGTCGCACAGGCACAGCACGCCACAGCAGTGCAACGCGCTAGAAGATATACGTTCTACCGTTTTTCACGCTGAAAGGACGTGATATAGGCCTACCGGTAGACCTAAATGTCGGAGCAAGAACTGACGCTCTCTCAAAGTGACGCCTCGTCGCTTGCTCGCATAGAAGCTCTTGCTGCGAGCACGTACGTAATTCAACTGGACGGTTGGTCTACAGCGCGCTGTAGGTATATAGGCCCCTATAGTATAGGTCGCAGCGTCCATGCCTTACGGAGTCGCTAAGAGTTCAACCAATCAACGACCTTATCCAAGTCGCCGTCGGACGTGCTCTACGGTGTAGTGAGGCGCCGACATAATATCGATTTCAGTCAATCGTTTCAACAGAGCACGGCGCCACGGAATAGATATAGTCCACTCAGAACAATATATTTTTGCTTTAAACACGTTAAAGCGCTATATGCACGCATGCACGTTCATAGCGATGGCGATTGCGAATAACTGGGTGATATATTGGGCTTTATACAAACAGGATGAGGCGTAAAGCAAACAGTCTCGTCGAGAGGGACGGAGTAGGGCGAAGGGGTAAGTTACCCCCGGCTCCGCGACGTTTGGGGGCCCCGCTGTCGCTCAAAAATATAAAGTACGCCAGAATGTGCCATTTAAAAAAAATATTTAAAAAATTCTCCCCAAGGGCCCCGCGAGAATGTTTCCCCGAGCCCCGCTGTGGCTCTCGACGTCCCTGTAAGCAAGAAGTTAAACAAGAACATAATGTCATGATATTGTGACTCTTGGCCATGCATACTAACGTCGCACCTGGCACTTTTAATATTTTAGAAAAATATGCTGCTATAGTGCCGACATATTTTGCAGCTGTCCACTATGCACACGCAGCATTTAAATTTTAGTTGAAAGTCTACTTTTACATCGATCAACTTTGCACCCGCTGTGCCGCGAACCAACACGCTGCGAGTTCGCGTCGTGAGCCATAGGTGCGTTCTTACTGCGCGCGTTAATGTATCTGCTCTTGAACAGCCAATCAAGCCCTAATCCAAGCGCTACCTCACCCTAGAAGAACGAATACATTTGAGATCGTCCACGCGCATTAACGCGCAGTGAGAACGCACCTTAAACATTTATGAGACATAAATTTATATGTTATTTTGTGTAGGTTTTTTCAACTCTGGTAAGCTTATTTTTTGAACTGAAAATTGGTACGCATGTTAGGGGTCGTCCATAAATGACGTCACGCGATTTGAAGGAAAAACTTGCCCCTCTCTCGGCTACCCCTTCGTCACACTTCCCTGGACCCCCTTCAAGTATGACGTCACAAACGTCTCCTCCCGGCAGCCTGTAGTGTAGAGTACAGAGATAAGTTTCAGCATGTCCTAATTCTAATATATAAAATTATATCCATTATCAAAATTGTCTACTGTCAATTTAATGCATAAATTTGTGTGAAATTAAGCACAGTGTTCCTAAATGTTTCTCGTCTTGACACATACGGCGAGTTGGCAACATGAATTTGGCTGTCTATTGTGCCTTGCCACAGATGTGATGTGTGTGAAGTCACACTTCTTTTAACCTCCCCTTCCCTACGTCACACGTCGTCACAATAATGTAAACCCCCTCCCCCCTCGGAGCGTGACATCATTTATGGACGACCCCTTATCTTTGCTGAGGGAAAAAATCACGTCAATTTCTGCTTTTCGGCGCTTTTCGTTTTCGAGTTACGAGCTCGTATGAGACAGACAGACGTATAGGGAGAGACAAGACCCGCAATTAGTAAGTAAGTAAGTAAGTAAATTTAATTTATAAAGCGCACAATGTAAGCGAGAAACTCACTGAATCTGAGGCGCTGAGGTAAGGAGTGAGGCGGGCCACTAGATATGGCTAGACGTTGAAAAATAGAATGTTTCGAGTTTACGACAGAAGGAAGCTATTGAACAGCTGTTGCGGATGTCAAAAGGAAGAGAATTCCAAATAGTAGGGGCAGCTACAAAAAAAGCTTCTAGAGCCAAAACATGTACGGACACGAGGCACAGACAACAGATTAGTGCCAGATGAACGCAATGTACGAGATGGAATGTAATGTTCAAGAGGACGGCCGCGTGTGATCGGTTCGGCGAATCGTCGGAATCGATGTAGAAAAATACCGAATATATCATCGAACGTTTGAGAGCGGTTAGACTGACCCATCACGAATACTGAGAAGCATAATGCGTATTGCGGTTCGCGTTGTAGGCCTACGTATGTACATTGTGAGTAATCTGTGCAGAGTTCTGTGCAGTCAGCTGTGATGTGTGGACATTGCCAGCATGCCGTGATCAGCGACGCGTAAATGCGTTCTCTCAGTCTCAGTGATAGGTTTAGTCTGTATGACCCTTTGTTTGGAGGTCAGTAACTATTGGCATTACGCGCAAACAGCCGACCATAATAGGCTTGTCTCTGACAAGCACGGGCGTCACCACTGCTAACTTGTGCTAAGTGGTAGGCCTAGACGACATATTAATTTATCGCATTGCGATAAATGCAGTTAATGTCTCTATTCATCGTACTCTATAATTTCCTGTTAGGCCTACTTGTATGAACTAAGCCTCAGGAGGTGTTGGAAAATTCATTAGGCCCACACTGTCGTCTCCAATACTGTTCAGCGAGAGAGTCATTTTCTGGAAGTTTTTGACATTCCATGACTTTCACCTTTTGAGCTGGAAATTGGCACACCAGTTACGTCTGTTCCAGGAAATGCTTGTAGTAATTTAAGTTTTCTATACGCTTATTTTATAACTCACTTAGTCTCTCGATCGTTCACTGCAGTCATGAAGTGTTACAACTGCCTAATGTCGCTCGATCTAGTCAAGCATGGCGGATGAAACGCGTCTCACGTCTATTTGTCACACGCACGTCACGCAGAATACACCGTCGATCACAGTCATGAAATGAATACGTTTCAGCGCCGTCGATAGTTTATTATGCCTCGCTACACTTGCAGAATTTTAATTAATTAACTATAGACCGTGAAGAAACGCCTATTTTTCGAATTATGCGACCGTATGTGATAGACAGACAGACGAACGGACGGACGGACAGGGCCCGCTATGCGGCCTATTGGATGCCCGCATAACGAAGATGGCAACGCCTAGCAGTTGCTGCTGCTGAGGTCGAAGATGCGTCGAGTTGAGTAGGCCCTATGAACTGATCGAACCACGCACGGCTCAGTTGAACTATGGGCGTAATTGCATGCGAGCTGATATCGGCCATTCAGCGTCCAATTCACAGCTCTCGCGGGAAATATTGAACATCCACGAGAACTTGCGAGATATCGCGGCCCAAATACTGGCACTTAAAGCTGTGCAACTGTGATGTGTTACTGTGTTTTTGTCGAGTCGATTGGGAGATGATTTCAGATTTCTGTATTTTTAAATTTAAATTTGATTATTTTGTTACCGTTTACTAAGTCGATCATACTTCAGCGTTGCTATATCAATCACTCAGTCGATATTATCATTAAAAATTTAAATCACTTTGATGGAACGTACATTAGGCCTACGCATATTCGCTATTGATAATATTATTAATGCCCATTTTTCCATATTTTCAAGTTTTTGCCCGTTAACGTTTTTTTCTGGCAGACAAAAATCGCTGCTCGTAGTTGTTCAGTGCACATCAAACTTTTATCATCACATCACTTACTAACGAGTTTTTCTGTTACAGCTTATTACGACGTTTTATGATACTGCATGTATCGAGTCGAATCGAATCCGAACACGTTGAAGTCGAACTGCCCATCTTTAAATCGTCGGACTGTAACCGGCGCGGCGACTTTTCAACGAACGATTTCAGACGCGGTGCCGTCGATTGCGTAAGACGTTGTTCTGCTGGACGATCGGTCATTGTTATAACGGCCTATCTATCAGTTGTCTGTCTGCTCAGCCATCGAAAACCGATTCACGGAAGAACGTTCATTTAGACGCTTTATTCTCCGGCGGTGATCGATCCAGACAGATTACTCAAACCATCGACGAATATTGTCGACATTTCTGTATAGAACACAGTACACAGGACACGCGGATCGATAAAACATCTCTAAGCAACCGACAAGAAGACTAACATTTATGGGTGTACAGAAAAGACAGCGGCGTGGTTGGTAATACCCCATTTACACGAGGAAGCTGGCTCGAGCTGGCTCTATAAGAGCTGGGTCTAAAGGCATACTACAGAGCGACGTATAGGCCTAACTGAACTGCAATGGCATGGTTTAGCTTTTTAACGATTTCAACTAGCCAATAAGCAATAACAAGTAATGCATTACAGTAGGCACCGTTTTAACGGCATTGGTGGCCACGCCCTGCTTGCCCAGGTGTCATTCTTGAAAAACTAAACTGTGTCAGTTCAGTTTAGTTCAGTTACGTCGCTCTGTACCCGCCTTAAGATTGCATGTCGTGCTCTTTTAAAACCAGCTCGTAGGTGTAAACGGGGTATTAGAAAGGTTAGGGGCAAGAAGTTACAATTTTCCGACCGACAGTTTTGCAAATTTTTGACGGAGAAGACACAAAGGTGCGCAAAATTTCAATTTGGCCGCTAAATTCCCAAGAAATTAAAAAATTTTAGCCGCAAAATTTGTATTCTTAGAATAAAATATTTGGACAAGAAAAATATTTTCCAAGAGGCTTAAACTGCTTCCTTGCCTCGACGCTACTGCTTTTGGATTCAAGTGTGTGATTTACTGAATAAGTTTAACCATTTAATCACACCTCACACGATAGTGAGTGTTGTAAGGACCTTCAAAGTCTATATGGGAAAAGGCAAACTTTGACCCTCGGCCCACCCAAAACCCCTGAACCGATCGTCACCAAATTTGCATGAATGGCGTGATTACGTCGTGGACGCCTACCACCAAAAAATTGGGCTCAATCCGCCCGGTTTTTGCTCCCCATATATATAGGTGAAATATACACCTTTCCTGTTCGAAATTTAGGCTATGTTAGTGATTACCAACTAAAGTCAGCTTGTAAGGACGTCATATGCATAGCCCCATCTAAGGTTACCCAAATGATTTTTGCTGTTTTGAGGACTTATATCATCACATCGTCCTTACACACAGTTTTAAACTGTTAAGTTTTTTACATATGTATTTTACGGTAATATTTCCTGTCGTATTTAGCACGAGTCTCACTGATGACTAGGCCTATTGCTGAGTAATGATTGGGCATTTTGACTAAGACAGGATGGGACAGCGTGCAGCTGACCATAGTCACTCATTGATATTGACTGACTGAGCTGTTTGCATCTGCCTGTGTGTGTCAATGTTACAGCGGCTGTCTACGTCACACCGTCGCAGTGACCACACCGCACGCTGCAAATCAGTCAATATTGAAAGCCGCGGCATCTCCAGCGTACTAATCCGCGTTCCCTCCGTGATTCCGTGATGCGCTTTGTGTCCACTGTCCAGGTCCAGCAACGATCAGCTACAAAGTCACCGCGGAGATTTGGTTCGAGTCAGACGGCGACGGTGACGTCCGTTCATCGGTTCCGAGAATCAGTCTGATCGGCTGAATAAACAAATCCTTCTCGCTCTGGGAATCATGGACTTCCTGTGTTCACGCGTGCCGAACTATATCGCACATTTTCGTCGCACTTGTTATTTTATAGTTTCCTATTCATTGTTATTCAATTTATACATGGACAGTTTTCAAACGAGAATGTGTTGAACAATAAGCAGTCACCAAATTCTTTCTATTGAAGCAAACATCAATTTATGACAATCAATATTTGAGCGCCTTTTGTTAGAACGGTTTAATTTCTGAAACGGATTAAATCAGTTCGAAGAGTAGGCTACTGTAAGAGCCCGCAAGTATAATAGGTTTACTCAAGCGATCACATGAATTATTAATTAATTAATTATTAACTGTTGAAAATTAACTTAAGTAACGGTCGAGGTTATGGTACGACTGTCGTCTGTCCGTCTGTAACGGATGTATTGTGGCTCATCGGCGCGAGATAGAGCCTAGGTTGCTATTGATCACTAACAGAAAGTCGCATATAGGTTTTCAAATGACATGAAAATCACTGACCTTGGATAACCTTAAAGGGTCCAAACGCACTACCAATAACAATACCAATCGTGCGGTATTGTGGCTAAACGATAAGTCGGCGATGGTACCATCAGATAGGGTGCTGGCGACTTCCTATAGGCTGTCAATAGTAACCATATCTCCATCTGTGACAGCTGGGCTTCTTGTTCATATTGTACATGATATAATTTTACGCATACTGAAAACTATCATTCAGTGTATTTAGTGTATTTTTAAACACTGAAAAACACGTCACACAGTACAGCCAGCATGTTACGAATTTATGATTTTGCAAGTAAATTATGACGCACGACACGAAATGTCAAAATGTGAAAAAGCGTTCACGATAAATAGGCCTAAGTATGAAATGCAAAAAAAACCAAGTGGCCAACACAGCATTACAGCTCCGTGTAAAACAAATGACTTCACACAATTGTAGTATATAGCTCAATCATATCTAAGAATTTGTCTGTAATTTGTCACAGAAGTTGGCTTTCTGTCAGTGGCGTATTTAGAAGGCAGGGTGCAATGGTCCATAACCCCGGGGCCAGACAACACAAACATCTGTTGGTTTTTCTTGTGCATTCCCACATTTCAGTAAAGTGTGCACATTTGCCACTTCCACTGAGTGTTTCAGGTTCAACAAAAATTTGTCCCCTGACCCTCTAACCAGAGGCTCTGCCCTGGACTCTGTTGGGGCCTGCACTCCCAATAGGCTTAAACCTACGCTCCATGCTTGCCAAATCAATACGTCACTGTTTTCTGTACAACTGTGAATGTCAACAGTAAAACATCGGCTCACTGACAGTCATTTTGACTTTGTGCATATGAAACAGACAGCAACATGTATAAACACTGATAAAACACGCAGTAGATTTCTAAATAACTTCTAGTACACTGGTACTAACTATACACATTGAGGACCGACCGACGACCGACCTCTGTTTCTGGAAGAGCCTTCATGGAAGAACTTCAAACGGCCATATCTCCATAACGGTGCTAGATAGATGCATGGGTCACTACGGACCACCCATAGGAAGTCGACACCCGGGAGTTGAATGGACCATGGTCACGTGACCGATGACGTCACGTGATCCAAAAGGTCAAGGTCGTGACCCCATTATCTTTGAGGCGCCATATCTCCGTAACGGTGCCAGATAAACTCATGCGTTGAGGTATAACAAGACAAATAGCAACTATAGCGTCATAGATGGTTATTGGAAATTTTTTTCCTCTTAGTTCCTAAAATCGGGCAATATTTTATGAACTTCGGGGAGACAATTTCCAATAACGAACTTGACGCCATTCACTATTAGTATAGGGGCCTAATATTAAACAAGTCTCAATTAGACACCGGGTATCTAATACAAACTGAAATATAAGGAACGAAAAAGCTCCTAAAAGAATACAAAAGAAAATGATGCGTGCGAGGAGTACATTAGATTGGTCACAATCTAATAATATTTTTTGTTACATTTTAGGCTACAGTGAATACTAGAAATTTGAGCTAATGCTCACGAGACGCGCGAAAGCCTATAGCAGTTCCGGTTCAGTAGTTTAGCTGAAAACTGAGGTGTTCAAG
>Ga0209454_1002556_pt1 | contig 12455 bp, 9 predicted proteins | sample WorMetHERISLAND1_2_FD_187400 | JGI IMG/M metagenome (GOLD analysis project Ga0209454, IMG submission 187400) | Marine gutless worms symbiont microbial communities from Max Planck institute for Marine Microbiology, Germany - Olavius geniculatus... | ecosystem: Host-associated > Annelida >...
ATACTGCACTGTATTGTAACATACAGACCAACATAACAACAACACAGCATCATATCATCATGCCTCAACTACATGAATTGTTAGTTTCTGCACCTCAAATGGCAACAGCATTGTCGGCAAAATCAGGGCACACAAATGCATAGGCCAAGTAGGCCATGGCTTAGGGCTCCGCAGTTTTAGAGACCCATGCATTAAATTTGGTCGGTTAATTTTCAGAAAAGTGATCAAAACTGTTGCCACCAGATGTCATATTTTAAGGCTAAAATACACAAAATTCGATTATGGCTAAACTCCAGACACCTTAGCTAGATTTGAGGGGTTACACCCAATGTATAACACATAGACCATCATTTTTAAAAAATTCCGGCCATTTCATGGATGCTTGGACGATGGACGATGTGTGTGAAATGGACCCCCTCCAAAAATTGGGCCTAGAGGCCATCAAAGCCTTAATATGGCTCCGGGAAAAAGCTGTGAGCATTGGCGCTCCTTCTGCCTGGAGCTCACTGTCATATAACAGTGGACCATACTTTTAAAAATAAATACTAAACTGTTTTTATTTGACATTGGCTATAGAAGACTTCAACACTCAGCCCAGTCTCTGCCATTATGTGCGTCTGATTTGTTTGCCACACATAGAATGTGTTATGTCTGGCCGACTGATTGGAACAGAAAAAATGATACAACAGCAGCACAGTTACACCAATACACCCAGAACCACTGTCATTTTAGTGTTCATTTTCCGACTGTACTTTAATTATGACTCGACGTGTCTGAAGTAATTCCAAATTAGATTGTATCCAGGATCACCCGAAACTGCACTCTCCAAAGAGACGTGCAGCAGGATACGAGCAAAAATTGAAAACACAATAAAACATTAATCATAACAAAGTGTTCTCAGTATAAAGAACAGAAATGTTCTCAAGTGCAAACTTCACCAACAGAATACCACTCACAAACTGACAAAAATAAGTCACCAAGAAATTGTCAAATTCTGACCAAGATCCAGATGATCCTTGAGCGTCGTCAGAACGTTGTGCATTTCTGACAGACTGCAGTAGACGGCGCTCATGCGTGCGTAAACACCAAGCACGTTGGGAACATCGAATAACGTCTGGAAATGTCTGACAATACCCTGCAGCATTGCTCTTGACTCTGTCTCCGACTGGCCATCCATGCCCCTCACCTGTGCAAAGACAAAAACCAACTAGATCAAAACACTAACAAATAGCTATTAAATAAGCTGACAAGTTTAACAATCTGATAAGCGATGAAGCAGCTCATAAGGCAAATATGGTTTGAAGAGTTCAATTAACAGAATGTTCAAAGTGTAAGGCCACTACCATGCACACAACAGAAGTACAAAAACAAAAAATAATAACTATTCAAAATTCATCTGAACAAGAGCAGAACATTTAATGAAGAAATAGTTAACAGAAAAAAGTTCAAGTCCTCATTATGATAACCGTCATCACTGACCACCACAATTTTCGTTTTCTGCACTTTTTGTTTTTGCATTAGAAGCACACAGAAGATGTATAAAACACATCGCAGAATATACTGGTAAAACCCATAATGAAAACAGCGATGGCAGTGATAAGGATATAACAGAAAGCAATAAGATGCAACACTGCAGCTGTGAAGAATGACCTCACCTGCATCTGCTTATCGCCACCATCAGTTACATCATCATAGATGAGAGCATCTATTGTTTCTATCAGCTGAGACGTTGTGACATGGTCCTCACTGACTGACCGCATTAGTCCACACTGCCACGGAAACACCTTGTCTATCATGCGCTTTATTGACAGCTGCAGCTCCTACACAACATCAGTGCCACGATAGACAACACAACATCAAAGCTGCACTAGGTCTAGTATGTACACAACTGCAGCGCTCGTTTGATAATTACTTCTAACTGTTGATATTGAACCATGAATGAAAACACAGCATTACTCAACAGTGCATATGAATGCATCATTCCACTACGAATGCACATAAGGCAGATTTTATTACGAGATTCAGAAAACAACACTTAACTAAATGTATTGACAGTAACATTAACAGACATGACAATGTTCATCATTCTGTCATTATGGCAAAACTGCTAATCTATCTGAAACCTAGTGCTTACATTCACCATTGGCATTTAACTGCTATTCAGTCACTCTAGTAATCCCACACAGGATCGAAGACTGAGTTGAATTAGTTGCCTCATGTGCTTTACACACTAATTAGCAGAACAGGTAAAATGGCAGACAGTCATCTCAGTAATAACTTAGCATGCCAGAGAAAAACTTTTTCGCTAAGATCACTGAGTCAAACTGTCATCGATGCTTTGATCCTATCATTAGCCTTAGCCACACAAAGCAAATATTACCAGTGCTGCGACATCAACCCAAAGGGACCATTCTGGGGCACCTAAGCTGGCTTAATGCCCATGGAATAGACTGACTGAACAAAGACTAAAACTACTTAATAGTTGGAAAAGGGGAAAATCTAAATGGATAATGAAAGTGACCACCTTCAGTTGGCGCAACTCTAGTGCCCAGTACTCGAGAGTCGGTAGGACGTGAGACCAAGTCTTTTCACACCAGACTTGATGATCTTGATGAGCAGCTCGGTCCCCTTGTGTTGTCCTCAGTTCTTGAGGCTTCAGAGCATCTTGACAGTCGACAACATGTAGAACGTCCTTCACAAACTGCATGCAAACAGTCTCAGTCAGCAAACATCCATTCCAGATTAGCTCCAGATTGGCTGGTTTACATAACAGTACCACAGAGCCGATGCTTTGTGCCTACTATTGGACGTCACCTCAAACATTTCTACTTCTTAGCACATTGATCACGTTCAAGGTCATTTACAGCTAACAAACCACACTTCTTGAAACAGTGACTCACAAAGACGATGACTTATTCTCCAGATAATGTCCCCTAGTTTAAGAATCACTAGACTCATGCCAGCTCTTGTTGTAACTGGTAAAAGAGAGAGTTTAAAACGAAAGAATTGCTAATTTCAAAGATCATGTGACCTTGACCTTAGATCAAATAGCACTCATCAACATATATCTGTATGCCAAATGTCATTCAAATCAGACTACCCACAAAAATCTACAGCAGACCAGCTTTATTAGATTGACTCAGTAAAGGAGTTGACCTAAAAATGACAGTAAAAAATAGATAACAAACAGTCGAACCAATTCAACATTTCACACACCTGACTACCATTTGTTCCGCTCTTTCTGTCCGTCATCATCCAACAAAAAGTGCATTCCCAATGTCAAATTCCAAAAAATAACTAAGCATGTAAGTCCTAAAATACAAAGATGATGCTGACAGACCAACAGACTCTGAGCACCTGTTCAAGATGAGGATAAGCTTCGGCAGTGAGAGTGAGCGACTGTAACGCCGGCACGACTTCACTTAGATCAGACACGACCAGCTTCACACAGAATGACTGTAACGTTGACACACATCAGCGCAGTGATGACATGGCAACACTCTTCAGTCAGCAATGCTCAATGCTCATCTCATTGATGACCCTTCACTACCACTACCATGACACATTCTAAAGGACTCGACACTACCTCGAGGCGGCGGGTGGGTCTCCATAAACCAACTCCGAAGTGGCCACTACAGAACGACACACACCTTATACAAATGCAGGGATACAAAATGGAGGCAACCCTCAGCCACTGCGAACAGCAACCACAGACAGTTGAACACCTGCTGTACAAGTGCCAGTCTGTCACATAGTTCACTGGCAGCTTGACACAGCTTCACCAGTCAGACAAAAAAAGCCATCGACTGGATATCGCGTAAGAGCAAAGCTTATGAAAAGTAAAGTAAGTATCAATGGCAACAGAGTCAAATGCTAAGAACTGACGAACTGGCTAAGCAGCTGGAAAAACCGTGTGTGGAGGAATTATCATAGGGGGAGCTTGCTATCATACAAGCCACTCTGTGTCATTGTCTCAGAGTATAACCACCATACCTTAACTTGGTTCTCCAACAGCATGTTCATCATAGTGCCATTCACAACTCACATGTCTCAGTGAAAATCAAACCTGTAAGACTTAGCAAAAATGAGCTGCTTTAACCAATGAGCCATGTTTCGTCAAAATATGTAATTGAAATAATCACACAACAATCAAACCTTGAGAAAAAGTCGACATTTTGCGGCCGTAAGAAAGTCAATCTCAGTGGACAATGTTCTCCTGCCAGTGTCCCGGCTTATATCAAATGATTCAGACCTGTAAGACAGTGAAAACCACAACATATCTGCATTATCTCAGATTTTTCACAACACACTGCAAGCTGACATTCCACAGTATAGCTCTGGTAGGGTTTATTTGACAAAACTGATCTCTCTATTATGGTGTCACTGTTTTCCAGCCCTCATCGGCAATCTTCTGTTGCAAAAACAACCAACAAATCTGAGCTAATGCTCATGAAACACGCGAGAGCCTATAGCAGTTCCTGTTTGCAGGTAATCTTGGTCTATCTTCATCCAGTGTGTTGCAATTCACTCTTTTACAGCGACAGATCGCCAAAAAAAATCAATAAAAACCCCTATTTAGAGTTCAAGGTCATTCAGATGAGCCCGCAAACTTTGACAGTGTTCTAACAAAACAGAATGAAAAAAATATAACTATTTTGTTTGTAACATTAAGCCATAGTAAATTGGACATCAGACAGCACCATTTTGATCCATTCTAAACCATCACTAATGCACTTAATGTGAAATAACCTGCAGTTACATACTGGGCAATTAAATTCATCTAAAATAATTCAAACTGTACTGAACACTAGACAAATTGAAATTCTGATGAAACACGACAATTACTGCTTGCTTTTCAACGTCCTGATGACTCGTTCTAACTGTTTCACTTTCAGCTGAGCTTCACGAATGTCTTTCACTTGAGGACTGAAACATAACAGCAGAAAACATCCCAACACTTGGTAGAAAACACTTTGCTGCAAACCACCACACCTGCTGCAGCACACAGCACAGTTTCGGCAGTGGTGACTGCCAACTGACCTCATTGACATTTTATAATGCGAGAAAGAAGATTTGGAGAGGTGCTATTAAACAATAATTAAATCACAATATCACGCAATTTCACACTTGAACACGAACAAACAGCTTGACATCATAGTGCTGGAATATTGTGGTATCGTGGTCCTACCAGTACTGCAGTAATTATGAGCAAGTAAAAAAATGAATCAAATATCGTTATTAATTCTACAACTTTTTTTATTAAAAAAACTGACTACTGATGCAGGTCTGTTCTAGCAAAGATGCTTAACACAAAGCTAAATTCAAACAACAACGACTGACTAGTGACTCTGTCCACTAGTCTTACCGGACATTTATTTTAGATCCCCCAACAGGTAATTTTCAAAACAGTAAACCGCTGCAAATACCGTTAGTGGCCTATACCACTGATCAAGATGACAATGACATCATAAAAGCAACTTTGCACAAGACGTGTCTAATGTTGAAAGATTTCTCATGTTACTGTATGAAACTATGACCTACTGGTACTATGATACACACATAAACACCAGATATAACTTGAAAGGCACTAAGAAAGAGCAAACCACCACCAAAGCAAACGTAAACGCAAAACAAAGCGCAAAACAAAGCAAACAAAACAGACCGCGACTGCAGCTCTAGTTTCAACAGTTCATGTTCATTCTCAACTATTTTCAGTTTGCTCTTTAATTCCCTCAACGACTTCTCATACATCTGCAAGCACATACACAGGTGGCGTGGCAGCGTAACAGTTAGGATGCTAAATTTGTGATCATAAAGTCATTGGTTCGACTCTTGGTCAGCTCGCTATCAAGTGGTTAGCACCTGGATAGGTGACTGTTAGTGGACAGGTAAACCATATTGGTACATAACCCACACCTAGGTCAACTCTGCCTTCCATCCCTACAGAAAAGGAAAATCAAGTATCAGCCTCTTTAGCTGGGGTTATGGCAGGGCACATTCACTTATGTCAAGTGGCAGATAACACATTGTGTTCAGGTAACAATGTCTGATTCCATATGGCAGATAATTCTGTAACTCTAAGATGAGTTTCCTATGAAGAGCTATACCATTTAACCATCTTTTCAACTCATAGCTGCTAATAACTCTCAGCAGTCCTAATGACCAAAACTGACAAGCAACACTATGACTTCTGCTATTCTGCTAATGTGATGTACTGCTTTTTTTCTTTAGACACTATTCTGAACTCCCTTAGGAATGCTGTCCACACTGGACTAACTTCACAATGAGAACCAGTTCAACAAAAAACTATAGTAATACTACTGCATGTAAAAAATACACAAAAAAGTCTCTATTTGCCTTTAACAAGTTAGTATAATAAAATACTATGACATAATGTTCAGATGAAGTGAAAAAACAGTTAACCCTGATGACAGTCTTGATGTTAGGTGTAAACTCGGCATCTGTGACACTAGTCTGCGACTGATGAGTGTCGTCAGCAATGGCCAAACCCAGTTCACGACAACGCAGTTCGGACAAATGCCTCTCATATGAATCAATTATGCTCAGCACGCTGCAGCCATAAGCACATCAAAAGTGAGCATTGAAGACGTTCAGATAACAGCATCTCTGAGAAACATTATATAAAGGAAAAGGGGGCTATAGTAAAGTCTGTTACGTTAACATTAACATCTCAGACACATCTGACTGACTCTTACAATGGCATATTTTGACTTCTGTACTAACAAACAGAACTAAAACACTCGTCACTTACAACAGTCTACAGTCACTTAAGCCAAATTTCCAGCATCACGTTCTGCAACGCAATGCAATGTACCGTTCTGTACTGCACAGTACCGTACCGTAACGCAAGCACAAACGGAAAAGAGTACACAAGCACTTTAGTGTGGTAATTTTATGTTCGGAAGTGGGGGATCGCAGCAAAGAACAGCAGAAAAATGCAAAGATTTTTTGGTTTTGTTCAAGTAATTAAATTATATCCGTATCGATAGCCCCCTATATCTGCATCTATTTTAAGTTTCATCATTTTACCTTTGTGCACCATTGCCAGCATGTGCTGTAGCGGCCTACCACTGCAGGCTACATAGCTATGGCTTTGCTGCGATTGGTTGACAGCAACGGTGCTTGCAGCAAAAAATAGAGACAGTTTCTATCTCCTGCGGAACAGCGTGGCGCCGCTGCGGAGCTTATAGAACGGTACGGAATGTACTTTGTTATGCATCGTCAATTTGCTTGCGGAAAAATCCTTGCAAAACATTGTGTTGCATTATGGTGCGGAACGTGATGCTGGAAATTAGGCTTTACACTACCGAACATCAAACATAAACTCTGATAGATTGCTGAACTAACACTTTGTGTATTTTGAACTATCTAATGCTTTGATCATTTGATGCTTTGGTCAAAAAAGAGAGCTTCTGCCTCATTTTGAGCATACAACCTTGAACCTAATCTGTATTTAATGTAAAGAATAAAAAAAACAAACAAAAAACCAGAAGTAAAATAACTTTTCATGTGCACGACACCTTTCCTGTTACTCAACAGAACATTGTTACAACACTAGCAAAGTAAACTAACGAAATATGCAGCTGATTTGATAGTGACACATAGCAATGTATAGCCGAGATTAGACTGAATGATGGACTGTACTAACGTTTCATCAATTCTCTCTCTGCCAGGTTTCTTGCGCAGACGGTGAAATATTTCAGTCTCACGCCGACGTCGCTCTTCCTCCTAAACCACAATGTCCATTACTTCTACACTGTGTCTCAAACAAGGATCCGAACATTATGCGCTGCAACTTAAAGAAGAATTAACAGATTCTTATAATTTTGGGTACGAATATTCTGACATAACTGGTCATCCAACGAGTTCCTACCTTACCTAACATCTGATTCCGCACTACCTGGAAAAGTAAAATCAAAGTAGAATGGACAACAGCATTAGTTAGACATGGTAAACAAAACATTAAATCACCTCATGAACAAAACGTTCCAGTTTGCCACTGAGTCGATTTACTTCCTGCTCGTAAATGTCACATTTCTGGCGGAGCTGCTCACACTTGGCACGAAGCTGAGCAACTGTTGTAATATCATCATCATCAGCAGCAGCAGCAGCAGCAGAAGCAGTGGAAAGATTCAATCGTCCGATATCATCTGATACGGCTGTCACCTAAAACAAAGTAAGAAAGCATGTATTTTGACCAGCAGCAACAATAAACTACCAGCTAATATCTAGAATATACATAAACGTAAAACAACATTATTTGACAGCAACACCAACTTTGCCAGATTAGGAATGGCCAAAAGCCTCCACGATCAGGGGAATATGCACATCTTTTACAAAAAAAACTATTAAATAAAAGCTGTGTTTTGTTATACTTACAACTTTCAAAATAAATAAATTCTTTTTAAACATCGGTTTGAATTCAGTTCCAAATGTACTACCTTCGATCACTCACGGGGTGTAAAAAGTTATAAAACTCCAAAATACCCAAAATTTGAACAAATATTTCTTCAGACATAGTATTCCTAGTTATGCCTCTCACCCACCTGCCTGCTGCGACATCACTGATCAATAATATTGGAACTAGTGAGTGATTAAAACATCAGAACATCAAAAAAAAAGCTACCTGTAACATGTGATCCGGCAAGTTCTGCAGCAATACTCGCAGTCTGTTAATTTCCTCATCATGCTTTGCTGTCACTTGACTCTGAGCTTTCAGCTCCTCACTGAAATCAGTTTACAGTCAGTCAGCAAAGTAAGTAAGCAAGTCAGACACAATATATTCTGTAATTAAAAATTCAAACATCACCACTACACAATGTCAGAAGAACTTTGCTGACTGTGTAATGGTAAAGTTTCAATTTTTTGATTTGTGCTGTTTTATATCTACAACCACGATGTCATCCTTACACTGAACAGTTTTTTACATAAATATATTCTGTAACTAACCAGTACTAGTTACTGTTAGTTTTCATTTAACCATCATTTTACAGCGTTGCTCCAGAGTTACTTCACATATGCTGGGTCCCAAAAAATAAACTGACAGAGCAAAATTTCTTACACATCACACACCCTTCTGTTACCAAACCAACGGCAAAGCAATAAAAGTGGTTGTTTTGTTGCGGTGATACATCATGTGTCCCAGAAGTGTAAAGTATGAATGTTTCAATGATGCTTTGCCATCCAAGATGGCCTAGTAGTGTAACAGTTAGAATGTTGGACTTGCAATCATGAAGTCGTTTGTTCGACTCACGGTTGGGTCACTGCTAAGTGGTTTTACTTAGGTGGGTGAATGCCTGGGAAAAAGTAAACCATCTCGGTATACAACCAACTCTAAAGTCAACTCAGCCTTCTATCAATCAGGGGCAGAGAAATCGAGAATCAGCTTGTCTGGCTGGGGTTATGGCATGATGCGTTCATCTGCATTGGGCATCAGGAAACATATGGCAGGTGACTCCCCATAGCTTTCAGATGAACAACTTTCCTATAACAAGCTATACCATTTCAGCATTAATCACAACAGTTTTGTAGACCGCTGTTACCAGACCAATATCAAAAAGTGGCAGAATGGACAGACCGTAGTTGGTTATTAGTGATGATCATCTCTCGCACAAGCTCCTGTCTGCGATCACCGTCCTTCATCAGACGTGACAGTGACTGACGCACTGACTTTGCTGTCTCCGTAGACAACAGCACCACGTCTGATAACAATAATAATCATCACAATTATCATCGTAATAATGCATCAATAATCTAGTTTTTTGCTATCTCCACTGACAACAGCACCGTGTTTGCACACACCGACTGAGCTGCGGCTAAACAATGAACTGCAGGGACAGAACAACAGCAAATATCTACTACAACAAGAAATCACGGCTTGTCAGTACACTATGTCACAAGATTCATGTTGCCATCATTCTGTCTAGATGTATGCAGCCATGTGTTTAGACATATGCACATTATGCAGCTATCCAAAAAGACAGACAAATTTGAACGCTCAAGACCCATAATAAGACCTGTTAGAACGGCTGCATAGCACCATCTCAAGATACCTGAGTAGACAATCTGTCACTGCTGTTGCTGCATAAATAGTAAATACTTTCCTTGTTACCACAATAAACAACACCTTTACTAAGAGGCATGAAAATTACTATTATCATTATAACTGTAATACACATAATGACCAGCAACAAACTGCTATGCCTATTTTCTGCTGATGTGGCACTAATAAACTACTCACTCACTCACTTCTCACTACACCACTCAACTTACAAAAATGAAAACATTTTTGTTAGCTATTCATCAACTGAATCATCGATGTACTTGGTTGTAATTATAACAAATAACACCATAGCTGCTACAAATCTGCAAATTCATATCCATGCACAACTGACCAGACAACTGCTGCACTTGTTTAGGATGAAGAACATCCACAGATGGCAAACCATGTTGGCGGAGAGAAATGTTAAGCACTGACCATTCACTTCTCTCAATCTACACAACATACATTCCACGTGTGAACATAGACAGATTTGGACATTTGGTGCTAATGCAACCATTCATTCAACCGATCAATCACCTCCTACACAGCCCTGAATGACAGCAGTTTTAAACACTAGCCTCAAAAATATAACAATCTGTATTTGAATTTACAAACAGTACAAAAGGCTATACTATACTAAATGATCAGTTGATCACTTAGCTAAAGCTGAGTAGTTGAGTCATTCAACATTACTAGCTAACAGAAGCATCTAGCCTAGGAAAATTCTGCTCCTGCATCATTATGAGCCTTTCCTAGTGAGAAATTTTGTGCATTATTCTTAATCTGTGCAAACAATTTTTTTTAAAAAAAAGGTTGGTTAAACAAATGTGGTAGACTACCAGTATTGATATAAGTCTGAGCTAAACTATAACAGATGAAAGCTTTTTCAATGCGAAACTATTATTCACCTACATTCCAGTATGATTACCTCACTTAATTGTGCATCATATTTTGAACATGTCCACATATAACATCTTGCTAATTAATAAACATATTAAATAGAATAAAACCCTGCTTTTACTGAAAAGAGCCAATGTTATGGTTCATTATAACTTATCACCAAATAACAAAAAATGCACCTCAACAACTGCAGTAACTACATGGTTTTTCCAACTTTCAATAGCACACCAACAAAAAATAATGTATTAACATAAAATTTCATCTTCTACAGTTTATCTTGATAAACAAGTCAATAAACCATTCAAAAGCACAAAGCCAATAAACCAACATCATATATGGTGTCCAAAAAACCAATGTTTTCCATCTCTGACATCACAACTCAAACTTCTACAAAAATACATAGAACAACTTTAAGGTACAGAAAACATCTAATCTTTCTTATAGTTAAGACAGATGTTCAATCCATCATTTTTGATGGATGCAAAGCACTTAGTATAATATTGTACATAAGACAGGCAAAAAATAACAAATGGATTTCAGAAGTTACAGCAACATTTAGTGGCAACCATATACAAATTTATTTGCTCAAATCTAGACTTAGCTGCCTGTAAGTAGACCACTTAATTTGGTAAATCTGGTTCTTAGTTGGACTAATAGAATCCCTGAAAATAACGATAGTACAGTTTAGAAAAAAGATGCTGTTCTTTCATCAGATATCTTTTCAAAACATTTGGGAACAATTTTTGCCTAAAAATGATGTGTAAACAGTACAATTCTTTCTTGCCCTGAAACACATGCACAGTGGGCAACTTCACTTTTTGACTCAAGACTTTCGCTGAGCCTAAACTTCGGTCTAAGTACCTACTTAAGTCAAAAAGTGAAGTGATTTCAAAAGTTCAGTTTAAGTAAATACTTAGACCAAAGTTTAGGCTCAGCGAAAGTCTCAGCGAAAGTCTAAGTCAAAAAGTACCTACTTAGACCAAAGTTAGCCGAACTAACCTGGATAAATTCAGTTTGATTTGCATGGAAGACATAGCTTTAGGTCCCGTTTTTCCATGCGCATTTGATGGCCGATCAAACTGATCTCCAATCAACTTTGGGACTTGATTGGAGATCATCTCAATGATCGTTTTTCCATCACCAATTAGCGACTAATCGTCCATCAAATCTCCCATCAAGTTGATGGCCGAATATTGGCCGATCAAGTAAGATGATCGACAATTAAAGAAGTCTAAGTCAAAAAGTGAAGTCACCCAGTGAGCACTTCTGTCCATAGAATTTCTATGATTACTGTATGACATTAAACTAAACTGGGGGTGCTCAGGTATGACTGAAAACCGCAGGACACTGCAGGACACTTTCAATAACCACCAAAAAGTGTTGAAAATAGTAAAACTGTAAGTTTTCTTTAATTTTAGAGTATTATATAGCCACATTATAGCGGTTATGTGGCGATACAAATATTCCACGATATGCAAGAAAACCGCAAGAC
>Ga0209454_1002557_pt1 | contig 12454 bp, 7 predicted proteins | sample WorMetHERISLAND1_2_FD_187400 | JGI IMG/M metagenome (GOLD analysis project Ga0209454, IMG submission 187400) | Marine gutless worms symbiont microbial communities from Max Planck institute for Marine Microbiology, Germany - Olavius geniculatus... | ecosystem: Host-associated > Annelida >...
CGTGTATACGCGACGATGCGCTATGCAAGTTGACGATCTTTATTCTCTTCATTGGGAAAGGGTCTGGGGAGAGGCTGTGCTCCCTTCTGAGAAAATTTTCGGAATTTTTCTGTAAGATGAACAGTTTTAATGCATTTTTGACACTATTTTTAATAACTGAATTGGCTTCTAGGGGGCACGTGCTCCCAGTGCCCCCCTTAAACGTGCCCCCCTTAAGCTACGCCAGATATTAATGGTAGCAGGTTATTTTTTGCTGTGTTCTCAGTTATTATTTTGTTTTCTGGAATTTTTGTCAGCTAACTTTGCTGTTATTATTTATATATTTAATTTCTACTTTCTATTGATGAGCTTTGGTCTAACAAAATACCTTAGCCTAGAATCCTAGATACATGCTCAGGCCACATTTGAAGATCTAGCCAATAAAGAATTTGCAGGTTTGAATTTAGATACAGGAGGTATAGTGATTCACAGCAAATGAATCGTGTTAGTCTGGCTTATCAGTTGGAGTCACTAAATGATTAATCAGATAAATCTTTTTCCAGTTCATCCAGAATGCTTCGGATGAAATAAAGGCCGTGAATTGGGCTTGTTCTTAACGTGCTGGTTGTTGACTCAGGTATTTGTCGGATCTGCTGATGCTGTCAGCGTACGTTGGAGCACTTGTGGCAATCAGCAGACAGTACAACAGCATCGTCTCGAGCCTCTTCACACACGCCATGTCAGTATCACAACACTGTTTTTAATCTCTGCTGGCAGACTAAAGCACAGCAGTGAAAAAGAAATTAATCAGATGCTTCCTGCTTATATAATTGTAGATACATTATCAAATTAATTATGTTCAAAGCTGCCAGATTAAGAATTTTTAGGTTTGCATTTAGGTAAGCCAGCATTGTTGTCGTTCTCGTGCAAGATATGTCAGAAGGTTAGCTCGAAATAAGCACAGTGCTGCTTTGCATATAGAGTGACATTTGCCTTGAATTATTGGCGCCATATTCGTGGAGACAGTTTCTTTAGGTAGCCACAGGCAGCAGTATACTTAATTAAGCACACGATAAACTAAAATGTAATTTATTTAGTAGAATTATAAGTTTGTGTAACAACATGCTTCAAATTTTTAGAATTTACGTCCAAAATGTACACAATGGCTTAGACGTGATGCTACGGCTGATAGTGGCATTAAAAATCAACTGATCAATATCATAGCACTCGTTCATGGATTAGATGTGTTTTGAGCTCATAAGTCAGCTATTTTGTTCTCTACTATTTTCAGCGTAAAATATTTAATACCACAAAATTATTAAATCACGTGGCATTTTCTGTCGAATTGATAATGAAAAGATGAGCAATCTGACACTGATAGTCACCGCGTAATGTATCAATTTGAGCATCTGCGTTTTACGCCGTAGTGCGTTGATATAAACTAGGTGAGGTGGACAATCGTTTTGGCTATCTGTGTGCCAAAAATTATCAAATTTGGTAGAGATTTGACGAAGTTTTGACAAAAACAAGTTAGGTTGTTTTTTGGGCCCACCCTGTAGTACCGTCCGCTATCCCTAGCGACAGCTGGGCTTCTAGCTTGTTTTCTGTTTTGTTTCATCAATCTCTGTCGCTTACTTGATGCTTGTTGGATTGGATGTAAGACGTGTATTGTAACTGTGTGGCACGCCGTTGTTTCAGATGGCTGATGCAAAGCAAAAACGTGGACATTCCTGTCACGTTGGAGCTGATTGCGAGCGAGTTAAATGTCTGGAATTTGACGCATCCCATCTCTTCCGCGTACGTTTAATCTTTTCAGCTATGCTTTGCACAAATTTCTGCATTTTTATTGCTGATGTGTTTGTTTAGTAACCGACATATCTGACAGACATATCTTGCTTTGACCATTTTGGTTTGAACCACGGTAAGAGCGTCTGGCATGCCATAGCGATTCTGTCGGACGCTGATGATCACAGTGGAAAAGTAGACAAGTTAAACGTAAACTGAAAGTAGTAGCAATCTGATTTCATCTGTGTACTCGGGCATTTTTGTCAGCAATAAATGGGTGGCCAGCGTTGATGGGCATGTGCCCTTTTGGCCATGCAGAGTGCAGACTATGTTGTTGTTTCGTTGCTATATATTTGTGTGTTTTGGAAAATAAACTCTCTTCGTATATGCTAGAGAAACCTAGACATCTGTGGCCAAGACCAGGGACACGCCAGATGTGTTCAACAAACGATGTCTGCGAAATATCCTGGTCATCTCGTGGAAAGGTCATGTCAACAACGAGGACCTGTTAGACAGAACGAAAGTGGACAACCTGCACGATACAGTGTCGACAAGAGGCGAAAACGATTTATTGGCCACGTTCTACGTCTTCCGGCAGCACGACCTGTCACTCACTGGAGAACAAAACGTAGGAAAAGTTGAGGCACACCTGAGAAAACATGGCAGGATACGCTACGTGATGATCTACAAGCGATGGATGTCAGCTGCGAGGAGAGGAGGCTGGCGACTGACTGCAAGGAGTGCATGAAAATTGAAGATCGCTCGTCGCCCAGCGTTCCAGCGGCAACAGGATGACATAAGTCTTAAGTCAGACTTCCGTTTAGGCTAGAATTCTTGTAAGAGGACTTTTGGCATGCTGGCTGCTATTTTTGTCGCTCGGTCATGGCATGAAAGCTCGGGAGCACTTTGACATCATGCAGACCTCTACTGTACAGTGCTGTGGGTCTGTATTCTGCTGCAGGGACTCGGCTGGAGGCGCGATGGACGAAGCGGTGAAGCAGTCTGCGTTGAGTGCTGCGGAGCGGCGCGTCTACTCGAGACTGATGCAGAAAGCGGCCACGTCTTGCCACAGAGACAGTGACCACAATGACGACTGCTATGACATTGAGACTGGTCCAGACTGCGTCTCAGGCTCGCAGCTGCCCAGTCACTCAGACGTCAACAAATCGTGTCTTACCAATCAACGCATCGTGGTCGGTCGCGTCACTTCTTCTCGGCTTCATTTTCTTTACGTCAGGGTCCGCGGTGTATAGGGGTCAGGGTTATGCCGTCTCCCACTTTTCACGGAGGAAATCTGTTTCTCCCACCAGTTTGCTACAGTCCGTGTTAAAAGAAGCGTCGGTATTTTTGTTGCTAAGATTAAATTTTATTACAATAATGTCCAATCTATCATTATAATAAGGTAAGGAGAGAGACGGACGGATGGACAGAGGGACGAGCGCGCCTTTCTGCCGCTAATCGTCGTTAACGCTGAAACAGGTCCGGTTTTTTGGACCATCATGTATAAGTAGCAGAATGTACGTTAACATATAAAAGAACTAATACCCGCAAAAGCGACACTGGTCACTTTGTATTTAAGTAATTTGTGCTAATGTGTGTGTTCGGTTCGCAGACTCCCGGTGACTAATTCATTGCATTCTGCGGTCGTTCTTTAGGGTGCATTACGCGTTTTGCCCGTCCGTCCGTCCGTCCATTCGTCTCTCTCTCTCTCTCTTCCCCTTCTGTACCCTAGTGAGTGAGTAGTTTCTTAACGGCACGTCAGCACAAAATAGGCCATTCAGTGTACCCTACTTGGTTGTACAGTAGACATAGCTTACTATGGGATATTAAATATTTTTTAACCTTTTTTGTTAAAAAAAACTGGACGCTTCGACGTCAACCGACGCCTTCTTTGACACCTGTTTCTGAAGAATCGAATCGAATCGAATCGAATCAAATATTCGTTTAATAAAAACTTTGGCAATCCGCAAAGCAAAACAGTTAACACAGAGCAAAATAGATTGCAGCAATAGAGTTAAGGAGGCATAATAACATTTTTATACACCATACGAATAATAAAACCACTGTCAGTTAGAAGGTTAGCTTTATCAAGAAGCACAGAATCACGATCGACGAAGATTGTATCCATTAGACAAACATTCAGGTTAAAGGCGTCAGTTGACGTCAAAACGTCAAGTTTTTAACAAAACAAAAATTAGAAAAGGTATTTAATATTCGATAGTATGTCTGTCCGTCCGTTTGACTGTCGCGGGCTTCTTACTGGAAAAGAAAAAGGCGCAGGCAAAATAAAATTGGTAGAGAAATACCAATGTGTATGTGTGTTTACAGCGATTATAAATTTACTGTTAACAGCCGTTAATATGTACAAGAATGTGAACGCACGAGTGCCAAAAGTGTGCGCATTTTGTGTCGTAGGGTCCCAGTTTCTTCTTGGAGGACGGTCAGTCGGCCATATCAGTTAACGAGGCGGTCATGTGGGCGAAAGTTAACCCTTTTTCACCGCTGGCTTCTGGCATGCGTCTTTGTCCGTTCTAGTTGTGATACTCTGCTCGGCTGCTACGTATTCAAACCGCCTACTGTACTGACAGTACTGCTACACCACGACAGACAGCAATAGCGTTTATATCATTTGCATTGGTGCCGCTTTTTGCAGTTTATGCCTGATATTTATACCGAAAGAATCACTTGTATTTGTTATGATTTTTTTATATGTTAGGCTACCTACTACTACCGTTTTACACAGTCTATTTTTTCTAGAGTGACTCCGGGTTAGGCTGAATAGCCCCTAAAATTTTTGTCGAGCAGTATGCGTTCCCATTTTTACATTTAAGATGCTCCCGTTCTTACGCCCAATCAACGGTGTCAAAACATTACTGAAGAATTTACACGTTGAATTCGTTACGCCAATTTCTTTAGTTGGGGGAGGGGGGATCTGGCTTGTACACTTTTAGTCGGAGCAGTCGTCAACGATTTCCGTCCGGATGACTTTGGTACCTGAACATTTTTGAGCCCAAAAGATTTCCAAGTTCAACAGAAACTGAAAGTAGCAGTAATTGTACGTGTCGATTTAGTATTAAGCATCTTTTTCAACCACCGTTCGTTACAGTCATTGTTGACTAGATGCTCAGTGATCAGTGATGTGATCGAGTTTTCTTAGTTCGATTCTGAGTCACGACGGTCTGAGTTGGAGTCCAAGTCCTAAAAATAAAGACCGGTGCTACATGGCTGCGTGGATACATCCATATACAGCAAACACAAATACACAAAAACACACATAAACCGTGCAATAATTTTCCAATTAAATATAAAAAAAACAAAGCATGACAGAAAATTTTTTCTTACTTTCGAGTTATTATGAATACTAGTGCGTCCGAGCCCGAGTCATGAAAATCCGAGTCCTGAAAAAATAAGAACACAAGTCAGACTGTTGTCTATTGCCGCAGGCCCGTCGAGAGGAGGCGGTAGGGGTAAGTTACCCCGGGCCCCACGACGTTTGGGGCCCCGCCGTCGTTCTAGAAAGAAAAATTCGAAAATTTTCTCCCCAGAGGGACCCCGCAGGAATGTTTCCTTGGGCCCCGTTGTGGTTCTCGACGTCCTCGCATTGTCGGATTTGAGTATTGAGTATTAGTGATCCACGGCTGCTGCATGTCGTGATGTTTGTGGCGTTATTGTCACTCAGTATTTACGTTCTAGTCACGTAGGCTACGTCACTTGCAGTATTTACGTCGTTCCGTTGTCAACAGCTCAATGAATGTATAGATATTATCTTCAGAGTCTCATGTAGTGCACGAGTTTCACTTTGATATAGCTTAATATTGTCGTGCTTCGCTATAGAATTGCATTTTGCCGCGTTAACAAAATCATGTGCATGCTATTGGGGTCATGCTGGCCTCTCAAAAATCTGTTGTATGTGCCATATTTCAGTGAAACTGTGCTAGTCTCATACTGAATTCTTAAGTCTATTCATCCGTCTTCTAAGTAGTCTGGCGGGGCGCTTCCTTATGTGCATCTTAACTTTGCCATTGGTGACTGTGATAAAAACTGTAGGCCTATGCATGTGTCGTAATGACTGCAATAATGCCCTGAACTGCTCGGGACATTTCCGTCTGTTGTTGCTGTGTTCACAACGATAGATTGAGGTTCATTGCGTGTTGCGCAAAACAACATCGAAAACGTTTGATGCAGTGTGTAGCCTGATCTTGAAACGTTTACAATAATTGCCGGCTATTTTTTCGTAATCTGCTCACTTGTAGTTTTATCCCATTTTTCATTTCGTGCTGATAGACCAAGAAAGAGAGCCGCATTCAAACTTGGTGGTTCCGTGCTCGACAAAAACGGTTTTTTGCTCAAGATATTGTCAATCTCATTGTCATCACATTGTATGTTTTTTGCTGGTGTAATTTGAAATGTGCCTTTCTGGTGTTTCAGTTGTAAGACGAATTAAGAAGATAGGCGTCACATACAATACGCAGAATTAATGAAATTTTTAAAACCTGAACCACAGCCGGACATTCTACGGCCCCGCGAAGCTCTTGTTTGGCCGAATGCGTGCATGATGTCTGAATCATGTGAACGGCCTACGAGGCCTACCTGGTACGGCCTAATGATGCAAAACTGCCGTTCGATTGTTGGTGATCAATATTCATATACACCAGTACGTTCACACCAGTAGCGTTCGTGACTGTTGTTTATTCACACATCACATTGTTAGGTGAACTGTCATTGGTGACTGAATGACGGTAAGCCCCTCTATACGGTGTACGTTGTACGTAGGCCCCTAATAATTGTTCGTTGTTTTTACTCTGCACTTTATATGCTGCGCCGTAGACTAAAGTTACAGTAGCACACTAATAAACGTACTGCATTGAACAGTCTGATGTAGTGTTTACACGAGGCGATCGTCGCAATCGAATAGGCGATTGTTCAAGCAACCCGTTTGAGGATCGTCGCCGTTATGCAAATTATATTAATCAATTAACAATAAGCTTGATTTCTAAAGCCTGGACGGCCATACTAATGTTCGATAATAATATTGCGTATAGCAGCCAGTCGCTGGATTGGTATAAAAAAGGAAAATTACCAGGTCGCATGAGCTTCAAAACAGTACAACTTTCAAGCTGCAACTCAGAGCTGAGAATCAGGTTTTCACAGTACCGCAGTGCATATATTCCCGCAAAACGTAGCGCTGTGACTGGTACTCATTTGCGGTCGCCTGTAGTGAATACACGAGGCGACAGTCGCCGCGATAATCCCTCGTATTAAATATGTTTAATACAGGCGATCGCCAGTTGTCAGTAGGAGACGGTCGCGGTGATCGTCGCGGCGATCGCTTGCGGCGATCGTTGTCTCGTGTAGGCCTATTCAGTACCTACATAACTTACTATCGAGAACGCGCGTTAGTCACTGCAGTCACTATTTACTGTTTTGTTTTTTTTCTCTCTTTTTCAGGCTCGGAACTTGCGGAAATGATATAACTGAATTGTGTTGATATGCAGCAATGGTAGTCTAATGGCAGAGATAGACCATGCTGGTTTCATGGCATTGGCGTAGCCATAGTGGGGGGCACTGGGGGCACGTGCCCCCTTTAAAACTTATTTGGTTACTCAAAATAGAGCAAAAATGCATCTAAAAGCTTTATTTTAGCAGACCCTTCCTCTAGTTGGGTGGGAGACCTGTCTCCACACTACACCCTTAAGTGTCCCGTCTACATCGAGACCCGGTGCGTCATGGCAATGACAAACTGCGTGGCTTAACGGCTGCAACAGCAAGTAACTAAGTAAGTAAATAAGTAAGTAAGTAAACGTGAATTTGTACAGCGCATAACGCTAAAATTAACCTCTAATCAGTCGAGGTGACAGAGGCTTTAGACAACGTCAGTGATAGTCTACGATGCTTTGTGTGACAGTTTATTATTGGCCTCAGTTGCACTTGCTGACCAGATCAGTCATCACGGATGTAACGTCACGACAGATGAACGTGCAATTGCAGGCTACCTCAGAAATTGTAGCAGAAAGACTTCAAATTGTTTGTTATTTTTTCGCACTGGCTATATAGTGTGCCTGTAAGCTATTTGGACGGCAGTCATGGATTCAATTACATTCGCTACGCAGCGGCACCAGTGTCGCTCGCTATCGCTAGCGTTATGCGTAATGCAGCAGAATTAAGATTAATATTAGGGTTATGGTTAGGGTTAGCGTTAGGCTTAGGGTTAGCGTATTTCAGTGGATTATGTGTACATAGATGGACACACAAACAAAGGCTGTCACATTGGTCATTAATTTTAGTCTACTGGAGGCAATCATTTACTTGCCGACTAGCACTACCCGTGATACCCAGGCTGGTAGGGTTGAGGTCGTCAGTTGGCCGGCTGCCGTGAGTGCGTGTTTCTGCAGCGGTACGACGATCAGAGACACGGCCTTAGACGGTAACTATGCGAGCACACTTAGGTGCTCGTAGGTTAAAAAATAACACAATAACAGCCGAATACGGCTGCCAGATAAATAGCCGGGCCAGCTAAGACCGGCTGTTTATCCAACAACTGGATGAATAGCCGGTAGCTTGCCCGATAAATACTATGTGACTATTTTTAGCTTGAAATAGAGAAAAATGTAGACAGCTACCAAAGGAGATAAGTTTCTAATGTCGCCGACGCAAAGTCCTGCATACGCCAGTGCTGTAATTACCGCAATACGACTGTGTCTGATCAGGGCTTCCAGTAAAAACTCGTAATGTCCGAGTGCACCGCTCAAGTTCAGCCGCACTATGCACCTTGCACCAGTGTTAAATGTCGTTCTGTTTGACTCATAACAACATAATAGGCTCAGTGAGTTGAACCACGGGCCATTTTGTACAGCATTGTCACGGCGTCTACGGGCCTAACTGGGCTATCGGCTAGATATAGTGACGTTTTACAGAAATTACAGAATCACTGTTCTGAATACAGTTGGTATTGCAACTGTCAAGGTGCTATGAATTTAGTTAGTCTTGCAGCCAAAAATTGTAAAATCGCTTGTACTAATTTTATTGAAAACGTTAAAACTAACTAAAAAAACTAAAACAAACGTTGAGTAAGCTTAGGTTTAGGCCTACCTCATAACCGGCGGATGTCTAGCTGCTGCCACTGGCGTTTGTTTGCATGACCTGAAGGCTCGGATGTTTAGTCGTCATAGCAGTCTATAGGCCTACGCGGTAGGCTACACGATCATTTTTATTTGCCTGGGATGTACTAAGAGACAGTTATCTGCGTATCCAACTCATCGTAGGCCAGGCTACTGCATGGTAAGCTTGCGTACTTCACCAGTCATCACTGTCGTCATTGTGTTCAGCGAATTGGCCCTAGCAATAGTGTCGGTAGGCCTAACCTATCGGAAGTTGATGTTCGCCGCTACGCCTCGAAATTAAAAATAAAAAAATCCTGCGAACGAGCAGTTGCAGTTTTACGACAAAAATTGCTTTTGTGAACGAATATACCGAACATTTTGCTTTAACATTCTTCTAGATAGTAAGTAAAATGAATAAAGATGGTATAGAATTGGGACATGAAAACTGAAAGAGAAGCTGCGGGTTCAATCTACTGTTACTGTAATTGACATGAATAGGCTAATGAGTAACATGATTTGAATTTCGCGTTTTCATCTGGACCGTGAAAGGTAGGCCTACGTGGCGTGATAAAAATAATTTAACAGATTCGTCTGTTGTAAGCGCAAACTATACAGTTAGCATCTTTTTGAAAGCGTAGATTCTATACGCCGGTTTGTCTGTAGATGGCAAACTGTGGTATAAAAGACGACACGGTGCCACGGAAGGTGAGAGTATACCGTGCGGTGTGCGGTTTTCCCGTCATCGCCACGGCTCTCTCAGCGCTGTCTGCCAGCCTCCTCAGAAACGTCTTTCTACATCACGTTTCATGCGACTCGTCCGCCAAGGTAAGTCAAACATTACTTTCTGTGAATGTCTATACGAAATGTCTAAGTTTTATGCACGCAGAAGCTAAGCTGTTGGCTCGCGACTGCTATACAGCGACCCTTAAATTCAGTCCGCGTATCTGTGGCTGTGGCTATCTGCTGTCTGTCTGTCTGCAGAGACTGTTATACATATTGAGGATTGCAGAAGCGAACGTGAAGTAAGACGTCGCATTGCATTGACACAGAAAACTTTTATTAGCAAGAACAATCTCATATGTGGATCTTTCACCTTTAGCTGAAAAAAACGCATATAGGCAAAGCATCTGTATGGCATACATGCTCCGTGTATGGCGTATATAGCATTGTATGGAAGTGTGACCTAGACATTGCAAAAAAGTGACATAAAACCATGCAACAAAGCAGCATTGAAGTCGTGCACCAGAACAGAAATCCTCTTAAATGATCTCTCTAGTGTCGCCAGTATTGATTGAGATCATCCTTTCACTATCGGCTAGGAGCATGAGATGCTCTGTCGACGTATGACTCGGCCAGTAGGCAAGTGACCGTGACGTCCCAACGTAACGACTTGCCGCTCTGCCATGGAACCAGTGAGACGCGATCTGGTTCGTTTCCCGTCGGTCCGGAATAATCTAGCTGGCTCTTTTGTGACGGGAACTCATGCTGAAGCAAAGCTGTACGGGCAAAACAGACACGATCGCAGACGCTGCGCGTGTAGACTTGTAGACAGAGTTCAAAGCAATAGGCCTATACGGGACAGGTGGACGGACACACAGCCATGCTAGCTTACAGTACGAATACGACTATACTAAGCCTATTGCCTACAAGTTTTCCGTACGATATTTTCACAAATTTCCTGATAGTTTTTTTACTGTTATAATCCTCTTATTGTATTATAGCGGGTGACGGTTGACTGTTTACAGACAGAGGAAGGTACGCCAATCAGCGCCTTGGACATTCTGTCGATGTTGGTGGCGCTACCTGCCGGCGTGGTGCTCGCAGTTCTGCTGAGTTGGTTGCGTCAGAGAACGATCGCTGCGTTGCTAGCTTACACCGGCTGGGTGTTCCAACAGTCGTCGCTGACCACCAAGGTCTCTTTATTATGCACCAAATCCACTTATTTTGATTCATTGTATAGATTTGTTGTATTTACCTTTTATAGTCTACTGACTTCTTTTATTCAGTCATTTTCCACGGCTATCCTCCATGCATCTAATCGCTTCTCTGTTTTGTGCGCCCATTGTCCACGTTTGCAGGCGCCCGTAAATTCTGCTAAGATGCATCGTGGCTATTGTTAAATTGCGCCTTCTAAATAATCTTACTTACTTACTTACTTACTTAGATGCAAATTCGCTTATTTAGACACTCAAAAATGTTTAGTAAAAATAAGTTTCACATTAACAGTATTTGCGTTATTAATCTGACACAAAATGGTACTTTTGGTTACAGGGTTTTGTGATTATAGGCCTACACATTATTCTGTATAGGCCTACGTTGAGTGTGTGTGTTCGAAATAATTTATCCAGTTCTAGACAACGTATTATGTGAAAAATTGTTTAATCCGCGAGAGCTAAAATGCAGGTGTTTTTTTCACGCGATGACAGGTATGGGGTATGCTATTAAAGCTGCTGATTGGTCCTGGACCTCACAAGTTGTACGAGTTCGAGAATATTCTGCCTCGTTTGCCTCTGCCATTACTGCAGCAAACATGCACAAAGTCAGTAGCATCGTGTTCGCATAATGCTGGTTTGTTTCCAGTATCTGAAAAGAATTACACTGTTTGATTTTATTAGATTTGACACCAAGCGCAATGTAAAGGCAAATAGGAAATGAACAGAATGCGGGATCTGACCCGCGGCTGGAGTCTAGCTGTAAAACGGTGCGATGTGGAACCAACTCCGTCTTTGCCAAACTGAAGATCAATTTATTAACGAATTCCTGAGACGCGTTCTTGTCTTCTATGTTTCTCGAAAGTCTTCATGTTTATGGAATTTCGGGATTCAGATACGTTTTTTCGTTAACATAAAACTAGGCATTGTATTCTCTTGTAAAATGTGTGTTAGTACTACGGTATTTTGCTATCTATATGTTTCGCTTTGGCGTATCAAATAAATAGAAAAATAAAAAGTCGATTATTTTCACTAAATGTAGATAATTATAAAGGTATCACAGTAAAGCGTGCACAGGTTGGTTAATACAGGTATTTGGAGTCAGTGAAGCCTTTGCTGTCAGAGGAAGATTACAGCAGAACGCAGCAGCTTGTACAGTCGCTGATCGCCAATGAAGGCCCAACACTGCAAAAATATTTACACAGACGGTGAATAACCTTGGGCACTGCGTTTGCTATCAATAGTCACTACGAATCTGGTAATTAAATATTAAATATTATCTTTGTATTATGTGTAACATTAGTGCGAAGCTGTTTCAGGATCAGTAAGATATATAAATATGTTGGTTAGGGTCTAAAGTTATTTTGCGTTGTACTGTTTTTTTTCAGTCACTACAGGTACAGCGCAGACTGCAACTGCATTACGCTATTACAGATCAGGTGTTCTGCTGTTATAGTGTAGCCTACAATATTTGACAGCAACGGTGCTTGCGTTTCAGTCGTGCGACGCAATCAAGTTGGTTGGCTGATTGGTGGCTGAACTCTGCCTACCTATCCCGTCGCGAACCTATTGCAGGTAGGCAAATATTCCTCCAACTAAAAACCATAACCCGCTGAAAAGCAAAAAAATTAACAAGTGTACTGACTGACTAAAATGCAA
>Ga0209454_1002559_pt1 | contig 12451 bp, 10 predicted proteins | sample WorMetHERISLAND1_2_FD_187400 | JGI IMG/M metagenome (GOLD analysis project Ga0209454, IMG submission 187400) | Marine gutless worms symbiont microbial communities from Max Planck institute for Marine Microbiology, Germany - Olavius geniculatus... | ecosystem: Host-associated > Annelida >...
CGCAGAATATTGTGGACCCTAATGATGATGATGCTGAATGTGACAATGTGTGGCAGAAAGCACAAGCTATATGAAGATCTCTACCGCTGCCAGTATAACCTCGCTGGCATTTACCAACGAACTGGCAACCTGAGTCAGGCGCTACGGCATGTTGACGTTTCCATCAAGTGTGCAATGAAAGTGAAAGACAAACTTTCAGAAAGAGAATCGCTCATTCTCAAGGGAAAGGTGCGTATTGCTACTACTACAACTGACGATGCATCTATTACTGAGCACTGCTACTAATTTCGCTATGATTATCACTATGGCTCACAGTTTTCCACTTGCCATGGAATTTCGAGCCAAGCTGCAGAATTTTCGTTTGCCACAGAATTTTGATATTTCCGCGGAATTTTGCAGAAGTTGAAAATTCACCGGTGATTTGTACGATTTTTAACTTGATGACATATTTTTATCGCAAAAAAATCAAACCAAACTGCCAAAAGCTGTGGTCCGTACTAATAGCTGTCACAGTATGGCACAATTGTGAATAAGTGCAACGTAACTTGACAGATTGCACTTTTAAAACCAAAAAAAGATAGGTGATTTTTTTTATACGCTGCTAGCATAACTCAGAACAATGTCACTATGACAGCCAGTCCTTCAGAAACTAAAGTTTTTGAACAGAATAGAGCTCAGTTTACTAACAAATGTAAGGCTGCAGAACTTAGACGATTTTGTCGCGGTAAGCCGTGGAGTTTTGCAAACTGGCCCGCGGAAATCTGTGGGCCCTAACTACCACCACTTACATCCAATCCTTTTACAGAGCCACTTAAATGTCACAAAAATTCAGAGTGATATCAATGATGGTTATGTTTAGTGTAAAGATAACAGTCGTGTTATTCATGATAGTTATGATCGGTTCTGAAACTCTTGGAAAATGGTAATCGAATATGAATGAGTGATTTGAAGCGAGTGATGTGGGCTGGGACTGGAATTCTGAAAGGAAAATGGGCAGTGCCAAAAAATTGTTAAGCTCGAGTAGGAAATCTAAGTTGCATAAATGGAGCATTCCAGGCTGAAATATGAAGGCGTTATGTTGAATGATTTACTCTTGTTCGCAGCACAGAGAAAAAGAGGGGTGTATATTGTACAAAAAACATACAACGTCAGCAGTTATTAAACATTTGAGTCTTCTACTGTGAGCTGAGGAGAGTTGATTTAGTCGAGGAGCTTATATTTTTGCTGAATAGGCTGTTGCTATGCAGAATCTCCCTCTTTAGCAACCGTTGCTATGTGATGAATACACCATTGGATTTCTTGTGCCTAATAATGCATAAACAGCTTATGATAGCTATGATAGTTGACACATATAGACATTTATTGTCTCTGTTACATGTACACTATTCTTGTTGCTAAGGGCTTTTGGTCATCATAGCAACAAATAGCTGGTAAGCACCCTGTATCCCAAATTTTTTCCTGTTGACATGATTTTTACGCGCGAATTAGCCATCGCAATTCAGTCCGTCTGTCTGATTGTCCATCACCCGGGTGAATCAGTCAAAAACGGTGCAAGATAGGATCACCAAATCTTCACTCTCGGCTGCCTGGAAGACTCTAGTTTCAGAAACCATAAAGCTTTTCCATAAATTCGAAGGCGGTCACTCGGAACGAGGGCACTAAATGAGAGGGGGTGGGCAAAATTTGCGATTTTTGGCCAATAAGTCGGTGTATCTCAGTAACGGTGCGAGATAGGGTCTAGGTTACTATTAATCACCAATAGGAAGTTGTACACTGGCTCTCAATTGGCGCCGAATTCAATGACCTTGAATGACTTTGAACGCCAAAATAGGGGGTTTTATGGATTTTTTTGGCGATTTCGGGCTGCGACACAAGTCTATATCATTCACCAGGTTTTGCGCCACGGAACTATCGTTATGCGATCCATATTGAGAATTTGGTATTTGTATATTAACTTACAGTGAACACCCCAATTTTCAGCTAAACTAGTGAACCGGAACTGCTATAGGCTATTGCGCATCTCGTGAGCATTAGCTCAAATTTCTTGTTTCTGATGTTCAGCCCATGGAGTACCATAAGAGAGGCATGGTGTTTAATCTCGGAGGGGTGCACAGCTGTCCCTGTCAGGTATCCCTGTCAGCTGTTCGACTAATTCCAGCTGCTGTAAAATAATAATTATAGTAGTAGGGATGCACAAATAATTGGTATCGGCCAATTATTGACCATTTTGTCGATAATCAGTATTTAGCATTAGCCAGTGCTTTATCGGTGCATCCCTAAATAATAGTAAACAAATTTGTATGGTGCTAGTATGTCGATCGACTTCAGAGGACTACATTTACAGTTTCCTAATGTGGTGTTGATTTTGATATTTAGTGCACATTGTTTTGTTTATCAGATATTCCTTCTGTTGGGTGACATAGCAGCAGCAAAACGAACGTTGAAGAAAGCCTACAAAATGCACCTTGGCGTCAATGATGCTGACCAAAGCAGACTTGCTGATTTGCTGAAAAGTGGTCTGTTTTTACATTTTGTGCAAATCAGTTTCTTCTCTGTAACGTTAGCCTCATTAGAACTCCTTGAATAACGTTTTATTGGTACAGAACTCTGCTATTTAGTGTAGCAAGCAAGGATATTACAGTATTTAAAGACACTTGTAATTGCTTTTTTGTGATGTTAAAATAGATATAGTGCAACAAGACACTTTATTTAGAAATTGCAGGAAATGCATGTGGACGTGTAGATTGATCGAGATTGACATGATTCCATCAATGAAGCCAGGGTTGCAGCTGTAACAATATTATCAGTTTACATTGAGTCAAAATTTCCGTTGTTGTCTTGTAGCTGGTGTTTAAGTCAACATAGATTGATTAGTGTGTGACAATTAATGGTGTTAAATTTCAGCAATAAAGCTGGGGAGACTGAATGACGAGATTGATGAGATTTCCGCCGATGGTGCAGATCAGCAATTACATGAGCTCGACCAGCATCGACTGATAAAGCTGCATGAGAGATTCGCGGACACTGCCGTCTCTGTTGAGTGTTATCACCTGGCACTTCAGCATTACCATAGCATGGTATGTGGACATTGCTGTCTACATTGTCCTGTCCAGCCGTGGTATGTTTTAATGACAGTATTATGAAGTGTGCTGACGTGTTATGTGTTTATCCTGATTATCTTAACTCAGTATTTGACACTTGAAAGGTGAACTGGTTCTATATTTTGTATGAGTAATTGAGTATAGGACTAGCTTACTGAGAAGCGGAGGATTGAAGCAGCTGGCAAAGGAGATTGTCGTAAACCTGCCATTTTTCTGAAGACGAAAGAGACTGTATGAGTGTTGGTTTTTTGGTAGCATGATTCAACTTCGCTGTTCTGAGATACTTTCATGTTTAACACTAATTCTGTTATTAACCCATCAGTGCTTGAGTTGTCATATGGTTTATCGTCAAAGTAGTTGTTACCAAAAGGATACACTGTGTGACATAGAGGAACCTTTGAACTTTGGACTGCTTGATGTTGCTGTAATAGTAAACGTGCTTAGTCGGTTACTGTGCACGTCTGATTCTTCCAAAAAAAACGGCACAAAGTTTACGGCACCATAAATTTTGCAACCATACATCACAGAATCATGTGATTTTCAGCAAAATGTTTTAAAAGAAATTCTTCACATGACTAAAGTCAGTGTTTGAATACAGCAGTTAAATGTTCTTTGTTTTTGCCGCTGGCAAGTGAACTATTCAGAAACAGTATTACTTTTGATGTATCGTGGTGCATAAAAACGTGCTACTTTTTTTTGAATAGCTCCGTGAAACATTGGCCGATTTTAGTAATTTTTTGCATACATTATTAAGAAGATATTTGATACAAAAGCATATAGTTTTGGTCACCTCACCATAATGTTGTTGCTACACTACCTTGTGAAATGCAGAAGTCTTAGTTTGGCCATTGACAACAATGAATTCATACTGGGTAGTGTATAGCACACATGTCAGCTCAAAAATTATTAACTGAATAGCAACAAACGTGATTGGCAATTACTATCTCTCATCAAATCATCGTCATTACAGCATGTGCTCAAAATGTTCTCCTTGAGCACGAACGCAAGCGGTAGATGATGACATCACTTGAAAACAGCACGTTCAATAACTGTATGACTCACAACGGCCCACTTGCTGTTGACGTGTCTGTCCAGTTTGTCTACTTACGATTTTAAAATGAATACGAAATAACAGCTTTTCAATGTTTTTGTGGTCTTAGTGATTTTCTGAGCTGGTGCATGCACTACCCAGTACGAATTCATTGTTGTCAAGGGCCAAACTACGACTGCTGCATTTCATAAGGTAGTGTAATGACAACATTAAGATGAGGTAGCCAAAACTACAGACTTTGCATTAAGTTTCTTCTTAATGTTGCATGCCAACAATTTTTAAAATCGGCCAGTGTTTCACGGAGCTATTCAGAAAGTAAAAGTGGCATATTTTTATGGAACACGGTGTCGAGGGTAATAAGGTTTTTGTATAGTTCACTTGTCAGCGGCAAAACAAAAAATATTTAAAGGTCCGTGGTCACTAAAATTAACATATACATTTTATCCACGGAAAAATTTACCTTTGAAGTCGACAATCTACGAAAACGACGTAGAAAACGTGCCGCCATGATGACCTGCGGTGACGTCATAAGTTTAGCCTATAGACGTCATGAATTAATATTCATGACGTCTATAGCCATTAATATTCATGATCTATATGGGCTAGGGTCATGACGTCACTGCGGGCACTGATAGATTAGATTATTTCGCATAATGTAACGTAATGCCGCATTTTGTTTGAATTCGCGCATTAATTTCATATATTTATGAAGCTCAAATCGACATATTATATATGCGAGGTTAAATGTCTAATTTAAATCTACAGAAATTGCGCGAGTGAGTTTGATCATGGCCATGGACCTTTAAGAGTTGTATTTAAACACTGACTTTAGTCATGTAAAGAATTTTTTTCCAAACATTTTGCTGAAAACCGCACGACTCTGTGATGTATGGTTGCAAAATTATGGTGCCATAAACTTTGTGCCATTTTTTTGGACCATCCTGTATATAAGTGTGTTTTGATTGATTGGCAGGAAAAATATGCCATTGAAATTGGGCTGAATGACCGTGATATGATTCCAATTTTTGTGTCAATTGCTCAAACTCTCAGTGACTTGAAGAAATATGATGAAGCTGTCGCTTACTTCATGAAAGAGTTGGACCGTCGGCATGGTGAACATAAACAGGTCAAAGGCAGTTTCATTTGTCTGTGATCATTATTCGGCTTATTTTACATTAATATTTTGTATTATCATTTTTTTGCCATGGTTGCAATTAAAGCTTATTTCTGTTTTGTTGCTACTGATATGCTCTGTGCTCAAAAGTAGCTGGTTATCTGTTTTGAGCATGCCTTAAATCTTTCATATTTTGTACTGGTGTTATAAAATTTGAATTACAATAGTTCAACAGTGCATCTGATCTATTAGTGTACTGTGCAGTTGAAGTTGTACAAGCAGAACAGAGTAATGTTTTTTCTGCTGTATTACATTTGTTTCTGTGCATTGATGGAGCATTTTAGTAGAATGTGCAAATCAAAGACTGACTGTTGTATCATTTTAATGAATGATCGTGTGCTATGCAGGAGTGCAGGACATGGCTGAATGTGGCCAGTAATCAGGAACTCAACAGAGCTGATTATGAAACAGTCAGACAGTCGTATGTTGCCGCTCTGGAATGTGCTCGGCAGGCTGCAGACGCCAAACAGCAGGTGATGTCTAGGACCCACAGTTTTCCGTGGTAAATTCTGCCAAATTCCGCAGGCCAGTTTGCAAAATTCCACGGCTCACCATGGCAAAATTGTCCAAATTCTGCAGCTTACTGCGGCCTTTCATTTGTGCGTAAACTAAGCATTATTCTGTTTGAAAAAGTTCAGTTTTTAGATGCTGCCATGGCGGTCAGTTATACTAAAACGTACAATGGAAATTATTGATCTTTTTTCTTTTCAAAAGTGCAATTTGTCAATTAGTCGCATTGTGTTAATTTACGATTGTAATTATTAGTAGGGATGCATTTTTATTCAGTTTAGTTTGATTTTTCTTCGTGATATAGTTAGTTTAAAGCCGATGATCGTACTGATCATCTGTCATTTCTTAATTTCTGTAAAATTTTGCAGCAATATCAAAATTCCGCAGAAAAAGGCAAATTCCATGGTTGTGCTTGAAATTCCACGTCTCGCAAAAACTGTGGGCCCTAGTGATGTGTTGTGTACTGTCATAACTATGATACTGATGTAGACTCATTGGATCAATTTTTTTATATTTTTTTCTGTTCTGTATAGAGTTGTTTATTGTAGTAATTTTCCACTTGAATAAATATCAGACTTTCGGGGTTGGCAGATTTCTGCCATGTGGTTTAAACCAGTGCAGTAGGAACACGTTTTTGCTAGTTTCAGCCACTTTGAATTTTGATGTTAATTTTAAAATGCATTTTCGTACAAAACCGGTGCGAAAAAGTGCGATTTTTTGCTTTCTGTGTTAATTTGTTTGCAGTCATTCTGTAACAGACTTGCAATTCTGTAATGATTGGTGAATTTTTATTAGGGTACGAATGTTGCGTGTTAAACTACTTGTGCTGTGAAAATTTGTGCAGCGAGCACTCTCGAGTACTTTTCAGGCTGTGCCAGATCAAACCGAGTTTTTGCTGGCTTGACTTAAGTGGCAGTAAGAGGTATTTTCTGGCAAAGACTGGACCCTGGTGATTGTGTTGGCAGGCCAGTGTGCTGGATGCACTGAAGGCAGCACAGGGGAAGCACGGAGACGCCGACGGACTGCGACACACGGAATCACTGCTGGAGAAACTGTACGCGGAACATGATGAACTCAAGCGAGATGATGCTGGGAACCTCTCTGATGCCAGTGATGATGATGATGATGATGCAGACGGGGCTGGTGGCGATGAAGATGGTGGTGATGAAGATATCAACCTGGATGAAATCTCGGATGATTCTGGTTGTTGCACCGTGTCTGTACTTGGTCGAATATGCTGTCAGCCGTTGCAGTGTGCTTGATGCTTTTGTTTCGGCGACAGTTTGGTGGGGTGATGGAGAAATAATGTGCAGACATGACTTTGAATAGACTTATAGGTTAAAATGGGTATCTTTATATTTACTGACATCTGGTGGACAGTTGTTCCGACATAGGCAGCTGCAGTTGCCGAAGCGTCAGCAGTCTGTATCAGAGTAAAAGATGTTTCAGTGAACTTGTTTAACTTGTTAAATGTTCATACATGTTCTGTAATTTTGTGGTTCTAAAATTATATTATAATTAATCCTCTTCTCTATCTGCATACACAAGCAGTGTTATATTCTCCAAGTGCTCACACTTCTGCCTTTCTGAGCCCTGTAGTTGTCAAATGTTACATTGAAATCAATTTGTAACTTTTTAACGCTTTATTTTTTCGCAGATTGGTTGTACCAACTGGATCAGCTAGTTGGAGATTGTCCTAAATTTTAAAGTTTTTTGAAGTCTTGCTGCTAACAGCTGATGGTAATTGTGTGGTTTGTGATGCTGGAGATGCTGACGTGGACGTGGAAAGTACAGCTGGTGGTGGTAGGCGTCTTCAGCGCTGGAGAATGAAGGTAAGTTAATATCTCCAGCAGGTGAATGGGGCATGTGACACGAATCTGCAAATTAGATGTACTTGTTTGCAGGGACAGCCTGGACATGACCCCTTAAAAATTTGCCCAAAGAGGGCATTACCAGGGTCATGTGACCCTGGTAATTTTTGTGCATCATGCCCAAGTTGGAAAAGGTTAAAGTTGTGGACTTCATATTTGGCACACAGTTTTGTGCCAATTATTTTATTATTATTTTATTGTTATATTATTATCAACTATCAAAATCACAAAAATGCATTTGAATAACTATTTTGTAAAAAGTCACAAGGGGAGATGCGCACTTGTATGAGAGACTTCTAGTTTAGATATGAGTACATAATGGAATTCTTTGGCCTCAACTTGTTTTGCTTTTGTATCCCCAGTTTGGCTCATTGATGCAACTTGTCAGATCTGTTGTTTGGCCTAGCAGCCAAAGCCTGTCTTTATGCTGCACTTTTATGCTCAGACTGTCTTATGTTTTCAATAGTATTATACCAGCTTGATTTTTGTTATGCATGAAGATTTGTTTATATTTGGATGTTAAAGTCATTGAAAAACTTTGGTTTACGCAAAATTTCTGTATTTCAAGAGAAGAAAGGATTATCAATAATACCTAGTTATATGAGCATAACTTATGGAGATGCATATAATAAAATTTAATGTCTTTGTAGATGGTTGGTGTTTGTAACTTTTTGTCTGATCCAAGTGGCCCATGTAAAATGACATCGTGGACATGAGCATTGAGCAATATTGATTGTTGAGCAATATTGGTTGCTATTGTGTGATTTTCAGCGGAATGAAAAAGGCGAATCCCCATTGCATCGAGCCTGTATTGAAGGAAGCCTGCGGAAAGTTAAGCTGCTTATTGATACGGTAATTTCACTCATCAGTTTGTTAGTATTATCTTCTCTGTGTTCTGTTAACCGTGTCTGTTTACCTGTACAACTGTCCATATGTGGTCAGATTTTTTTTTGACATATTATGTGTTCACAAAGAATACAGTAGTTGAGGTTTGCTCCTTCTTACTGTCAGTATACTTTGTTTTCTTGTTCCCTAAATAATCACTCATTCACGTTCTATCATAAGCGTAATTTAATTTGTATTTTTTGTACATTGACCATGAATGGGTTTAACAGAACAGTGCTAAAAGTTACTCCAAGATTTACCCTGGGGATAACCCTTTGATTTTGGGCTGACTAACCCATAGCTTCAAAGGCTGGTATTAGTATTGCATACTACTATGGTGATCTTGTTAGGGTCACCCAGTCAACCCTCGTGACTACTGCGGTTGGTTGCCGCTACACGAAGCAGCCAATCACGGCTTTGTCGAGATCGTGGAGTACCTGCTGGACAAGGGGGCACTGGTTGATGACCGAGGTGGTGAGCACTGTGGAGGTGTGACTCCTCTGCACGATGCTTGCAGCTGCGGCAACATTGCTGTAATTGAACTCCTGGTAGCCAGGGGTGCCAGCGTGTTGGCCAGGGACAACGAGGTAATACCTTGTGACGTTGGAATCATTTCATGCCATTATCAGACTTATCTTTCAGTGCTTTGATGCTGTTGATAATGGGAAGGTCATTCGGGCTGCAAAATGTTACAACAATTTTTAAAATGATTATTTTTTTGGACCATTCTAATGGATTCTTTTTTTTGTTGTTTACAATCAGAGTCAGTGAACCAGGAGCTGTAGAATAGGTCTGATCAAGTTTCCTGGCTAGATGGTCCTAGAAGCACCCAAACCAGGTTGTTTGTTTGTAGTGCTGTGTTCAGATTGTGTGTGAATTTATTGTTAGTTTGTACTATGTTTGTGCAAGTAGGTACTGGATTGTTTATTATTGTTGGTTAGGTTTTTTGTGTTTTTTGATTGTTGCTGTCGATTTTTATTCTTATTACCAGTGCATGTGATTAGACCAGTGCTTCAAGCAAAACTCCACTTAATTGAATAATCTCATAAATTATCTTTACGCTGTTGCTGTTGCTATTGTATATGTAGGGTAAAACACCATTTCATTTATTGCTGGACCAATACGTTTCATGCATGTTTATTGCTAACATATTTGTTGTTTATATATCATATATACGATATTATGTACATAGGGTAAGACGGCATTAGACTCGCTGTTGGAGTACCGTCATCAGTCTGCAGATGAGCTGAGCTCAGCCGAGGCTGTCAGAGTGAAAGATGTTGAGAACCTGCTCAGATCGAAGATGCATGCAGGTAGCAAGCAACTCAGCATCTGCACGTTATGACCCAGTTTGTATGGTAGAGTAATCCCCATGTGTGGCTTGGTGGTCTGGCAGTTACCTTGTTGGTCTAGTGATCTCAGGCTTATGGGTTTGACTTCCTGTCGTTCCAGTGCCAGCACTTCTGGGCATGTTGTTCACACACTTGTGACTGTCAAGCAAGCAGCATAATTTGATACCGGTCCGAGTGTAGCAGTTACAGACCAATCACCCTTCTGTCAGTCCCAGGCAAAGTATTTGCACATGTCCTCCTCGCCAGACTTGACCCCCTGCTTCGGAAGCATCGTCGGCCTCACCAATTTACCTGTTGTCGTTCCACACTGGATGCAATCTTGGCATTGCGTTTGTTGGCGGAAATCCACAGAGAGTCCAACAGCCGCTGCACGTCACGTTTGTGGATTTGAAAGCGGCGTTTGTTGCTTGTTGACAAGGAGGAAAGCTTCCGCACTACTCTCGCAGCAGTGGATGAAGAAGGCCCTGGAGCTAGCGGAGGATAGACCGTTCTGGCGAACGATCGCAACAGCGGGACGCTTCGGCTGATTGCTTCGTGTCTGATGATGATGATGACGATGGTTAATTGATGAGAATGTAATGGCGGTATATGGGAGAGTTCTTTCCTACCACCCATATAACAAAGTTGTGTTTGCAGCTCACTACCACTTCAGGACCTTGTAAATGGAGATGATCACTGACCCATAAGGTCACAGTGAGTGCAATGTTGATGATGAAAAACTTACTTTTTATATTTTCTTCAAGTGATGAGGAGGCCTCGAATAAATCCCAAAAAGTCATCGTTAGCAGTTAAGTAATTCAGTAGGGGACAGTAGCATAGTACTGTGAATTATACAGTAAATGCATGACTGTACTCAGAATAAAGATGAGTACAAGTACAGTGTATTAGGATTCAGGATGCTTCGTTAGGTGATCAGTTTGTGTGGTTCAGTTCTTGCCATGTATTGAGTCTTATGATTTTACTTTAAATATCCACAGCCTTGCAGTAGAAAGATTTATTCATTTAAAACAACCAGTTTTATGTTTGCTATATTGTAATGTTTGTGATGTAATTGTGAATAACTGTATAGTGTCAAAGTTTGCTGTGAGCCGATCGAGTCGACCTGCGACCAGTGAAGTAGGTCGCACTGACACACGTCATAACCTGAGTCGTTACCGACAGCGACATCTGAATGAACGTCGTCAGCCAATCACAGACTTGGAAGACGTTGAGCCTGACAGTGACAATGACATCATACCACCATCGCCTGTCAATCAGCGGTAATTAATATTCACTGATTGTCATGACTTCTGCCACTCTCAGTTATCAGTCATCGGTAACTATGACTCAATGATGAATATGCATTGATTGTTATTCCTGCCACCATTAACTTTCAGTCACCAATAACGAATATGTTGTGGTTATTATGACTTTTGACTTTTTCGATATTTTACGTATTAGCTGTGAGTGACATTGAAACTGTATGTGTGCTTTACTCAGTTTTGTGCTTTAATTTATGCCAATGCGGCAATAAATGGTCTGGCCACGTAGTGCCATAACTCACGGCACTTCAGATATTGTAAAGTGCTTCTACTTGCGAGTTCGACTCGCATAAGAAGCACTGTAGCAAGTAGTGGACTTATAGCTTTACTTTTGTATGTGATGGAAGCCACAGTGCAGGAGGTGCCACAGGTTCAGTGCAGACTCCAAGACACGCTGCTTCTAAGTCACTAGCAACAGTTGACGCTGCTGGACATGATAACGTTGATGCTGCTGCTGCTGCTGCTGCTGCTGATGATGATGATGATGATGATTCTGAGCCGAGTGTTTATCGGCCTGATCTTCACCTTGATGACCTCAGTACCCTTCATGACCCAGCCACTGCATCGGCTGCATACCGCAAAGTCATGTCTGGTCAGTTTATGGTATTTCAATTATATGGTACTAGACAACGGAAAGTTGAATGCTAGTGGTATCTTTCAGTGCTTACATGTTAGTGACATTCTCATGTTTTTGGTTGAGTGATGGGAAGGGCACTTGACGTGTAAAAAGTGGTCCGGGCCAATCATGACAACATAGTGGCATCAGTTAGGAATGCAGTAATTTTTTTACTTTGTTGATGCTGTAAGTTGGTCAACAAAAGGAATATCTGGCATGTGTAGAAGTACTGCTACAACATTTTTCATCACATTTCTGTTGCGGACTGAATGTCCTGGAGTATCTCAAACTCCGGGAGAATGAGACAGTTAAACAAAAGCAGCTGAGCTGCTTCTGTCACTCTTTGCTTAATTGGTCAATTATTTCAGAGTTACTTTATGCTCATCAGAGTTTTTAAAATGCAGGACTTTAAAGCCTAGTTTAGGTCATTTTTTTCTGTTTTATGTTCTTTATTAGGTTTTTTCTCTAAAGGTTAAACTTTCTGTTCCATTGTTGCAAAGGTTAAACTTATGTTCCATTATTATGTGTGGTATGTGCATCACAGGCTGAATGGTAGTTCAAGCCCTGTGTTAACGGCGACTTCTCTTTCT
>Ga0209454_1002560_pt1 | contig 12448 bp, 8 predicted proteins | sample WorMetHERISLAND1_2_FD_187400 | JGI IMG/M metagenome (GOLD analysis project Ga0209454, IMG submission 187400) | Marine gutless worms symbiont microbial communities from Max Planck institute for Marine Microbiology, Germany - Olavius geniculatus... | ecosystem: Host-associated > Annelida >...
CCTCAAGACTCATCTTTTCTCCCGCAACACCGCCATCGACTAACTGTTACCATCCGCGCCTACGATTCGAACTTCTGTTTGGACATATGGCGGGTGACAAATGCAGACTACTTACTTACTACTTACTTACCGTTGCTTCACCGTACAATGAACACAGTGTGTGATGACCGATTGATGATGTATGGATTGTGCTAATGCAATAGGCTACGCTACCATACGATTTGACCCTGCATGAACTTGAAATCCGCTAAAAGGTAAAGGTAAAGGTGAAATTCGGAATATAGCTCTTTAGAAGATTGAACCGCTCACAGAGCTACGAAGCGTCACCTGCCATATGGGATCACACAGTGTTACCTGCCACCCGACACAGATGAACGCGCCCCGCCTTAACCCCAGACATATAGACCAGTACTCGATTTACCTACACTTGAAGGAGGAAAGGTTGAGTTGACCTAGGCGGCTGGTAAAATACCGAGATGGTTTACCTCAGGGGTTTACCTGCCCGTAGGAGGTCATCCATCGTAGTACTAACTGTACTAGCCAAGCTGCCAGCTTAATCTTTCGTATAAATCAACCTACAGCTGCGAAAAATATTGCCAATAATTATCAATTTTTTAACAATCAATGAAATTATAGTCGTTAATTTTTTTGCACTTTTTCTCATCTAGCTTACAAAACAAAGCGTCTGGTTACGAAAAGCACTTTTAAGCTAGATACAATGACAAGTGGTTGTAAAATGATAGAGAACGTAAATATGTAAGTCTGGCTACAAGAGTGATTAAACACAGATTGTGTCTCAGTGCATAAGGTGACGGCGAAATATTATACAAAATTGTTTTAAAATATTAAGGTGCATATTCAACACGTTTTAACGTTTCTTATATGTTTCTTTTAACGTTTATTATATCTGCCCTTTACATAAAGAGACGAACAGTTATCTCGTTCTAATGGACGCAATCACGAAGCTCAGACGCAGCAGAGAAACCACAAGTCGAAATACTCATGACTAAATCTTTCCGACAAGTCAGCAAATGTCACGTAAAAAGTTGCACATAAGTTCGCAATTGTTTACAAGTGCACTCCGTGTAGCGGCAATCCATATCAGCATATTATTTTGGCAAAATTTGTCAGAAACCTAGACAAACAATCCACTGACAATAATATGAAATTCACAACTCACTGGTCATTTACTTACTGCCGTGCGACAAAACTGTCACTGCATTAGCTGCAATTAGCACAGCAATGCTCAAAAAAGTTGAAAAAAGTGTTTTGTCAGTGCTGTCAAGCGGATACGCACCACTTCATAATGTTGATTTTAACAAACGACTATGCACCGCGGAAATTTTATTATCGTTCAATTTCGCTAGTAATAACCTCTAAATTTGCATTTGGTAAATAAAAGACGATCACAAAATATTCATCTTTTTAAAATATAATTTTCTAATGAAACCGTGTGCGCTGTAATTATTTTTTATCAATTAAAATATATTGTACGTAATAGTTTGCCGTCTAGTTTTTGGCGTAATATTATTAAATGACGACCAATTTAAAGAATATTAACCACTGTCACGCTTTACGGAAAATTTGATATGAAACGATCATTTCAATCGCATCACAGGAATCGCCACAGCACTTTATAAAATGTTATTAATGCCAGAAAAAAAACAAACGAAATGGTGACATTTATTATGTCGTTTTTTACGCAACCATAACATTCGATAAATGCACAAAACATCAGTTTATACACTTATCAACGGCAATATTAAAAAACTCGCACATCAAAAACAGCAAAAATCACAAAAGGTGATATTGTCCGCATCACACTGACTGTGTGTCAATGTGCTGCTGAATTTTTCCAATTTTCGAACCCCCAAAAGACACTTCCTTGTGCAGAATTGTGTCGTTTGATGTACTAAGCTTAAAAATCCCTTAAGACGTTTGACCTGTGGGTGCGTTGAAGAGAAAAAGCCATATATAAATAAAAGATTTTGCGTATATTTCACCCATTTGCCGAAAAGCCCTCCTTGGAGAGATTTGCATAAAATTTTGCACGACGAGTCCCCTTGCCGACGTAATCAACCGCGCCAAATTTTATCTTAATCTGATCAGGGGTTTTAATTCTGTTGGGGGGTCGAATTTTTGGCTTTCAGATAGAAAAGAGAAGTCGCCGTTAACACAGGGCTCGAACTGTGATGTACATTTTTAAGCAATCCATTTTAATAACTAGTACGACACCAGCGTTTTGTCAAGACATTTCGCTGCATGTTAAAGCAAATTCTCTGACCATTGCCAATCTCATATGATTAGTCGCAACAGGGTATTGTTAATGTAAACCTGACAAACAGCCATACAGAGCAGCAGAGCTCTCGGGGCGACATTTTAAGAAATTTACTAGACTCCATATTAAGTAAAGAAACAATCGCACTAAGCGAGGTCAAAGTTTAATTCGGTTATTTTTTAAAATGGTTTACGTTCTTAATCAAAGCCTTGCCTCCATTGCTTAATGGCATATTACAATATCAGTATATCATTTCTGTATTAAAAATTATTATTTGCAATAATATCGTCTGCTTCTGTTTACAGACATCAAAAGTGTATTTGGAACTAAGCATAGATTGATTTCCGCATAAAAAAATATAAAAAATTTAGAATATATTTTTTGCATTTGTACGTCGTACTGTAGTAGTTTTAGTGATTTTTGAACATTTATGTTATACATGGTAGTGTAGCGACACAGTTAAAGTGTGCTAAAATATTTAATAACTGTCCTATTGCTAATTGTCCAGGGAATGTGCCGGTGAAATAATTGTAAATATACGGTTAATTTTTGGCGAAGATATAAACCGTGACAAAGTGGGACATTTTGGGGAAACATGGTTTACCGTATTCAGCCAATCTCGCAAGCAGTTGGAGCTCCAAATTCCCAAAGGTTTCTGCTTCTGCTGCACATTTAAATTGGATTCCACGATAAATAAAATATGCCCTGGTCTGATTTTGAGTCTAGCCTTGTCGTTCATCGTCGTATTCCGTCGCGTGTAATTCGTCTTTGTACCACGGAACGAGAACGATAATCAGAACTGAAAACGTCATAAGAGTGAAGACGATGGCGAAGAAGAGCCGGTCGACGACGTTGGCGAGTTCCTTCCACTCCTGCGCTCGGTTGCACTGCGCGCCGCTGGTTTTTAAACTCTCGCTGGAATCCAGCAGTCGGCCTACCGTAGATGTCACTTTGTGGCCGTCCGGCGTTGCTATGGCAACCGCGCGGAACAGTTCTCCATCTCGGACGAACTGCAACATCCACATCCACAAAGATCTTATCACGTGGTCCTCCTATGAGCCGCATTGTGGGTCTTGCCCTTCTGTTCGTAACGGATGTATTGTGCCTAACGTGCGAGTCTTAGGGGAAAACATTTTACATAAGTAATTAGCTCTGTGTCGCGGCGTTCTGCGCACAGAAACTGGGGAATGGAGTGCAAGGAAAACATTTTTAAATTTGGGGTTGAATGGAGAGTAGTAGGAAAAATGTGCGTTTTCGACGGAAAACTAGGCGTATCTCAGAAACGATAAAAGATAGGACCAAGTTTACTTTGAATCACTAACAGAAAATCGCATATTGCTTTTCAAATTATTGACTTTGAATGACCGTAAAAATCAATACCGCAACAAAAACCGTAGCGCGTCTTCTCTAGCAACAGCTGGTTTTCTTGTTACTAGTGGCATAGGCGGTGTTTTTTATCTGTACATATGTCTTTTCTTGCTGTCCGCTTTTGTCTTTATGGTGAATAAACGTGTTCATAAGCGGAATTTCTGATCGGGGCTAGAACCGGATCAACATTGTGTCGAGCAAAAAGATTGTTCCCCACTGATAAGACTTTCAGTCGAAGGATTGGACCCAATCGTGACCCAACCCTAACCACTTTGGCTAATTATGACAGTAGTAAGATTTCAACGTTGTAAGAAACTGATCGAACGAGCGTAAGAAGCAGATTTGTTTGACCTCGTTTGGTAGGCCCTACCTATTGTTCTTTGACTGCATGGTATTCGCTCAATAAGGTTACGGTCCTTGGCTACGCCACTCTCGTTTAGAACATGTCGGGTCGATCGTTCCAAAAAAAGAATTGAGCAAGGGCCACTGCTTCCAGTTGCCATGGAAACGGCGCTGTTATCAGTTCGCTGTTCAATGTTTAGCTGCTGGCAGAACTAAAAAACCGTAGTTTTTTTGTCAGAATTAGATTTTATTTTTCAGTTTTTGAAGGTTTTTAAAGGTTTTCCGTTTGGTGTTCAATAAACACCGTGCACAAAATTATGACCCAGGAAAACATCGTAATACACCCTGTCCATCACATAATGACATAGTTTTCTATAAGTTATAGCAAGATAAAGTAATTAAAAATTACGATTAAAATACTAAATAAAAATATGATATGTAATAAATTTCACAACAAACAAAAAACCTTTGAAAAACCTTATAAATCTAAAACTTAGACTTTTGAGATTTATCGGTTTTTAAAAGCCTGCAAAAATATCTAGCTTTTTCGGATCAACTTTCCAGCCTTGGCTGCAGGCAATCATTGATGAATTGATTCAGTGATTGGTGATGACATGTGTCACGTGTCATGTGACCCAGGACCTCACGGATCAACAAGTTCAGCTGATTGGCCCCCAGCATCACGTCATGATTATCATACTAGGCCTGTGTCAACCGAGTAACTTATTAAACGAGTACTCAACCAGTAACTTTACGACTACTGGCAAATATTCGTTTAGAAATAAGTAAGTATGACCGTTATTCATGTTAGTTATTGTAAACTCAGATATTGTTGTATTTTGTAAACCTAATTCAAGCAGATAGTCAGAAGGCATAAACTTAGTAACTTGGACGACATTTTCGATCGCTTTTACAAATTTATTTTATTGATAAAATCATAATTTTATTGCACAATCTATTCGGTAATTTTTGCTTTTTTAAATGTTTACGAAATTTAAAAAAATATTTTCTTCTGTGAGTTCGGGCTCGAGTATATAACTTAAATATTCGAGTGTTCGAGTACTTGGCACAGCCTTAAATCATACCAACTTCTGTAACAAGTGAATGTCGGTCGTTACCAAGCCTGACCGTCCATGATGAATTGGGTGTGTTCCAGATCAGATGAAAATATTTCCGACAAATGAGGCCGTTCCTGTAGAAATGGCGTGCAGTTTCTATGTCAGTGGCCACAGACACTAAGACGCAACTGAACTGGACATTTCTTAAGGCCATGTCAGACGAAACGCTTTTCATTAACGGCCGGTTAGCTGTCGAATAATATCAATAAAAGTAGACCTTACCCCTTACATGGCCAGCTGTTCGCATGTAAAATTTGTGTTAATACTAAATCGATGAATGATGACAGTACGCTCGCCCCATTTTGTTCGATATAATTTCCTTCCTATTATCGTTGGGCTAATTGTATCACCTGGCTCTATGGAAATTTCGCGATAGAAGTCACACGATCCCAGAAAAGTTTGATTGGATCGAGAGCAACCAGACGAAACTGTTTTATTTCGACTTCATAGTTACACTGCATCCTTAGGTAGTCTTCCCCAAAAATTGCATTTCATTTTTTACGCCATTTGTCATTATTTTTATCGTTAAAACTCGCTGTTTCCTCAGCTTTTTAACGCCGACTAAGCAATCTATTGCGTCAGAGGTGAAACCCACATAATGTCCTAAAATACTTTAGCAGCATTATTTTTCGAATAACTCCGTGAATCATCGGCCGACGTTAATAATTTCAATAGGTAGTGTAGCAACGATAATTAAGTAAAGCGGGAACAAAACTTAAATCATTTACGTCAAACTTCGCTACGATGTTGCGTGTCAAAAATTAATTATTAAAATCGGCCAACGTTTCACGCCGTTATTCAGAAAAATACTACTGGCACAACTTTTTGTAGGACAACGAACATAAGTGAGTTTTACATGCGATGCGATAAAGTGCTATGTCGGCGCTGAAACGCTGAGAAAAGGGCAACTTTTATCTGGAAAAATATTAACGGATGACATAAAATAAAATGAAATTTTTCGAGAAAGAAGGCAACTTAACGATCCAGTGTAAGTCAAAATAGACAGTTTCGACTGATTGTTATCAATCCAGTGAAACTTTTCTGGGACACGGTGTAGTGAGTTATACGCCGTTTACACGAGAAAGCATAAGTGAAGCATTCATCGAACAAACTTAAAGCAAACTTATAACATACAGTCATTACAGTGTACATGAAGCACACGTCGTGTACTCTTAAAGCTGGCTTGATAAGTTGATAACGGTGTATATTGCAAAAATTCACGAAGCTCTACGTGTGCTCTAAGTTTGCTCTAAGTGTGCTTCATGAATGCTTCACGCATGCTTCATGTATGCTGCCTCGTGTAGCCTAAACGTGGTATTAGTGAGTTACAGACGTGTCGGAGACCGTCCTTGATGTCGGTGGCGTCAGCGGCATCCTCTGCATCTGGCGGCGTGAGGTCCAGGTTGGCCGCCATTGTCTTCGGCTTGCGAGCACGGACGCACAGCAGCTTGGCCAGATAGCGCAGGACGAGCAGACGGGCCCAGCGAGGCACCGGCCTCTCGGCGTCACGGTGATATATTGGAGTCGGTGTACGTCAAAAATGGGAACGATGCCCTGTGTTGTTGAAAGTTGCGCTTGTCAACTTTACATTAAACGAATATATGACGACAAAACCGGGAACGGTAATTTAGGCTTAGGTTTAGGAAATAAGATTAAGGTTAGGGTTAAAAGTAAAGTTATGAATTAAGGTTAGGGATAAAGCTACAGACTGGCATAGGGTTAGGTTTAGGGTTTGTGTAGTGGCGTAGTCTTTCAACGTTCCCGTTTTGTCGTTTCCGGTTTTGACAGGGAACCATTGGAATCACGGTGACGTTCAAGCCCCAGCGTGGAACGGACCTCTCGGCGTCACGGTGATGTAAATTCAGAACGAGTACGGTAAGGCAGACCGACAGAGTCCCGAGCGCCATCGTCATTGTCAAGTATATCACTGCAGATCACCGCAAACCATAAACATCATCGATCTTCAGATCAAAACAACAACCATCCATCAAGCCCAAATTCCACCAGTTCGATTCGCCGCCGACAAGTCGTGCAACTAGCTGTACAACGTTTTGACATGTTGTGGATTTTTTGTGGTTGTTGCAGGCTTTCGATTTTTACGACCTTATTCTACAAATTGTTGTGTGCTGTAGACTTGATTCGTACTAAATTTGTTGTGCAATTTGCTGACCGCTAGGTGTACAACGAATTCGCTAAAAATCGATGCAAATGGAGTTTGGGCTTTTAAAGACGCGGTTGTCACAGACGCAATACGAGCTTGTTACTGTCATGATCTGAACCTGAAGCTGGGGGCAACGTAGAGGTAAGGGCCAGGGCACATCTAGGGTAAAGCAAAATGTTTTGTTTTGTGTGGGCTAAATGTCGACTTTATTTGTGTGCATCAAAAAAGTGGCGGGGTCCAGGGGGAGAAACCATAATCCGGGGCAGGGGGCAATCCCTCCTAAAGCTGGAACATTTGTAGTTTTTAAACGTGCAACGGAAGTCGCAAATTCGCCTGCTTTTTAATATTTGGAAACGGAAAAAATTACAGATGTGTTATTTTGCAAAAAGGACGTTTAATAAGTCGCACTTTGGCATGTGAATGATTACCAGACGGCACTTTATCACCATTAATTTTTTGGAAGAAAGCCGAGGTGGGGCAAGGGCAAGGGCACAGGGGCTCCTGTCCCTTCTCTGACACCCCATGGTCGCAATTATGTCAAAAATAGAACTAGACAGATTACCAGGATGGGCACGTAGACGGGATTAGAAGCCATTGTAGCCAGCCACGGAAATGACCGGAAGTGAGACAAATGCCGCTAATTATTCACAACGCAGTATACACACAGAAACGACGAGAAACGAGCAACCTGCACGGAAACGTCTCATATCAACCTCATCATCATAAGTCGACGGACGATTGGGCGATGGTATGACGTGAATCTGATTCGTGCAAGCAGCGCCGTAGCCTGTAATAAAACTTGTAAGCCTTTTGCCTTCAATGCATAAAATTTTCCTCCCGTCGAAGCCTGCGGCGCCTTACCTTGAGTTTGAGGGGATTGCTCCAAGTACTTAGAAAAATAGACGCCCTTGAATAACGCTTTTATCGCATGCAAGTCAATCTCCATGGCAGTCTTTGTATTAGACTGTACTTCTATACTGTTATGGTGATAGAAAAAACGAAATTTAGTACAGAGTCCACGAAAATACGCCATTTTGATCTTAACATCTAAAAAATTTTTTTGGGAGGACCCCTCTCCCACACCTCACCCTCTTTGGCGCCTTCGGTGCCTCGACTCGGCTCGCGCATTCGGCGCTCGACTTTGCTCCCCAACTTTAACTCCTGGATCCGCCTATGGCATAAATAAATCCTCATTTAAATTACACAGCTATGAATATGCGTTATATATAGAAATCTTTTTTTTCGAAATAGCGGCAGGTCACATAAGAGAAGTATAAAGAACAGACATTCAACGCAGCCAATACGCTCACATTCGTGTATATAACAAAAAATTCACTTTTTTAATGAGAAGAATAACACAGTAGTAACTACTATCGATAGAGCTGGAGTATCATCTCGTAGTTAATACCGATGACGGGGGTCCGTAGCGAGGTTCGCGGCACGTTCTCTGCGACCATCAGCAAGAAGACGGTGTAAGCGAGCAGCACCGAGATACCGAGCGATATCTTCTCCCCGGCATCGGGCGGCAGACAGAACCCGACCATCACCAGCACAGACCACCGCGGTGCAGCCAGCAGAGATAGCACGCCATGACCAGCACAGACAGCAGGATGCACGGCACGATCACGTTCATGACGTAGAACGTGTAGCGACGGCGCAGATAAAGCGTGTACTCGAGTTACGCTTAGCGTGATCGGAGTCGGGACACTGCACGATCGGGAATGAGTCGGATGCCACTGGCAGACAGCGTGTACTCGACGTACGAGTACCGGGTGTTGGGACAGCATGGGATCACCGTCTCCTGCAGTACAACGAGCTATTAAACCCCACTCAGCTTGCACTGGCACCGTTTTCGTAATGTTCGGCCGCAGTCGTGCGTCATAAAGCAAACGACGGTGCAGTCTATGCCATCTGAGAATTTTACGTGACGTCTGACTAACAGCAGCTGTTAACTTTTTTCTAACTTTTCATTTTGTTGCACGCTAATCTGAGGGAACGCTCCGACCGTTTTTCCTTATCCTAATATAATGTGTAGATTTGTTGTACACTACAGGGTGTGCCAAAAAATGACCCAACTTTTTTGTCAGAACTTCAAGTCTCAACCAAATTTGTTAATTTTTGGCGCACAGATAGCCAAGACGATACAAAAATGTAAGCTACACTCAATGTCCATCTCACTTAGTTTATGTCAACGCACTGCCGTGTAAAACGCAGATGTTCCATATCGTTGCACAATGCTCAGTTGTTGTGAATATTGTCTCTGTAAAAGTTCTAACGACTTAATTAAGCACACAGTAAACTAATTCAGCAAAATTATGTTTACATGTATTTCCAATTGATCAGAATTTATGCTCAATGTGTACACAATGTCTTAGAGGTGATGCAGGGGCGTCATTTAGGGGGAGATTGGAAGGGTCTACGCCCCTTCAATAATTTACGATTTTTGTTTTTTTCTTGTAAATCTTACCTTTGAAACAGTGTTACTGCTGCAAAAACAATACGTTACGCAGACTCAGACCCCAAGGATCACTGATACTCCCAACGATTTACTGAAATTATATATAAAAAAACTGCAAGCAATTCATTTAATGTTGTATAAACGCTGATGTAATACGGCAAAAATCAAAAAGTATAAGCAAAAACTAATATATTAGCTTAGACATTTTATCTGTTCTCAGTAGCCAGATAAATTTGGTGGAGATTTGACGAAGTTCTGACAAAAACAAGTTGGGTCATTTTTGGCACACCCTGTACAATTTGTTTGTTTGTTGTACGGCGCCAATAAGCATAATGCGACGCTTTACGAAGCTTTGTTTACCGTGGAACGGTAAGAAAATCTGTTTCAAAAAAGAATAAAATTTAGAAAACTTTGACATTTACCTTCCACTGAGCGCGTGTTCTGTAGATGTCCCATTCACCGTTGACTTTAAACTCATGCGTCTGTACCGTGCGATGAGCGCTCGTAATGTTCATTCGAGCGCTAAAACGACACGAAATTTTTTCATTTGCATGTCTAACTAACTAAAGTTCTTCAACTTACCGTATTTCACCCGTAAGACATTCACTGATTTATTTACTTTATTTGTCCAACTTTTGTACGGCATTTCAGACGGTCTTCTGGTGACGAATTTATCACTTGCCTACGTAAAGTCTGTGGCTGTTGAGCATGCAATAAAAACACAAGACTGTGCAAGCATATGTGACGGCATGTGTGCGGGCGTTCATGCAGTAAAAGCGTCTCAGGCGCCGACAGTAAATTGGACAAAACACTGGATAGTAGTTACGGCGCTTGATCGTGACTTTTGACCTATCAGATTTCAAATCCAGAAAACTACTCGTGTTACACCTGCCTTAAAATACGTTTGCAGATATTTCTATCTTAACGTTTGTTTGTTCTAGAGTTTGAAGTCAGTACGGGACAAAAAGACTGGCAAAATGCGTAGAGCGGCCTAGGTCATGAAATGGCCTCATAATAACGCAATATGTTGCAGAACAATCAAAAAATCAAAAAGGCATCAAGGCTAGCAGACCGAGTTCATCACTTCATTGTAGAATTATAAAAATGTTTGGTTACAACATAATATAGGCTTACACACGGTTACTGCTATGCATAGAAAACGTAGTTACGTTCAGTTATGCCACAGTTATTAAGGGTCAATTAGTAAGTTGTTTTTTAACTGCACATCAGCACATCACAGCTGAAATTGCTGCAGAATGGAAAAATAGAAAGAGCTACCAGGAGTGTTATGTGATCGAAGGATGCCCGTTGCTGTTAAAGGGATAATATACAGAACAATGGTGAGGCCGGTATTGATCTATAATTCAGAAACATGGACATTGAAAAGACGTGAAGAAGAACGTTTGGACAGAACCAAAATGAGAATGCTAAGGTAGATTCTCGGCCTTACGTTGAGAGACAAAAAAAGGAATGATGATATCCGTCGCATCCTCGGAGTAGCGTGCATCACAGACAAGGTATGGGAGGCCAGGATGAGATAGTTTGGGCATGTACAACGCCGAGAAGAGAAGGATTGTGTCAGGGAGGCAGACGTACGTGGACAACGGAGTAAGGAAAGACAGAGAAAAAGGTGGATCGACGTCGAAGTACAACATGGAGGACTTGCGGGTCGACCTGATGGACGTGGAGAATAGAGCCGAGTGGAGACAGAGAACCCGTGTGGCTGACCCCTCACCTGAGGGATCTAAACCAGCCTGAAGGAGAGAGAGAGAAAAAGAGAGAAAGAAATCAGCACACAATAATAGACCATACTGTGCCAAAATGATTAAAAGCATTTAATTGTTGTGTTAAAAGATTAAAAGAACTTGATAAGTTATTAGGGCTTAATTAGTTTACCTATAGTTTAAATTATGATGGTGCATAAAGTACACGAAAAAAACAAACCGAAAACAGTCAAAATGTATGTATCAGAATAATTTCATTTCACTTAATTAAATTTAATAATTTAACGTCTACACTTTGAACTACTGTTGCATTGCCTATTTAATCACTTCTGTTCTGTCCTCTCTTTTTATCGTCATGGCATACGTATGTTAATTGTTAAGCCCATATCTGCAAAAATTAGGGTTCGAGTTAAGGTTAAAGTTAAAGGTTAAGGTTATGGCTTTTACAGATAAGCGCGCCATAATGTTTACAGATGATATCTAAAGCCTAAAGGCCTAACATACGTAGACTTTTAGGTAACCTGTAGTAAGCCCAAGCGCCAATCTGTATCGGACAAGACTGGTCGTCGAACGGAAAGTATCTGATGTCGATATCGCAAGTCGTTGTAAATACACCGCCAGGTTCCCAATGCACGTGTCCGTCATGGTTCACCAGAATGCGCACCTTTCGAAAATCAGGAGACAGATCTTCGGCACTGCAATGCAGCCGGGAAACCTTAGTGGTGAACTTTCGGAAAAAAAACACATCGCAAGGCATGAGCATGGATACGGGAATAATTAATAACGAATTTCTCAACATTGTAAAAATAGGTTTTAAAGTTTCATCAATTATTTTATGTAGACTACAACCGGCACCGGGGTAGACGTCTTCATCTAAGCTTATCTTTTTTATTTCGATTGGGTTATTGATCAATTGATTGTTTAAATGTTTCACTAATTTAATAATTTTATAAAAAAAAACGAAAATTGATTGTTAAATAATAATTTAAATTTATATTG
>Ga0209454_1002562_pt1 | contig 12447 bp, 8 predicted proteins | sample WorMetHERISLAND1_2_FD_187400 | JGI IMG/M metagenome (GOLD analysis project Ga0209454, IMG submission 187400) | Marine gutless worms symbiont microbial communities from Max Planck institute for Marine Microbiology, Germany - Olavius geniculatus... | ecosystem: Host-associated > Annelida >...
CCGTGTACAGTTTTGCCTTAGTATGTTGATAACAGTGCCTTAGTAACATTTTTAGGACTGCAATACTGATCTGCTTCAATGAATAACATTTATGAAGACAGAAAAACGTGCACTTTCTGTGTCTTGAGCCTCGTGAAACCGACAAAAATGTCCTGAAATTTTGTAAACATTGGGTCCTGAAATTTCACTTCTTGCTCCTGGGAGCCCTGAGAAGGTTGAAGTTTGCGTTTTGGTTCAACTCTAGGCGGACGGTCGCACAGTATGTCGGCACTGGGCTGTCATTTTTATTGAATTCGGCATTACCGTCACGTGAAAACAACAAGAATAGGTCGATACATATTACGCTTATATACGTGTCTTGGCCGAATCCAGTTTCGTACGAGTTTAAGCTTACTTACTTTTATGTGTAGGCCTAGCAATATCTGCGTTTTATTGCGTCGACGAGATATTAGCCCAGCGAGAGGCCGGTGCAGTCCGTATTGACTGCAGTGCAGAAGTCTTTCCATAGGCGGGTGTCTGCAAGTCGCGACTGTCCGTAGGCATACAAACGGCGGTCCGGCTGGCCGCCGATTGAGCACTGTTGTTATTAAAATCAACATCCGTCTTCGGAGGGCGACACGGCAGCAATGGAATGGAATATTAGCATGCCGGTGCCGGTAAATGACTGTCTGGAGTGCTACAACTCTTGACCGCGTGCGGCGTTAACGATATTCTGCGCACAGATCGTCGATGTGCTGAACCAAGCAACTGTCATCACTCACTCGCTGCTGCACCAGTCCATTGCCAGTCCCTGACTCCGGCAGTGATTTGCAAATGAACAAAAAATTGACTGCGCCGACTATTTTACGTGAAATCTGGGTCCAGGCCCTAAGTCCCTGAAGTCGCGACGTGCTTGTTGTTACTTCTTACCCGTTTCGTTTGTGCGTCTAGTGGCGTTAAAATGTTTCACATTTAGCTACGGTTTATCAGCTTTTTCTTACTGATGAGTTAGATAATTTTGCTAAACATTTTTCGCAAGTTTTTATTGACGCGTTACAGCTATGCTGTAGGCGTTGTCTGTCTGCGGTTGTTGCCTGTTTGTCCGTCTGTCCGCAACGGATGTATTGTGGCTAAACCTTAGATCTTAAGGGAACTCTTGCACGAACAATTAGCTCTATGTCGAGGCTCTCTGCGTACAAAATTTGGGAGATGCAGTGTAAAGGGAACATTTTCAAATTTGAGGTTGAATGGAGGGGGTAGGAAAATGTGCGTTTTTAACAGAAAACTCGCCATATCTCGGAAAAGGTGAGAAATAACCGCTAATAGAAAATGGCATAAACAGAGATGAAAATCATCGACCTCGGATGATTAAAGGTCAGTGCTGCAGCAGGAACTGTATAGGCTCTAGCGCTTTTTCCCTAGCGACAGCTGGACTTTCTTGTTTGTTTAAGTAACCATGACGAGCTAACGTGCAGTCTAACCAATGCATACATGAACCAAAAGTATAGACAAACCTCTTCGAATAGCCTATATTAGATGAAGGCAGCCACCGGGAGTGAGCCTGATTAAACCTGCTCGGCATGCATTTGGCTTGCTGGGTGGTCTTGGTCTCGGCGCTATATCGATTAGGTCTTGGTTGGTTCAAAGGATTGCGAATTGCTTCGACATGCAGCTGGCGAGACGAAGCCGACCTCTCGGTGAGTCTGTAATTCCGATTTCAGAATCACGGCAGCAGCACTGAACCCCTAAACAAAGCTGACTAGCCTCCTCGTGCAACGTCTTCGCCCGGCAAAGCAATGATCCCCACAATCACGAGCTAGCTTAGTAGGTACGCAAACTGCACTACGGTCGGTGCCGTGGAAAACGTCGCTGCTCAAAATAACCGTCAGCTGTCGAAATCATGGAGTCCTTTCTGTCACATTTAGGCACATTTGTCTTAAATTTAGCAGATTTTGATCTACATATTCGAAGAAACAATGACCAAATTTGAGCAGGCTCTTACTTCTGTTTTTTTGCTTTTTACATTTTTATTTATTGCATAAGTTTACTCGTTTTTTTCATTTTTTCAGATGTTTTTAAAACGTCTATACAGGTGTTTTATTTAACTAAGGCCAACTTAACCTGCTATCCTTCGCAGAAAAGAGAAATGAGTAAGCCTAAGCTTAAATGCTAGTTAGTGCGGACTAATAAAAAAAGGCAATATAGGCTTATTGTGCCGTTTATTGAAGCTGTAGTAGCCTAAATGCCTAATACTGCATTACAACACTTAGGCCTCAGTCATTGCAATAAACCGCCATATGTAAGCTTATCTTACTTAATATCTGAGACACTGGCTTCTAGTTTTGGTGCACAACTTCAGCGTTCACTTTTTACCCCTTTGAGAAAAACACCAGCGACTGCCAGTAAAGACACCAAACCGCTGCGGAGAACATAAAGGCGCGTACAGAGCGACGTGACTGAACTGAACTGACATGGTTTAATTTTTGACGAACTGACTAATGGACAAGCAGTAATGCATTACAATAGTCACCGTTTAACGGCGTCGGTGGCCTGGTTTACGTGACTATAGTCACGTACGCGTCATGACGAGGCAACCCAATTCTTGGTGCACCAATGGGTTCGCCTGCTCGTTCATTGGTCACTTCGGCAAACACTAAACCGTGTCAGTTCAGTTCAGTTACGTCGCCCTGTACGCGTCTTAATGGGCTTACCCCGTTTACACGATCGAACAAACATCGAGCAGACATCGAGCAAGTATGAAGCATGCATAAAGCATAGCCTACACGAAGCAATCATCAAGCAAACATCGAGCACACATCAAGCTGGCTCGTCCAACTCCAACTAACATATAGCAACTCGTCGAGCCAGCTTGATCGTGTAAACGGGGTATAACAGTGCAGACGTCGATGATTTCAGTGATTTCAGTGGAGGCCCGTGGAATGACTGAGAATGTGTGCGTCATAAAACAGTGTGCTTGACCGAGCACCACAGCATGGCACTGTACGCCTCGTCGACGTCGTATGCCGCTCTGCATCTTGGTTCCGGCTAATGATACAATGTAGTCCCAGCATGGCTGGTCTGTGACGGTGTCCCTCAAAGGGGAAAGGACATGTAGGTGGGTGGGGGAGGAGGCGACGTCAGAGGTTCGCAGCCACCGACAATTCACTGCAGTACCCAGGACTGACTCGTCAGTTTTATTATACGAATTTATTCCGTTCACGCTCCTGCCTACCGGCCGGCGCCGCCAACACCGAGTCTTTTAACAGTCGCTATCGATCTGGCGAAGTCTTGTCGGGTCGGTCGCCGGTCGCGCCCGACTGCCCGTCGAGCCTCGGAGCCGAGTGTCGCTGATAACGATCAGCGAATTGGATCGGTCCCGCGGGGTTGAATTTGCGTACGGTCAGCAGCGCGTGCGACACGATTCGCTTAAATGAACATTCTCACACATTTAATCCTCGGTTGCTGCGGCTGCGGTCCGTGCGTGACGTAATCATGCATCTGTGCCTACCCGTCCATGCGTCATTCTGGTGACGTTATGTGACGTTCTCTGTCAACAAACAGACGACACGCGGTCTGTCACAAATCACGACCCAGCATGAATTTGTTGCCGTAAACGGCCAAACTGCGACTTTGGCATTTTACAAGGTAGTGTAGCAACATTATTATAGCAAAGTGGGTAAAACTGTAGTTGTTTACGTCAAGTTTATTCACGATGTTGCGTGCCAAAAAATATTAAATTTGACCAATGATTCGCGGAGCTGTTTAAAAAATAAAAGTGGCACGTTTTTGGGACACAATGTAGATGTTATCAACAAGCAAAAAAACGGTATTACCAACTTCTAGTCTCTCGCGTGTAGTGCGACATAAAAATTTTGAGAGTAAAAACCAGTATTCTGAGACTACGAATGTCCCTATGGGATCGGCAATAATAACATTCGATATAACGTTGGTCAGTTCTTATAGGCTGTCAATAATAATAACCATGCCGCTAACTGAATCGCTTTGGACGCAGTTCGCGGTGGTTCCTCCTGCCTAGCTCTTCTACCTTTGACTCGTCTATTTTTATGGGAAAAACTAAACCATATATTGTACTGTTTTTTTTCTAAATGATTTTATTTGCATCAACACGGCACTTATACGTAGGCTGCATATGCTGTGTATATGATGTGTCGTCACGAAACTGTTCACAAACGCACTCGGCCGCAGCCAGTTTACGTCAATATTGCAGAGTGCAGACTTTGTTGCGTTGTTGAGGTCAAACGTGAAATGATCTGATAGTCCCTGCATGCGTGCACAGACTGTACGCGTCCAATGACGACGCCGTCAGTACAGCGAGATCGTTGACCGGAAAACGATAAGCAATGTCAGCATAAAATCACCTGCAACTGGTTTCATCGACGTCATCATATCGTAAAGCTTGTTAGGCTATGGCGTCTCTCATTCGCAGCACAGAAACGCCACGGAGGGTTAGAACTTTACAACTATGTCTTGACTCAAACAAACCACGAATTCGTGAACCCTGTTAAGTTTTTGCACTCACAGATTTACTCCGTTACTCGTACGGTTATGCATCAGATGAATAGGAAAACGTAAAAGTAGGCCCTAAAACGTTTAAAATATTGCCAGGAATACTGAAAGATAAAGGGCAAATGCCAGCACCCTGACTCAGCAGTTTCACCTCGGCCGCTCGTTCATGACAAGTAAAGCATTTGTTGCGATAACTAACAGCTCCACTGACTAGCACGTCGATGTTGCCGACACTAGCCCAAACTCTACTACTCCGATTTGTATTAGACTTATTTAACAACGAGTCTCACAAAATGTTGTACAAACTATCCTAACATACAAACCTCTGTCCTAACATAAATGCTGCATGGGATGATGTGGATTTATTGTAGGCTTTTGATTTGACATGGACTCTCCACTATGCGTCGTACAACTTGATGCGGATTTGTTTTCGATTTGTCGTAGTGGTGTGGTTCAGTTTGTTGTACAACAAATTCGTAGCAAATCGAAGGAAGTGGAGGTTGGAGTATATTCGACGCACGTAGCTATTGACAATCTCAGAATCTCAGACCTGTACTTGAGTCAGACTAGCTGGACGGGCGCTCGTAGTGACGAGGTCAGCTTGCGACATAGCGGTCATTTGGCAGTAACAAGGACGCCTTCTGGACCAGTCAGTCCAGTCACTGAAGTCAGCCGAGTTGAATGCCTTCATCAATTCGTCGTTACTCGTCCAGTTATTATAACGCGTCATACGGCATCTCGTGTCATCGATCATCGACCAGCTTCACGACGACGACACGTGTTTGCAGTCTCTCTCAAACTGATAAATTCTGCTCGTTTTGCAGGTGTTTGAAATTAACTTTCACAATAGATGTGATCCTATGTATGCGATTATAAACCGTCGCTAATTGCTACGTTGATATTTTCTGTCCCTTTGTAATAATAACTGTATGTTTGTATATTATGTCGTTTCTAGATGAGAGATGAGCAACGGCCTAGCAAGTGATATGATATGACAATGGGTTAACACAATGAATCGGAAGTGAACGTTGTTCTGTATTCTAGATAGAGGCTAGATCGAGTGCGGTCAGTCACAGTCGCACATATCGCTCGACCGATACATGCGTGTGGTGTGACGTGGCTGCTGCTGCAGCACAACGAGTTGTCGCTGTGATGGTGGGATGCTGAGATGACTTTCACTGATACGCTATGCCGTCATCTACGCACTGACGCCTCACTGAACTCTGCCGCTGAACCCTGTACACTGCGTCATCATCATCATCATCATGATTAGCAGCAGCAGCTTTTATTAGTTGTCATCTGTCAACCAGGTACGCAACGTTCTACGATTATTTATTTGTTTAACATGGAAATCGTACAAAGTACACGATTTAAAAAATGAAATAAAAAGATAATAGACTATACAGCAGTATCGAAATGTTCAAGGAGACTAACAACTTCAGATTATGTATCGGCATAAACACTGACACTAGACGTTAGTAAAGTGACATTGATTGCATCTCGCTGCACTGCATGCATAATACGAGGTTGTTTCTTTGATATTAAGTTCTTTTACACTTTTGTATCGTGATATTTACATTGCTACAAGTTACACACAGGCTAGTACTCGTACTTTCTCTTAGTGAATCGTTTGTCGTGTGCAGTTAACACCACCGTAAAACAATAACTTAGCCAACGCATGCACTATTCACTATGAATTCATTGTTGTAAATGGTCAAACTGCGATTTCTGAATTTCACAAAATAGTGTAGCGACAGCATTAAGATTAGGTAGACAAAACTGCAGTCTATTATGTCAAGTCTTTTTTCGATGTTGCCTGCCAAAAATTTTTAAAACTGGCTAATGTTTCACGGAGCTATTTGAAAAATAAAAGTGGCTTGTATTTTTGAGACACGGTATGAGCGCTTGCTCGACACAGCGCTGAGTAACATGTCACTGACACATTGACTGAACATAGCTACAGTGCCGTGCACAGCTAAAAGCGTGCGTTGAATAATTTTCATGCTAATACATGTGTGACCATGCATTTCCTACAATTTCTGATAGATTTCAACATTCTGTTTTTTACAAACATAAGACTCGTTTATTTCTATGACAATTTTGGCAAATATGCAGCGATTTTAATAACTTTTTACTATATGGTCTTACATTCTCAGATGAACTGTAAAACAAAAAGCCCGGCTGTTGCTAGAAAAGACGCGCTACAACCTATACACTTCCTGTTGCAGTACTGATCTTAAAAGTCATTTAAGGTCAATGATTTTTATGTCATTTGTAAGACAAAATGCGACTTTTTATTAGTGATTAATAGCAACCTAAGCCTTATCTCTCACCGTTTTTTGAGATATGGCCAGTTTTTGGTTAAAAAACACCCTTTATTTAACTTCGAATTTAAAATGCTTTTCTTAAACTGCATATCTCAAATTTTCTACGCAGAGACCCTGACACAGAACTGATTATTCGTGTAAAAGGTTTTCCCTTAACACCTAACGCTTAGCCACAATACATTCGTTACATATGGACGAACAGACGGACGACAATCGTGTCATAAACGCGCTATACAGCATAGCTGTAGCGCGTCAATAATAAAACAAAACTTTTTACATTTACTTTATCTTGAATTTGCTGCTGCCCATACTGTACGAAATTAAAAAGTATGTAGTTGTACACCTTTATACAGCACTTACGTGTCTTTATATTAAAAAACGAAAGCCATTGTTCATATTAAGTTTAAATGTTTGTCATGTGCGTTAATTTTTGGTTTATTTGTTTTTAGAAATTAAATTATGGAACGTTTTTAAAATGTTTGCTCACATGCTTGAGTCGTGTTGTTCAATGCTTCAACAAGCGTTTTAGCAGATGCTGTTATCCTACACTTATTGTAACGGCGTTAAATGACGTCAGCAACACTGAAGAAAAGTGAATTAGATAAACAGAAAGTTACCAAATGGAAATACTTTTAACTAAACATTTTAAATTAAAATTAGCGCAGTTACATTAAAATTAGCGCATGTGACTGTGTAATATATTTCGCTTCTTATGAAAGCTTTAATTTAAATTTTATTTTGTAGCGCAGCAACTTATTTCAGGCGAAGTGGTCAAATATAGGCTGTCTTGTACTGCAGAACGTCAGCGAATGCAATAGAGAAAATAATAAAATCGGTTGTCACAAAAAATTAAATGGCTTACTTTTTGCGGAACACACGGTGTAGTAATGACATAATACAATAACTCAACTTTGTCGATAATTTTTAAGCGATCAACAAAGTGACAGATTTCAAGCAAGTTGGTCAGATTTTTGAGTCATTCGTATGTATTGTGTAGGTGGGCTGAACAAATTTTGCAAGGTAGTGTGGCAACATACTTAAGATAAAATTGCGAAATTTTGTTTAGTTTTTGCAGTTTATCTATGGCTTTGACAGTAAAACACTGTTATAATCGGTCCATGTTATGGAAAAATTATGTCTATGAGACGCAAATACGGAAGTATAAACTTCAGGTTGAGATTGAGGTTGCTGTCCAACGCTGATATCTTTACTGATGGGATGAATAATTGAAGTATGATAAATATTTCGAGTGTGAAGTGATGCGGAATGCGCAATCCCATCCCATCTAAGGCGGCAAGGCGAGCTCAGATGTGACGGTGCAATTGTAAGACGTCGTCGTGTGAGACTTAACGAATATTGAGGCAATCGATCACTCTGTGGACAGACAGCACTGCTGCAGCCCTGACGTCTTCTGGTGTTAGATTACTCTCGGCTCCTATACAACTATATCACTGCAGTGCACAATAAAACAAAGCATCAAGAAAATGCATGATTAAAAACTTGTCTTTTTTCATAGTGTAAGAAAAAAAACTTAATACATAGGCCTAGTTAACGTAATAAAGAGAAAGACAGATAATGAATCAGTCAGTTAGTCAATCAGTCAATCGATGAAACAAACATTCGATAAATAGCCGTTATTTATTACTTCGGTTGTTGAAGAATAATTGATGTAAAAATTTGTGGTGCATTCGTTGAACGAAGTGTGCCTGTCACCGTGTCACGGTAGCCTGTGTTTCCTCGGTTTAACTTTTAGATATACGCCGAGTCCATACGTAGGCTTACGTAATACTGTTGACAGTGAGTTTCTGCAGTATCGTGGTTTTCCAGAGACTTTATTGCCATCATCAGTGACCATTTATTGCCAATAACCGATCGCTGCTAACTGTAACCTACTAAAAGCGAGTACTGTATATAATAACAGCGATACTGGCGACAACAATAATTAAAATATGAGCAAATAAAAAGGTATAACATCGATAGGCATTTGCTTTTTTGTGTGTTTGAATTACTTTCGAGTTCTGATGATTTTATCCGTAAATTGTTTCAAGTCTAATTGTCGAAGTACGAAGTATCAGAACTGCACGCTGCATGCGACGCAATATAGCACGTCGTGTTGAGCGATTTCATTCGATATTTGCTGACTTGCTTGGTTCGTAGATCTCTGGGGATTGACTGCAGTCAGTGCTGTGGAAGGCGCTCGTTCATTCGTTCGTTCGATGTGTCTCGGTTTGTATACGGCTGCACAGGGCCGTGACTATTCTACTGCTGCTGCTCCTGCTGCTGTTGGCGATGATGTGCACGCCCAAGCGGTCCTCCGAACAGAGTGCATCGCCTTGCCAGCGTGATGACCTCCTGCTTTCTGCCGAGATGTACGGAGAACGTCCAGTGACAGACCGTGACGTGCAAAAATGTCAATTCCAGGACTTGTGTTAGAGCTGAACAGTCCACTAACCAGTGTCTCATATATACGTTTATTCACCACTCAGGTAGTAAAAACGAAATGACAGACAGATAGACAGGCAGGCAGACATACAGATAGACTGACAGTATCACTGGACGTGGAGTGACTGTTCAGCTCTTAACATAAGTAGGAATATTGATGTTTTTGGGTGTCGTGATCTGTCACGACGTACAAAAATGTCAGTTCGATCTTGTGTCAGCTGCTGCTGCTGCTGCTGCTGTTACTGCTGGTCGGGGGGTCCAGCGAAGAACTGTCGGCTCCAAACGACGGCGGTCGGACTGACGGTCGGGCAGCGCGGACGCGGTTGGTCGGTCGGTTGTGTTAGCGTTATCGTCGGTGTATCTACGTCGGGCTAGCGGGCGTTCGGCTGTCATCACACTGCACTGACCATGAGCAATGCCGGCGGGTCGCTGACATCAATTATCGTGCTCTGCTGACGCCGCTCGGCGCCCCGGATGCGATTACAGCGTCGGGACTTTATGATAGATCAGCGCGGCGCGATGACGACGACGATGACCGCTGTCGCCCAGCCTAATTGGCTGCCTGGCTGGCTGGCTGATTGCTTCCCTTACACCATAGTACCCTCACTCCCTCGCTCCCAACAAATTATTTCGCATCGCTCTTCAATTTCCATACGAAATTGCCCGAGCGGCCAGCGATTCACACGATACTATGATACTCTGATACTAATGGATGCACATTAGACATAATTCTCGAGCTCACAAAAGACAGGGTCAGATGGAGACAACTCGTTCATGGTGTGGCCAAGCATCAGAGCGAGGACGACTTAGGGCAAGGCCAGCGATTCACGTCGACGCGTAGACGCAAGTGCCTTCCTGGCACGTCCGTTTACATTAGACGACATCGAACCACACACATGCAGCACAGCGCAGCACGGCACACATATGCGCTGAGCTAATAGACGAGATTGGCGAATGGCGTACCCAAACGACGAACGATGGTTCCCGCGTGTGTCGCTTGTGTGCGTCGGTCGTCCTTCGGTCAGCTGTTTGGTTGGTCGGCTGCGCGCTGAATTCATTTCGCGACTGTTTGTGCGATACTCTATATGTATGCGTGTCGCTGCGTCGGTCGGTAACGGCCAACGGGCGGCCGTAGACAATAGTCTCCGTGATGGATTCGGATGGGAAAATGACGCTTGCTTCTTCTACTTAATATATGCATACTGGTAACCCATTTTATCTCGTTGATCTCTTACATCATCACAAGTCTACTAGGTTCACACGCTCATCTTTCAGTCTTCTACTTGACGTTCCGCGCAATAACTTGTCATTTGAATTTCGTGCATTTTCAGTTTTTGCATCACAAGTATATAACTTCGTTCTTCTCATATTCATCAAAATCAAACACTCGCCTCCTTCAAACGTCATCCCAAAACTCAATATTTTCTGCTAATATCGCCCTTTAGCGCTCCAATCCAATGCACCATGATTCTCTTGTGACATTTTGCTGCTAAGCCTATATAAATCGGTACTTACTTACTTACTTATTTAAAATACAGACCCAAGTCGCTGTATTTAGTTCTGGTGTGGCGTTTTGTTTTTGCAGAGACTGGCGGTGCTCGAGCTTAATACATGCAAGTCCGTTGTCTAACAATGTATCACTTGTCATTCGCGGCGACATTCTGTCTTCTGTTTGTATTGGCGCGAGCCGGAAACGATGACATTCTGGCATTACGGCGGTGACGTCAAGAGCGATGACGTCACACGGTGTGACGTCACAAGTAATGACGTCACTCGCTATGGCATCATCACAGACGATGACGTCACACAGTGCACGCTGTGTGACTCGGCAGGAGTCGGTCGCAGACCTACGGAGGACTGTGCGCTGCAGCTCATCGGCACTAGCAACAGTCTGCAGCATTTTCATCAGCGACATCATCATCAAACCGCCGGCATCACACTTAGACATCCGGAACGACCAGCAGCTGCTATTGATCAGCCGGTCCCGGCGTCACATGGCAGTGACGGTCGTGGTGGCGACGTATCTGCTGTGAAGGGTTCGGCGGCGCGTGTCGTCAACAGCTGTCACCCCGCGCTCTCCGACGCATCAGTTCACTACTACGACGTCGCGATGGTTGAGCGACCGATGGACGGTTGTAGGACGCCTACACGACGAGCACTGTATAACAGTCAGATCTGTGGGGTTGGTCTCAGTCGAAGAACGGCTTCATCAGCAGCGGCCGTCGTACAACCGTACTGTCACCTCCCCGACAACACAGACAACACGCCAGTTGACATAGACACAACCACACCTGGCTTTGCCAACACACTTGGTCTAGACAGAACCAGACCTCAAGTACCAGGACCTGACACTGACAGTACACCTAGCAGAGCTATACTGAAGACGCTCGGCCGCTCTTCAGTGCGCTCCCGCGCCTCTAGCAGACCGCTCTACGCCACGCAGACACTTGACAACCCGTACAGCCACACAACACGCAACAGAGACCACGTGATCCAACGGCTGCAAGCTGGAGCGAAGCCGACTTTTAGTTACCTCCACCTGAGCAAATCGTGCCCGAACATTCGTCTTGTGAGCACGGCCGGGAGAAGCCAACGAGCACTGAGTCGTCATGCCGGAGCGATGTCAACATTCGGCAAGTGCCGGCCTGCTATGCACTATACCTGCACCGCTGCGGATGACTGCAGCTGCAGCTTGGAACTGGCCGAGAAGTTTTTCGGGTTTGAAAACAGCGTCTACTTCGGCGCGGGAGAACAAGATGCGGACTGGTTTAAGGGTGGGGTTGGGGCAATGTCTCACCAGACCTGTCAATCAACGTACGGAGCAGTGCAGGGCACGACACATGGCAGCGCGGCGAGGGTACGCGCGTTCCTGTCGAGAGATGGCAGTGACAAACATGGCGGCGACAGAGTTGTCTGTGAAACGACGCGTCTCAACAGTGCCGTCTGCAAACCGATCATCACTACCAGACACCACAAGGTTTCGTTCATTCGCACTTTGCTTGCTTCGTTTTATGTCATTTTTTTCTACGCTAAGAGTCAAAAAACGAGATATGTGACATTGTTGAAATAATTCAATCAAATGTATGTTCAAAATCAAAATTTGTTTAACGTTTAGCGGTGAAGATGCATTTAAATGATCGTTAAAGAAACTTCACAATCAACGTTACATCAG
>Ga0209454_1002563_pt1 | contig 12446 bp, 9 predicted proteins | sample WorMetHERISLAND1_2_FD_187400 | JGI IMG/M metagenome (GOLD analysis project Ga0209454, IMG submission 187400) | Marine gutless worms symbiont microbial communities from Max Planck institute for Marine Microbiology, Germany - Olavius geniculatus... | ecosystem: Host-associated > Annelida >...
TAACTCTATCAAATACACTAACCATAGCCCTATAACCCTAATAAAATAATAATAATTAATCCTACTGCATTACGTATAGCACTAGTGGCGCCTTGCAAATCTGTTTGCATTGGCACAGTGACACATTCAGATCAGTGATCTGACAATCTTGGACAAAAATTGATACCTTCAGGTCACCGATTTGAACGTATAATTATCGTTGATGAAAATGATGGTTTCCATGATTTCCGTGTTTCTATGATTTTCTGCTGTCCCTATGTATCACAATTTCGATAATGCATCAGTCACCGTAGGTGTTTTGGTTCTGTTTCAGATGCGTGATGGGAATTATGATAGTGAGGCCGATTGTCGTATCATAATTCCAATCATTGCCCATAATGCATCTGAAACAAACCCGGAACACCTGCGCTGACCGATGCATCATGAGAATTGTGAAATTGAATATGTTGTCTAACAGTCTGGCTAGCTAAATACAGTCCCAATAAATCTGCTAATAATTTGATCGGCTTGCATGGAAGCTGTGTATAAAATAATTTCATGTTTTTAAGGTTATTTGCATCACTAGCTATTTTTGACTCATTTAGGTTAACTGGGTATTAATTATCGATTTTAAAATCAAAAATTCTTGTTCAGTATTTTAACCTGTAAAGTTAGAATTATGTATAGCACTGGCTGAGTGAGTTTGCCAGGATGCATGCTGTTGCACAGTTTGGGTTAGGGATCGGGTCATGATTGAGTTCACCATATTATACAATTTAGTGCACTTGTGAATGCATTACTGTAATTGTAGCAATTACATTTTTCCTTAAAATGGTTAGGGAAGTTGTTAAAGGAGTTGTATTAACTGTGTGCATTTAGGAGCATTTCTCAGTGATTCTGGATGGTTCTAGCTTGTAATGGATTCGTCGGAACTGATCTATGTTATTGCGACAGATGAAGATCTCCCGCTGTCCTTGCAACTGCTGTCCTCCAATGGTGCATTGCAGCCCCACATTCTACCAGAATCATACCCCAACAGTCACTACTGTGCTCTTACTGTGTATGACGAGCAGGGAAATGATATTGCCGAAGACCTTACGATCGAAGAGTTTGAGTATATTGTGGATGTAAATGGGGAAGTTTTTCGTCCGACTAATGCCACAACCAGCAGTTTACCATCATTCAACTGTTTTCCATCTACAAACGCTGTTAGCAACACCAAGTCAGACGATGTTACTGTGGGAAGTGACTTAGAAATGCACAGTGCCCAGATAATTACGTGTTCACCAGATGGTAGTAATACAAATTTTCACAAAATGCAGCATAACTGTAAAGAACATGACAAACCTGAATCAGACAGCACATCATCGGAGGCTTGTAGAGGTTTAGAAGACTTACAAAGTTTCAGTAGCTGCATGAATCATGTTGTGTATGACCATGCATTCCCGATTTTGGCAGTACAGTTGGACACAGAAGTGAATCGGGATATGGACACCACTTCATTCGTATGCGAGAGAAACACGCTGCCAGTTTGTGTGAACAGTAGTACGTCATCTAGCAACTTGCAGATGGAACAGTGTTCAGTGCCTTCTTCACCAGAAAGCTTGTGCCATGATATTTCTGAAACTAAGGTCAACTTGATCTCTAGTCTTGATTCCAAGGTTACAAATGACATTTTGGCTTGTTTAGAAAATGCCGAAAAGTCTCCAACTATAAACACTGATGTGACAGTTACATCCAGCACACTTAATGTACCCGTTTTAGATGTTGCCACTTGTGATAAGACCAGTAACTCGTCTGTCCATTTTTCTGTGCCATGTGTGAGTGTCTCAGCAAATAGCAGCGCTGCTGTCAGCTTGTGTAAAGATAGTGATCATTGTCAGTCCAATTCTGACCACGTGTGCTCTTCATATGTGCCTGCTGCCAACAATTCATGTACTAGCAAATCTTCGGTGGCTGTTCTTTCAGAATTTACGGGCAATGACAGCGAAACAAACTCTGCTTCTTGTTTGCACTCAAATCAGTCAAACGATCTATTTTCGGATATTGCTGCAAACTGCAACTCGGACACTTTTGAGTGCCAAGTTGCCACGTGTTCGTGTGAGCCATCTGCCAGTTGCAACATTTCCGATGTACACAGTATTTCATCACATAGTCCACCTGCTGAATTTAGTTCCTGTGGAGCAGAAGAGCATTCAGCTGAGAAAACTACAACAGCTGGTGAGGCAGATATTATTCCAAGCAATCCATTTGATACTGCAGTTACTATAAGTGTACTTGGTGATGACTCTAATGCAAATGAATGTGATGCAGTTGAATCCATTCATAACTCTACCGATATACTTTTGGTTGAAGCTGAAGGAGCAGATTGGACCACTGTTGAAACAGAAGTGCCATCAAGTCACAACATTTCTAATGCGCTGAATTACAGTAATGTAGATAGTTCACTACTTCCATCTGATTGTGATGTTAGTGCTGCAGATGTATATGCTCAAGAGAAAAATAATCTTGCAGTCACACCGCCAAGTGATGAAGCAAATGCAAGTGGTTTGAGTAGTGGGAATACTCAGAACAGAACTTACAATTTGAGATCCACGGTAGACGCTGTTTGGTTAAGTAAAACATGTCCAGCATCGAAACTCAGCAGTGATAGTGGTTGCCGATTAGCGAAGGACAAAGTGCAGAAAATTACTGTCTCAGAGTGCCGGATACAGTCAGAGTACACCAAAAAGTACAGATATAATGGTTGTCACCGAGATCTTTTACAAGACTCAAGCCGCTCTTCTAGTAATATTCAGGAATTGCGGCAAAAACTTGTTGCCTTGTATCGAGTCAGGCGCCAACTTAGAAGACTGCAGCGCAACAAACCACCATCCAGTATTGCAGGCCTGAGTGATATTGACTGTAAGAGGTTACGACTGGAGGCCATGGACCGAGAGTTAGCCGAGAGACAGTTGTCATTATGCCAAGGAGAAAAACTGGTTGACTTGCGGCTAAGGGCAGTTGAGCAACGCGAGCGGGTCCTAAGTGTTAGAGAGCGGTTGTTGGCAGTACAGCATTGCCCTTTTTCCATGCAGCAGGACACTCCTGACAGTTTACCTTCTTTCAGTCAGTCACAGTCTGTTACACAACTTCAGTCGGTTGATCCTAAATTTGACGTTCTCATAGATGACTGCGAAATTGCATTCAGACGTCCAGCGCAGCCACATGGTCCACATTTTCTGCCTGAGGAAAAGGTAATGATATGTTTTTGCTGCATGTGTTTTGTGGAAAATTTTTGCACTGTGTCTTTGAGACTTTGACTTTTGTATTATGCCTTTATAAAATAGCAAATTGTTCCAGACATCGTCATCATTACGAGGAGCGTTCATTAAGTTCCAGGACTGTTCTTCTCAGCAAGCACACAGTAACAGCTGAAAACCAAAACTATTATGAAGTTGTACTGCCACTATTGTACATCACTTGGGACCATGGTCTCATTTTTGACGTCACGTTGGGACATGATTATTACTAAGATATAAATGATGGGCATTGACATTTGTTTAGTGAATCAGATTACAAATTAAATCATAAAATGTTCTAGTTGCAGCTACAGCAAAATGTGCAAAACTTTCTACAGATGCCAGTAAAAAACTTAATGCTACGAGTTCCAGCTGACTTGTAGAACAATGAGAACATTGCGGTAAACTGCAGGCAGAATATGTTGAAAAGTAACATAACTGTCAGAAATGTGTGATTTATTGTCATTGAATACGGGATGTAGTCCTGGAACTTATTGAACGCCCCTTGTATTAGTATGTTCATGTGCTGTTTGACTTACTGCAACTTGTATTATTCAAGCAACATTATTGTATTAAAATACTGCTTATAAGACACTGCAATAGGAAGCCTGATTCAGTGGTTTATGTTAAAAACTGTGAAATCTTGCATTTTGTTAATAAGCCTTTATAATAAGCATTTTAGGTTTGAAATTATTATAGTGATAGGTTGTTTTGCAACAGAATTAGTTTGGTATAAATTGAGTGAATTAAATTCCTTTTAGCAATTTTGGGCTGTCACATACTGGTAGCTGTTTGAAAAAAGATTAGCTCTTAAAACTTCTGATGTTTAGCCTACTTGACAGTTTTGTGGTTTTATTTTTACATGCATAAGTGTGTAATTAATGTTGTTCGTTCTAGTTGTTGTTTTTTGCCCACATTTTAATTCATTGATTGTCATTTTGTTTTGCTTTCTAGGAATCGTGCAGCGCTGCAGAGTCAGTAGTATAAAACTTGCAATCCGAGACCATGTTTGAGTAAACAGACAATCCACAGTGCCAAAGGGACAGCGTCATAGTACAACCAGGCTTTGTAAATTTAGAGTACTAGGCAAATGGTGAAACTGAGATTGCTGAGTCTGTGTGTTAGTTGCTTATAAAGCAGTTTATTTTTTCAGAAAGTTTTCTCAGGGAAAGGCTGGGAAGGTGATATCTGCATGTTACATGGCCCTTCATCTGGGAATCCACATTTCACGTGTTTGTTTTGCTGGCATTCAAAATTAGACTGAGTGTGGTGATTTTGAAAGAGTTTAGAGGGTAATGATAGCGTATATTGGAGCCATTGGATACCAAAAACTGCAGTAGGGTCACATATCTTTTGATTTTCATCCTTAGGATGTTGGATGCTTGGCATTGTAATATACACCCTGGACTGCTGAACCTATATGGCAGGGACTGGGATGGCCAGATAGCAAATTTTGTTGCTTTCAGAAGTGGCACGGAATATACCATGGCGATGCTGATGTCATTTAATTGATATCTCGAAGTCTAAGTTAAATATTATGTGTACATTTTGCGTAACATTCCAGATCACTATAACTTGCAGGCCACTAGCTACCGCCCCATTTTCAGAGCTTACACGGCCAATGGATGAATACTTAAGTAGTTCATTCAGTATATTTTGTAATTCTCAAGTAATAACTTCCAGTGTAATATCACACTTCTTATAATAAATAAGATCATGATGACACAGCAGTGTTTTTGTTGCATTTTGATGTCTTTGGACTTGTAAAAATGTTCTGTGATTTTTGAAGTTTATTATCTGAACCATGGAAACTGAGAATGTTGAACCCAGTAACATGTCTTAGGGTCCAATTTACAAAACATCTTAGGAGGGTGTTGTAATTTCTCTGATGACACTAATAAACTGTAATCTTAAGGTTAATCTCGTGGCTTTGAAATCATTTTATTACTGAATTTATGACAATCTTGGGATGTTTTATAGATCGGGCTGCAGGCTTTCGTCATTGGGCCTGATTATGCCTCCCGCATATATCTTGACTCTTCTCCTACTCTGCTCTTTCCTCTCTTTGCCAGGGCTTCTGATTCTTCCCCTTTTCTTTCCCTGCGTTTGGCAGGGCATGAACCTCAGACTCAGTAGATTGGGGTCTTGGTGTGTTTTTCTTATAATTCATGTAGTTGGTGCATTTTTGCACTGTGGTTCTCAGTTTACACTTAAGCAAACTGCTTTTTGTTGTTGCTTTGGGTCATTGGCCACCCTGACCCACTTTGAAATGGGCCACTTGTTAAATCTATTATTGGCTCAGTCCAAGGACTCTAATACGAGCTCAGCGAGCTGGTTGTGGTTTTTATGTTTTACACTTTTTATGACCGACACACTAATTACTATTGTGGATGATTGAGGACGCTGTTTTTGTGTTTTTTTTTGAGTCTGTCTCTATGTATGCAGCATAACTCGAAAATGAACTTTAATTGAATTTTGGTGATTTTTTTGTAGTGGCTGATCATGGCATGACCCAAGATGTGTAGTGTTCCATATGAGGTCTTTTCCGTAAAGGTTAAAATTCCTGTTGTATTATTATGTGTTTATGTATGCATTGCTTTGAAAGACCATCTCTGAAATGACCTATTATGTGTTGAGTGGGATGGTAAATTTATACTCACTCACTCGCCCCAATTTGGTTTTGAAATGATTTTTATTTAGGCAGCTGTACATGTGATTATTATTAATTCTTACCACAGTGTATATTACTTGATTGCAGTGTTTATGAAACAACCACTGTTTCAACCATTATCGCTGTTTCAGTCGCTTTCATGTTGTCAACGATTTGCATATACCGGCCATTGCTAATCTGCTAGCCATTTCGTTGGTCATAAGACATTTTTTTCCGAAACTTTTATTTGTTGGAAATTCACTTATGTGTTTCAGTGGCTTGTGCAAAACAGCAGGCTCAACTGGTTTTAAGCTCCCATGGTATAAAGTGTATATTTTGAACACCACATACTGACACTAGTACTAATATTATGATAGCAGCAGCAATGATTTGAACTGTCGTAATAAGGTGCAAAATCATTCAATCTAGAGTTATTCGAACGTTATAAATTGGAGTCAGCCTCGACAAATTCTGCTGAAACAACTGAAAGGCACAGTTCTAGAGTAAATGCCTCTGAGAAAACACAGAAATAAAGCAATACAACATGTTAGAATTGCACGAAAACATTTATTCTGAGCCAAGGAATAGTACACAGCTGCAGATGCACGTTTACAGGTTCAAACAAATTATTACTCAACGCTCAGCTTCTTCAATATCAGTTGCCTGTCATCCACTGTTCTATGCTTAGAAAATCTGCCTCTTCTCAAAATGAGCCAAGCAGCATAATTCCCGAGCATATAGTCAAACACTTGAAATGTTATCTGGCCACAGAAGCATAAAGGAAATTAAGGATTACATTACAGATATTATGTTCAAAGTGGAACATTATTATGTAATTAAGGTAAATTGCTGTGAGCCATAAAAAAAAGTTGAAACATCATTAACAACATAACAACAAAACAAACGAATGTGATAACAAAAATAACAATAATGATTAAACGAATGATTACTTGCACAACTCAGTAATAGGCCTAAAAATAAATAATGATGTCAATAAATTTAAAATATGGGACCATTCAAAAAGGCCACTATAAATCACAAAAATATGATGCAAAGAGACCACTGTAAAGACAAAAAAACAGTTCTAAACTCGTTACAGGATAAAACAAAAGTACAATGAATCTAGGTATCTGGCTTTCCATCTTGTGTGAAAGAAACAAAATTTTTGCTCCAGTTACATAACAGACAACAAAAACAGCATGATAACAACAATAACAATAACACTTTAGCTACAGCTGCATGCAAATATTCTGCAGTTTAAACTGTAAGTTGCAACAGCCATAAAGCACCAATAAAGTTATTTTTGCATTTATTATTAATGTAAAATTATAGAAACAGAAATTTAACTCAGAAGCAGTTTAAGTTGCATATGCTGGTGAAACTAAACCTAACATCAAAATTTAGACCAAATTATCAGGAAGACCACAAAACCAACGGTCTAAACTATTGTCCAAATATCAGGCAAATGAAAGGTCCACTCCTAACTGCATGGTTAAAAATGGCAAAGTTTCTGACAACTTTGAGCATAATGCTCAAATCTTAGGCTGTCCTGGGCAGAGAAAAAAACTTATTGTTTAGTGTTTATTAAAATACCATTTTGGGGGTATTTAAAGATAGGAACACAACACCAAAGGCACACATTAATGAGAAATAACCTGAATGTGCCTGTATATAGAAAAATTGTTGATATAAAGTATATCAATACAAGGAAACAAAATTTGTAGAGAGTTGGCAAATACCAGTTTCGATGGGATTCAGCAGTAAATTGTGTTACAAAAACTGTTCAGGTTTTGTGCAAGGGAAAAATTAATTGTGGACTAAAAAACAGAAAAAATAAATCATTCTGAGGCTAAAAATGGGAATAAAAAGTCCATCCACAGACAAGCTGAAATCTGCTCGCTTGATGTTATCACACACAACCGTATCACAGCCAGCAGCTTCTCTACTACAGCAATCCCTAATATCACTTCATTACACACCGTTGTACCAAAAACATCACCTTCTCAACGAAACACAGGTGGGCCAAAAAACAAACATAAACCTATCTGATAAACTACAACGAAACATTAACTACAGCTCTCTAAAACATGCGCTAGGAATGGTACTGCCATTTGTGCTGTCCGCTAACGGTAAAGAATCCTGGATGATTTAGATGGTTACCAGAAGCTAATCACTGGCAACCCCTTCAAAAATCTTCATCAAAATCCATTCATTAGTTTTGCATCACCTTGCATACAAACAGACAGATGCAAACACAAATATAGACATCAAAAGCAACAGATGGCTTTGAACTGAGCATACTATGCAACAAAGACACTACACCTAGAAATGAAACACTTTTGGCACCACAACCAAATTTATCACATCTGCTTAAAAAGTTACAATTCCACCGACCTCTTTTTGGCCCACCATGAACAGCCATTGGCAACAAAGTTGCTTGTACATCTAACCTGCCTGTGCGTCGACAAAAATCACATTCGGTTATGCAAAAATAAACGACAAAAAAATGGCAAAACAACTACAGACAGATGGTGGAAACACACCATGAATGTGACTGTAAAACTACAAAGCTTTTTGGCATCACATGAAAACCACACAAAATACTCAACTAACTGACGCTTTACAAAAATTATGCAGTAAGATGTTACATCTACAAATGACAGGTTTTGAATGACAGAAAGACATGGAGTTACCCAATACACAGTTAACCCTTAAGATTTTGTCATAAGTGCATGCATGATATAGATGATATATTCTGCTGAAAATCTAACTGAAGAGTCAGCGATGGTTTTATAAAAGTATGGTCATGTCAGTGCAAAATGAGGTATACATAATTACAGCACTCGGTAGCATCCACTGCACTCAATGATAGAAATATAACGCAGATAAAATACCAGAGACACATACTATGACTACATTCATGATTAATGATGGTCGGAATACTCAGAAACACAGTCTACTATTGCCAGTCTGTCACGACTACAGATCTTCATATTGCACCTCACTAATTCGCAATATTATATGATATATACTGATACATGAAATGCATTGGGGACAATGTCAGCAAATCACAATTATTTAACTACAATACTAAATGCTTCCAACGCAAGAACATAAACAGCGTAAAATACCAATAACAATATAATTTAAGCGCAGTTCATCAAACAAATGTGTAAATCCAGCAATGTTTGCATGTCATTAATATAGTAATATAAATTTTGCCCAAAGATAAAACCTTAAATAGGAGACGATATAATGCTCCAAGTAGTTCAACCAATCTGCATGCCATTACAGACAGACTGTTTCTTCTTTTGTTGCTCATTTCAGCTTTCTAAGATACCACAATAATAGTACCTTTCAAAAACTACTGTGAATTTAACAGAATAATTAGAGAACAAAATGTAGTCACTGTGCTTCAAAACTGCAAAGTATGACGACAAAAAAAGTAATTTTGATAAAAATTAATGACCCGCAAACATATCTGGAACAGCAACCAACGGAGCGGAAGAAATATGCAATTTACATCAGCTGCCTGTAAACACTGGGAGCACGGCCTTCACAGTCGGTATCGGTTAACTCAGCGGTATAAGTAAACACATCATCATCATCATCATCATCATCGTCATTGTTGCAAATGTCCATAGCGCCCATCTTCAAAGTCGACGGCTTGTTTTCCCAACAAGCGAAAGGTGCGAGACGTGGCGTGGGGGCCAGTGACAGTGGCTGCTTGCTCAACGACTGCAAGTCTAAGTTCAGTTGGGTTGAACGACGTTTTGCGGCGTCGATGCATGCATTTGGCAGATCGCAGCTGCCCAGCTGCAGACAGCACCAGAGCACGGTCCGTGCACAACGCAGGGACGATGTCAGCTCAGCCAGGGCAGAGGCCAATGCCAACACATCTGTACACATTATTATTCCACAATCGATCAATCTGTAGGTAAAGTAAGTAAGTGTCATTATTTCAACAGTGGCAAAAATGCCAGATTCTACAGAACAAGTATAAACACACAAACAGGTATACGATACAGAAAACACAAAAATCAACAAGCACACAATGACTAAATCATAAAACTGTAAGTAAGTAAGTAAATAAGTAATTTATATAAAAGGTATAATATAATTATTATAATGCTTCAGCATACGAGTTCATCAGCAATATGGGTCAGAGAATTAGTAACCTTTCTGGCGACGACAGAGAGACCCAGTTTTTATTCCAGCGTATCTCTGTGATGATACCAACGTTTTCATTTGGTGCTATTTCATGACTCATTTTCCATGGATCCACCGGACCAACAGCCATTCCAGCTTTGTTTTGAACTTTTATATAATTATTACAATTATTATTATATAATTACAATTATTTATATAATAAGTAATTTATATAATTTATAAAGTAATTTAAGTAATCTATAGTGCATTAACTGCAATATCCTCAAACATGCTCGATGTCCTAGTAAAATGAAAAGTTATAGAAGTAAAAATGCTTTAGATGAAAACAGACAACACAAATGATGACAACATCAGCAACAATGAAAAACAACAAGTTTACAGATAGCTAAGCTAGCAGCTCTGAATAAAATGAAACATTCCATTCTGGTGAACAGTTAACGGCACATTGATGCAGATCACAATTTCCCTGGTGTGAGTGAGTGAGTGTGACAAAAACCCTACATTTTTTAACATTTTCTTGACAATTGCTCAGAATTTTGAAATGAATTTGTTTACCACACACTGTACTGGATGAATTAAGCCAAGAAAAGCAAGAGACACCAAACTAAAAAATCAATCAAGTTAAGATTTATGAATTTGTTGCAATAAAGATTGATTGATCAACAACAATGAAAGGAAGAAGAGTGCTCCACTAACCTTTGTCTTTCTCAGACTGTGAGAAGTTCTTGGTTCGATGTCGGTTGATGGCATTGGCAATCTCGTCGCGTCGACAAGCGTCAACTCGACGTGTCGCATCGGCCCAACATGTCAGCACATCGTGGACAACGTCTGCCAGCTTCATCCTACGCAGTTGCTCGATCAACTCCACCAGAGTTGTTACCTGTCACACCCGTCCAGGTTACAGACAGCGAATCAGCTTCTGGTTTATCGCTATTACTGAGCATTATTGTGTTCGCATACTACCAACCAGACCAGTTACTCCAGCAGTACAGTGGACTCCAAAGAGGTGGGAAAGAAAAAGTGGCAGATCTGAGACATGGCAAAACAGGCTACCAGACGACCCACAAGGCTATGTCTAAGTCTATGACTGAGTTAAGCATGTCAGAAATTGCTGAGAATATTACGCATAAATTAGCATATGAAATCTGCACATGCTCTACCAGTGTGAAACTCATGGGCATTCTGATGACACTTTGCACCTTTATTTAAGTACACACTACACAGCATAACAGTATAATAACAGAATCACAAAAATGTGCTGCCGACTAAAATATTATGCTACTAGTTAAAAATCAGTGTAGCCCCAAATGCAAAGTTCACGATAATCAGTTTTCCCTGAACAAGATCTTCCCTGACTTTAGGTCAACTCCCTGCCCATACACTGACAGCAGCCAAATTCACCAGTTGACATTTTCAGGACCTCCAGAGAAGTTGGTATGATACCAAGTCTGTATCACTCACTCTCGCATGCTCCCAGAGTGAATCAACCATCAGTCTATCAACTCGCGATGGATTTGTCGGCATTGGAGGCAGACTACGACGGTTGTCACTGGACACTGACTTGCCGGGATTCTGTCTGGCCAACTCAGCTTCAGTCTAACAAGAACACACGCACACTGTATGGACCACACTTTCTTGGACAAGATTTTCACAATAACACAATACAAAGTGATTCATAAAATACGCGAGACCAAACTTTTGTCCATACCTTCGCCAAATATCGTCCGATTCTAAATATTCTTTCACTGGCACACTATGTAGAGTATTTGCAGTAACCACGTTATCGGTACTGAATATTATTAAAATATTGAATATTATTGCACCACACTATAACCGTGTTGTCACACTATTATCACTATAATCAGAATAAATGCATGTTAATACAGAAACCTACCTTATAACACAACTATTGTTTTTGCGTTAAGAGTGTGAATAACGATCACAAAAAACAAAACCCAAATGCTACTGCTAACTGCAAAATGCTGACTGCTAAAGATGAAAACTAAGTCACTAAGTTCACAAGAAATGTGAGCTAATGCTCACGGGATGCACGAAAGCCTATAGCAGTTCCTGCCTGCAGGCAGCCACCCATCGCAGTACTAACCGGGCCCAGCGTAGAGTAACTTCGTTTCAACCAAAACACGTTACCAACTACGCCACGCCACCAACGCCAGAAGGCCTACCGTGGCGCCACCTTGTGAATGATTTTGTGTCGCAGCCTGAAATCGGCCAAAAAATCCATAAAAAAGCTTTATTTTGGCGTTCAAGGTCATCAAATTCGGCGCAAATCGAAAGCCAGTATACAATTTCCAATTAGTGATTAATAGTAACCTAGGCCTTATCTCGCACCGTTACTGAGATACAGC
>Ga0209454_1002564_pt1 | contig 12445 bp, 4 predicted proteins | sample WorMetHERISLAND1_2_FD_187400 | JGI IMG/M metagenome (GOLD analysis project Ga0209454, IMG submission 187400) | Marine gutless worms symbiont microbial communities from Max Planck institute for Marine Microbiology, Germany - Olavius geniculatus... | ecosystem: Host-associated > Annelida >...
GTATTAAATGTTGTTGAATATTTTGGTCAGACTTTTTTCGTGACGACATCAAAAAACAGAGCTGTGGTGCACGACTGAAAGTATACACTGTGTCTCAAAAAACATCCCCGACATTTTCGACTGTAACTTTAAAAACAATTATCAAATTTTGATAATTTTTGGTACGAATATTTTTGACACAACTTGCCATCAAATGACCATTTAGTTTCCCACCTCACCCAATGTTTGTTTCTGCACTACCTGGGGAAAACACAACCAGTGAAATATCTCTTTTTTATCCAATGCGATATAATTGCTTAATTAACATAACGCGTAAAAACACATATTGTTCACATTTCTGACACTTTGGCTGACAATTCATAGAGTTTTTCATTTTCAACTGTTGCAGTAAAATTGCTCGAAGTGGTGGCTTACTATGCGAACACAGACAAGGAGATGCTTTTTCCAATTATTGACAGCAGTATCGATAAAGTTCTGCTCCAAACCAATCCAGGCTGTACCAGTCGCGTCGACTTCACAAACATTCCCAAACTTCATATGGTAGACACACTGCTGCATGACAGTCAAACCTTGTAATAGACCCGATGTTGGGCCTACAGATTAAAATAGATAGAATTTATCGACGTTTTTTTTTATTTTAACATGTATTATGCTTGGTCTGCTTTCCCAGGTAGTGCAGAAACAGACGTTGAGTCAAATGGGAATTAAAACACTTTTTGATGTGTCAGAAATATTTTTACCAAAAATTATCAAAATCTGCTAATCTTCCTTAAAGTTACGATCGACAATGTCGGGGATGTTTTTTTCAGGTTTGCTGTTTATTTTAACACATATTTCGCTTGATCTGCTTTCCCTAGGTAGTGCAGAAGCATACATTGGGTAAGGTGAGAAACTAAACAGTCGTTTGATGGCAAGTTGTGTCAGGAATATTCGTGCTAAAAATTATCAAAATTTAACAATTGGTTTTCAAGTTATAGTCAAAAATGTCAGGGATGTTTTTTGAGCCACAGTGTACATTAATTTAACGCGGCGATAGCAGAAGCAACGTTTAACGATGGCCTGAACAGTGGAATAAAATGCTTAACTTGTTCGAATACAGATTGTACAAAATATTGTTTTGCGAGACGCACGAGAATATGTGACACGTAAGCGGAGTCAGAATGCGGTATGAATAAAACGAAAGGTACAGGTGTGTGCCAAACTCGATGCTTTGCAGTTGTTTGACGATGCGAATATCAACGCTGAGCCATTCTCACTTTCATTTGCCATGTCACGATTTACAAAAAAAAATCTTCGTTAACCTGCGTAACGACTGAACATCACAATAGCTAGCGTCCGCGTTTTCAGGTCTGCCAATATTTTTTTTCAGTTAGTTTGGTCCGTCATTGTGTGATCCGTGAATATTGTCGGTTTTGCATTTTCAACGCGCCCACAGACAAACGCAATTGCTTGTACGTGAGAACATACATCTAACAACTGGTCGCCCGCCAGTTATAATTGACTTTTATTTCGCTCCTTGAAAAACGACTGCTAAGACGACCAGTAACACTACATCCTAATCTCCTGTTCTCGTGCTAATATGCTACTAACGAACACTTCTTGCGCCTTTTTAGTCCTCGGCGTTGACGTGGCCGTCGGTCAATAGTCTCAGGCAACGGTTACCGTGTGAAATGAAGACGTTGTAAAAGTGTCGTGCAAATATTTTAGTGTTTTATTTTACACATAACATCATCTCCTAAAAAAAGTACAAATATATATGCTAAAAATATTTAACAAATTTTGCCAAGTAAAGTCGCTTAATGTCTGAAAAACAGACCCCGTAGTTACGCATACCGTGTACAGTAAAATGTTGCATGCATAAACGTTTCAGCCGCTCCCCACCGCCAGTGGCAAAAAGCGTCTTTTATACGCGCCTCGAGAAACATTTCCAAAACGACAGCATTTTAATCGTGTGCTGCAAACTTATGTGACGAAGACGGCCATGCCAGTCGTACTGCAACGTGTAACGAGGGCCTCTGTCAATGTATTGTAGATAGAAAATCTACATTGGACTCGATTAGTACTGGAATGGATGACCGCTAAGCAAATTTGGTATGTAGCAAGCCATCTAGGTCTATACTCAGACCTCCATGAAACGGTAAAATGACTATCGGCTTTCGGGCACAAGAAAGGGCGATGGTGGATACCGATGCTATAGGTCGGCGACCGCTTAGCGCTGTTCTAAATTCATCAAAACATTGTCCTTGGTGTAACTGATATCAATATTATTCTCAATGTTTAAAAACGTCCCTAGCACCATCCCACGCCTTGCGTGCAAGCAATCAAAAGCAATGTTTGACAGCAACGCAAATTACGATCAGACGGACTTGGTACAAAAACTCAAGAACAAACACAAGCCTATTCTAAAAAATATCGCGTGTAGATAGACCTATACTTAAGCGGAAGAACTCGTGTCAGTGAGCGAGCCTACTGTATGTATACTCGGTGTGGGTATACTCACTCGAATCGCTCGTAATCGGGTGCACAGATGACGTTGCCGGCACCAGCACATCGCGGCGGAAAGTCAATGTAGGAAAGCTTGAACGCAGGTCGGCCGTGTATTGATGCCATGCTCCCGTTGGACGCCATTAGCTGCCCTCAGTGTGTAGTCTGCACAACATTATACATCTGACATCCTCTGCAAACGTCACGCGTTTACTGTACTGGACGCTGCTGCCGACCATAGTTCAACAATTCGCATTTTACGAATTTCCAGCGTTTAAAAAATTGCGAATTTTTACAAACAACAACACAGAACAAATTTTTAGTTTTCTTCACACTTCTTAGTTTAAACACATCGATATTTTTACTGGGTGTAGCTGCAAACAGAAATTTCAGTGATTTACGTATCATCAATCAAAAACTAATTTATGTAGACTATCCGCAATCTACTGTCCCAAGTTGGTGCATGTTAATTAGCCTACTCTGGGTACTGCACAACAGTTAATCTAATAAGCCTATAAACCCACAAAAAAACAAACAAAATTTTACGGATTTTACAAATTTATTTTTTTTATTACATTCGCAAATTTTAACGATTTTCAAAACCAAAAGTCACAAATTCTCGAACTACACTGCTAACTCTGCACTGCCAACCACACACCGACACGTATATACTCGTAGTCCGCAATCTTTCGAGTTTCGTACAGATCGGTTTAGAATCTATGATTCGCGTTACAAAAAAGGCTATACCCATGTAACTGAGCTGCGGACAGACAGACATGCATGCAGACAGAGTCGCACACACACGCTGTCTGACAAAAAGGGTCGCAGCGTTACGAGTCAACAAGGAGACACGGCGGTCTACAAATCTGCAAGCCGTTACTTATTGATATCGTTATTTTACAAGCGAACACCGCACCTGTCCGCTTCGTTTATCACAATTCGATTGGACGAGAAATCGGTTTAAATAAACGTGCCGTCGACCAACGAGAGCAAGGATTCCAGGCAACAAGCGCAGTCCGGTTGCTTCGTCCAAACGTAATCCCAGCGCAGCAGGCGCATGAAAGCGACTGCGCTCCTCCTGATTCCCGCAGGCGTTGCCAACATCCCTCATCATCAGACCCGTGAACCCGCCAGCGACAGACGTAATTTAGCCATCGCTCAGAGGACTTGTGCACAGTACGTGCAGTGCTGCCGGGTGATCACTGGTCAGTCTCAGAAAGACCAAAGACACGAGTTTTCTTTTAATATTTAGCAGGACTGTCAATAGTGCAATAAGTACTGATATTGCTAGTAGTGCAATACTGAATACTTTTAGCCGACCCTAGTTTAGTAAAGGTCGAGCAATTGGCATGAGTTGGCATTTTCAAATTGGGGGTTGAATGGACTGGGTAGGAAAAATGTGCGTTTTCCAACGAAAAACTGGCCATTTCTCGGCAACGGTGAAAGATAGGGCCTAGATTACTATTAACCACTAATAGGAAGTCACATATTGGCTTTCAAATTACCTGCAAATCATCGACCTTGGATAACCCTGAAGGTCAGTACTGCAACAGAAACTGTATAGGCTGTAGCGTGTTTTCCCGAACAAGGTGCTTTTATTGTAAGAAACATTTGCAAAACATGTGTCCGATATTCTTCTTGTTCGTTTATTCTTTAACTATTTATATCGCCTGACAAAATGACCACGTGCGATGTCTGTCATACTAGCGTTCATTGTAGCTTTCGAAACAGCGTTCCGTTAACATAGCGTGCATGGAACTGTGTCGCCTCTGACGTATCGCTTTCTCTCCGTGACTAAAATTCGGACGCTGGGCTTCGGATGTAGGCGGTACGGTCGACTTTTCCTAGCAATAGCTGGGCTTCTTGTTTATAATTAATGTTGACAACTCTGGTCACTGCCGTCCAAAGAAAAAAATTCACAGAGTTTTATTTCATTTCATGCGTCATTTTATCCCACTTGGCCGCACAACACACCCGACATCGTAACGGGATCCGATGGCCTAATTTCCGGTCCATGCGGCCTCGTTTGTTGACATACCGTGCTGTACATTAATTGCGTAGCTGCAGACTCGGTTGATACGACTTGACCGTTATTGCTGCATCAAAACTGACCGTGTACGCGGCCCGGAAGGCCGTCTCGGTGTGTGCCCCAGCATGTTTACAGGACCATCTGTTGATCAAATTCTAGAAAACGGTCGTCCAGTGCGCGCACTAGAGTTTTTTTTAGTAAGCGCTACATGAATTGACACTTTACTTACTTGATTACGTACGTAGGTACTTACTTACGTACACGTACAATATCGATAAATACATTCACAGTTGCAGAAAAAACTGCATTAAAAACCCGCAGTAAATTCTACAAATTTTGAGAATTTTCGTTAAATGTGTTGCCTTGCGAAATTGGTAGCTCATCTGTACAACATTATATTTATGTCAGTGTCAAAGCCATAATAATTTACACGAAAACAAGCGTTAAGCGTTAATTTTGATATATGGCGATAAACCAACAAGCATTACTTTCTATTTGATAGATATGTGTAATGTATCTTTTTTGTAAGCAGCCAGACAACAGAAACGTATAAACCCAACAAAGTCAAAATGCACAGAGTTGGCAGATCATAAAAATGCATTTGCTCGACGGTTGAAATCGAGACGCGCGGCTGGTTAGGAAAGGACGAGCTCGCGCAGCGAGTGAAAGTCGCTTAGCAGTGCAGCTGACATCAACTGCGTTTCTGCTGCTGCTGCTGCGGCGGCGGCGGCGGCGCTTGGTCGGAGATGCAAACCTCAAAGGTGACATTATGACGGGGCACAGACGTGACCAAGCCTTACCGCAGCCAGCCCATGGACACTCACTCACTCACGCGCATAATGACCTGGCCATCTCTCATTACTTGTCGGTGCGGTCTTCAGCATCGCCGCAGGTCGTAGCCAGAAATTGCAAATCAACATAGCTTCTGATTGATCGTCGGCTCGAGTGCGATGTATATGCGCCGCGGACTGTCGGTGGCAAAACGCCCGCCCGCTGAAACCACTGTCTTTCATTTCCTGTAGAGATTCTAACGTTACCAGAGCTCGCTCAGCGGTCGGCATGTGGAGAGTTTTTGCTGTTTTGCCACACTATCGTTTAGAGTAAATCAAAGTAAATTTTAACAACCGCTGTGTAGCATTTAACTAAACACTGGTACAGGACTGTGTGTTGACTAATTTTAATATTTTTTTTCGAAATGTACGAACAAACCATATTTTATGCATATTTCTACCCATCGGCTGTAATTCGGTTCTGATTGTTTGTTCTAATTTATGCAAAATAAATGAATAAATAAATTACTATTTTACTGCAAACACGTGTCTATATGTCAGCACTTACAACAAGCAGTTTTCTTTAATTTACACAACTGCTTGTAAGTAAAATTCAACAGATAACTGTAATCTCTCGAATGAAGGTTTTTTATTTTATTATACGAAGTCATATATTTGTTGTTCAATTATCCTGCCGTTGTTAGATTTAGCCGAATGCCAAAATGTGATACCAAATATACGGCTCTAGAGTAATCATGCAGTATAAATATCTGCAACATACTATATGATTCACCATTACCAATCATATATTGACTGACAGAAATAAATGTCAACCTGTGAACAAACGTGCCCCAGAATTTCATTTTTCGAAAATACTTTTGTAATAATATAGTAACTGTAAGCAAATAATTACTGCCGCGACGGCGTCGTGTGAAATAAAAGTATATTATATTATCTAAAACTTGTTAATTAAGCATAATATGCACGACTTACCGGTTTATCAAACAGGATAATACAAGTACGAGGTATAGCAGCAACGCAAGCTAAAGAACGAAGTCTCTCAGACGCTGAAACAACTAACCACATAACTCAGTAGCCGTCGAGTTAGAGATGTCAATATATTCAGCTACGTCAACAGTGGAAATTCTGTCGCACGACATTACGGAATCGATGTGATTTCTAAACACGACGCGGCGGCGGCGGCGCCACCCACTGCGAACGAGTGAACTATTGAAAGAGCGGCGGCGACGCAGCACGTGGGTGGTCTTGCAATCACGTGCGTGCACTGCAGCGGTTAAGAAAGATCCGAGGCGACGATGACAACAACAACAACGACGACGACGACGACAACTGCTGCCGGCCGGTCGGTTGGCTTGTGATGGGCGTGTGTGTGTGGGCGTCACAAGACTACAATGTGCGTGTACCGTCACATTGCCAGCATCAGCTGCTGCAGCTGATGCTGCCGCCGCCGCTGCTGCTGCTGCTGCTGCTGCTGCTGCAGCTGGCTGTATCAGTCTTCCTCCGACTCTGCAATGTGACAGTCACACACCGGCTCGCCTGCTGTACGTGTGTCCGTCCGTTCGTCCGTCAGTCTGTCCGTCTGTCCGTCCGTACGGCCTCTTAACCCGTCGTGCATTTATAAACAAGCTCAGCCTCTTAACTAACTGCAGCATCTGCGCTGATGCTCGTCGTCGTTCGTCTTCGTAAACGATGAACCACCCACATGTGACCACAGCGTACAAAATGAAAATCTGTCTTATTTGGTGGTAGGATTCAATCCTCATGTTGCCGTAAATTTTTCGAATTCTAATGTGCTTATTCAAAATGACGTCTTAAAATATCGGACAATCAAAAATTTGTTATTGCTAATTTGAATCAGTTTGCTATTTTATGCTATTGTCGTATTGCCGAAATCTGAGCTAATGCTCATGAGATGCGCAAGAGCCTATAGCAGTTGCTGTTCGCTGGTAATCTTGGTCTATCTTCAATTCTCCACCCATTTCGTCGCAATTTACTCTTTTGCAACCAAAAAATCGCCAAAAAACTCTTAAAATTAATATTTTTAGGATTCAAGGTCATTCAAGGTTATCGATGTTGATGACATTCGTAAGAAGCTCGTCGTCAGCTCATCGTCGTTGCATATCTGCAATGCAATCATTTACACGCTAGACAAACAGAGGATAAATAACCACTTTTTAGAGAAGTACCGCTTTTGACACTCGCGTGCGAAGGTCTCCTTGAATTTAGAGGGTCCGGACTTAAACTGCTAAAATCTACATTGCGTGCTGAAAATTTCATGTTTAAATTATCTTGGTCTATCTCCAGCCGTTTTGACGCAATTTACTCTTGAAATGGGTGTCGCAGCCCAAAATCGCGAAAAAATTCACTAAAACCTATTTTGGGGGATTAAAGGTCATTCAAGGTCATCGATGTTGACATTTCTAAGAAGGTCGTCGCCGGTGCTTGTTGTGATAAGCAGCATGTCTGTGCTTATCTGCAACCATTTTCACGCTAGGCAAGCCAATAGCTGCAAAACAACGTTTTTAGCGATTACTTGCCTCACGTACGGCAAAAAATTTGGGTGTCTTAACATTTATAATTTTGTCGTCGTAATGTCTACCGGCGATTGAGGAGAAAGTCTTAATTCTAGTATAGGCTATGGATAATAAAACGGTTTGCAGATGCTCGAAATCGATCGAGTTCGACATTTTATTTACTGCCATGTATAAATACATGGCAGTAAACATTATACAGTATATTATACATGGCAGTATATTATACTGTACATCGGCGAATGCAATAGCGGTAGAATAACGTCTTTTTAGAAGGGTGTCCCTTTTTCGCCCCCTCGTTTGGGGTGACCCCCTTCACCCAGCAACATGAAATTTTGTCACAAAATACTATAGAGACTCTAGGCTATCATACGGTGAATCTCTAGCTTACATGGGCTCCGATCGGTACCGAAACGTGACGAACGGACAGACACCAGGACAGAATTACCCTAGCTAATACGCGCTATAGCTAGCTATGCTAGCTCTCGCGCGTAAAAACGGTAATTAAATTAATTTTAATTAATTTATATATAGTTCGATATTTTTTACGAAAGTAAACACGACAATGAATATTGGTCATATAAATTAAGTTGGCTAAATTAGAAAATTAACAGTTCAGCTTGTTTTAGTCACTTAATTTCACAATTAATTGCGCTAGAGTGCAGTGTGCGGAGCAAGGTTGCTCAGATATCACAAATGATTTGTGAATTATTCACATGCTGTGAACACGAAGTCCTACAGCGGATATGAACGCATCGACTTCAAGTGGCGCCTGCAGACGTTGAATCCGCATCACTAACGAACCACGCGAGATCGCTTTGATTTTACAATGTACACCGATGCGTCTTCGTCTCTCTGCCTGTCTGTCTGTCTTTCTGCCTCCATGTCTCTGTCTCTCTCTTTCTCTATTCGCCGTTTCTCGCTACGACGCAAACGCGCAGTCCTTCACTCCATAGACCTCGGTCCACTCAATCTTTGTTAATCTCTTCTCTCGGGAACTGCAAACTGCTGTAGCCATCACGCAAGCACCGCAGCCAATATACAGTGCAGTATACCTTCATCTGTGCGTGCGAGAACGCCCGCATGTACCTTTCTCAGCCTTCCTGCAGTGCTGATGTTTAATGCCCTCTCCAGGTCCTAAATTTTGTCGCCATTTTGCAACAACCCCTATTTGTCATTGTTACCATTCGTCATCATTAGCCTCCGGCAACGTAGCGGTGGCCTATAGCATAAATAATATGAAAGAACAAAACGGGAAAAACGAACACACGATTAACGCGTATAGCAAATCGCAACAATACAGAGAAATCAATAGCCTACAATATTATCAAAGCAACGTCGCAATGGTATATTGGTAGCACATCCGACTACAATGCGAAATGTTCTGCGCCAGTTTCTAGTTTTTTTTACCATAGAACGCGTTATTTGTGATCGACAAATGTATCACACTGGGTTTGACGACCGAGCTGCACTTTTACATGCTGGGGAGCTTAATACAGCGCTTTTATTTACTGCATCGTTAACATTTTACGGCGCTGAACAACAACGATGCACGGTGGTCCATAAAGAGCAGACGCAGACGATAAGTTTCGATGCTTCCTACAATTTGCTTTGTATATGCTGACGTTTGGTAAAATAGAACAACGCGTTTACAAATACGGCTCAGCCAGAATATACTGCAGAATGCAAAAAGTGCGTAGTAAATCTGTGTTTAAAGTCGACGTGTATTGCTACTAAAGCCGAACATGGTTGTTGTAAACGACCGCGAAGCCGTTTAAGAAGCGCTGCACGTAGACTGTAATTACTTACACCACATCTCTCTGTCTGCCTCTTTCTCAGTGGATGGGTGCTAAGAAAACGTCGCAGTTACCACCGAATTTTGCTTCGTAAGTCAGAAGAACTGCCAGAGCCAACGCCACTGGTCAACGCCATTTGGTCAGAGTTTCCGACTCGTTGGTGGTGGCGGCCGGTGACCTGGTCAAAAACTGGTAAAAGTCGGAGATCTAATTTTAACGCATAGACAAAAAGGAAGTAGTGGCAGAACGTGGACGTGAGCGTGACGATGGACGCGGCGCGGAAAATCGATGCCCGCCGCGCTATTGTGTTTGCTAATGAGGCGGGGATCGTAGGTCGGTCGCAGTGCTGTGAACACGCAGTCCGGTAATTCACCCGCCGTTTACCGGGTGGGCCCAAAAACTGACATTCTTTCTAACTACGTCAATATAATGCAGCATAAACTGGATATTGACAATATTAGCATTTACTATTAATTATCTACAGTTCCATTTTATGCTCGTCTATCTGAAAACATTTACGCAATTTCATCGGAACCGCAGTCTGCAGCGTTTCTCCACACGCAGATTGTGAATCAAACGGCGTCGTCGTAGGTTAATCCAACCGCTGTGACAAAATTACAATTATTCATTCGCATAAAAATGTACAGAACTCGATTGCATCGACAGGCAAAGAACGGCGACGTCGTTTAATAACAAGAAATTCCAGCCTTACAGCCTATACAGTTAATGATGCAGTATTGACCTTCAAGGCCATCCAAGTCTGATAATTTTCGTATCATTTAAAAGCCAGTATGCGACTTCCTATTATTGATCAATAACAATCTAGGCCATATCTCTCACCGTTTAGCCACAATACATTCGTTGCAGACGACGGACAGACAGACACACGACAACCCGTGCCATAGACTCTTTAAAGCATGGCTGTTGCGCGTCAAAAATGATACGTGAGTGAACCAAGATTGCAAATGTAATACATCTAGCAAAAGAAGGAACTCAAGTAGGCCTACGAAAAGGGCGTTATTTTTGGCCACGATGCACAGCGTGACGTTAATGACGCGGCAGCAGCGGCTGAATCTCCCTCCGGCGTGTATGTCGCACGCAAGACCATGACCTCACCCGTCCGTTCGTTGTCCGGCGCGCGGCGCGAATTATGGATTGTCTCGAGGCGTCGGAATGCATACAAACTAGCCATCCGTTCCATCGCGAGTGCATGGCAGATGACAGCACCCACGACAGACACGAACGCTGCGGAGAGATCGCTGGACGGGGACAGTTCCACTCTCACGGGGACACTCACTGTCTGATCGACGCTGAACGCAAATGCAAAACGCTACATGCAACCGCGACGACGAACGAACTGGGCGTTCCAGCATTTCAATTATTTTACGTTATAAGCCAAAACTAACTTTTATAGTTACCGACACGTAGCCTGCAGGTTCATTTTCATCTCGTCGGCTCGTCCTTCTGTCTGTCTGTTCGTTTGTGCCGCAGTTAGACTGTTGGTTATCGGCAGTGTTTTGGCGTGTTTTGCTTCTTGTGAATAAAATAGAGTCTCACTAAATGCTTCGACGTCGCCGACGCTGTGCATTTTGATGGCTTATACATATAGCTTCCACTTTACCGCCACAGACAAACAACATACATACACGTAGGATAGTCGCTTTATCTGTTTCGGAAAATTTTTGATGAATGATGACGTTATTGTTAATAATTAAGCGACTTACGCCTGTCCGTTTTCCTGTCGTGTAGGCCTAAGTAACGTTGCGAAGTCTGCCAGTACTAGAAACAACCGAATTAATAATACAAACAATAATAATTTTAACGAAATATGGAGAAATACGAGAAATACACCGTAATTTGTAATTTATTTAAATAATTTCGAAAACCAAAGTTGCGTCACTTAGCGAATGACAACGACCATAATCAGTGATGAATTTTTAGTGGTGTCTTGAAGTATAAAAAGATCAGTAAAGACGATCGCATGCTGATTAAAGTTTGACACAATGTGTTAAACAAATCCTGACTCCCAGGGGACGTAAAATTTAAGAGGGGAATTGAATCTCCCAGCGAAAACGTATATTTGTTATATATGACGCACAAGGGGGACAGCACTGACCAGCGATTTCGCGTCTTACTAGACGAAAGCATACAGACAGACAGACAGAAAATATACAAAAAATTAATGAAGCAAGTGATACGCAGAAAGCAAACATCGAGGATACCAGCACTGCATTGGGCCTATACAGTGGCAGTCCTCGACTCATTTGCATTCACAAGGTGGCGCGTTTGTGTCGATGCTGCTGCAGCAGGCAGGAAGACTCGCTTGGCAATCATTCCATAGGCTACTAGACGAACGTATAGAGGCCTACACTCATATAAACTGATGTTTTCAAGTTATCTTCGCCTATCCGCTTTTGCGTGACATAAATGTATATAGGCCTACCTTGTAGTTGTTGCGAATACATATAAGTTTATTTTCACTTTGCAGTGTTTATGGTTGACGCAAACTGCTTCCAAGTTCTAATGCTTGCATGCTCGAGTCCCGAGTTGTTATAGGTCCTAAATCCACCTACACGCGGTTAAAGAGAAGATCACTACCATATTTGGCTCCGTAATGTATTTTTTAGCAAAAGCCAACAAAAGATTACAAAGCTAATCTCAACAAGCGAAAGTAGGTCCTATAATGTATACAGCGCACCTGATGTGAGTAGGCCTAATGTAGGCTTACTGATCAATCGTCGCCGCAAAAAAGTAGTTTTTTCTAATAGTGTGTTTTTGCAGACTAACATGTCAGCTTTCGGCGCACGCATTTAC
>Ga0209454_1002565_pt1 | contig 12445 bp, 2 predicted proteins | sample WorMetHERISLAND1_2_FD_187400 | JGI IMG/M metagenome (GOLD analysis project Ga0209454, IMG submission 187400) | Marine gutless worms symbiont microbial communities from Max Planck institute for Marine Microbiology, Germany - Olavius geniculatus... | ecosystem: Host-associated > Annelida >...
GGTGTGGGACAACCCTGCAGGAGTTAAGCCACGCTGCCCTAGATAGGCAGCGGTGGGCAGCGATAGTAAGAATGGCGTCAGACACCAACGGGCATTGAGCCCACGGTTGTCGATGATGATGATGATAATTTAGCATAATGAGCACTTTTGAGTGCCTAGTAGACTAGTGTAAACAAAGTTTATGCCAGTTTGAAACAGGTTTCTGCCAGCACATACCCAGCTCTGAAATGCTTCGCAACAAAACACAGATCAGCAGTACTATTATATAAGTACCAATGACACTAAGCTAGTTTATTTGATTTATTTGTTACATTTTAACTGAAAATCCACTCTTACACTGGCAGGATGCAAACCATGCCTTTTACGCAATATTTTCTGGCGTTTTTCTTACTTTTATGTTCGACATCCCAGATCTCTGACCCTTTGAGCGAAAACCGTCACTCCTGGCCAGAAAAATTTTCACACGGATTCTGGTTTTTCTTTTCTTTTTGTTCACTAGTTAGAAGACTGTATGGACAAATGGAGAGACAGGTGAACGAACAAAACTCGTGACGTCCACACGGAAAACAATCAGTAAAGCCCAAATTTCATTATGCCAACTTTGCGACTTTCACCGAAACTTCCCCATGGGGAAAGTCGCGGACACAAATCATGAAAGTCCGCGTCCGCACAACAAATCATGTTGCCGACTTTCATGATTTGTGTCCGCGACAAAGTCCGGGAACTTTGTCGCGAACTTGTCACAGACATTGTCGCAAACATCTTGACATGTCGAGATGGTTCGTGTCCATGACTTTCCCCGCAGGGAAGTTACGTCGAAAGTCGACATAATAAAATTTCGGCTTAAATTGACAAAGCAGAAAATGACTGACAGGATAATAGTTGGTTACCTTGAAGAGAGGTCCCTTGGCTTTGAGAACCTTGATGACGGCGATCACCGGGAGTGGCAGAATCGAGCAAAGAGCGAACACCCAGCCAATAGCAACGGCCCACGGTGGGTAAGAATAGTCACCATAGGTCACCGGGGTGTGCTGGATCAGCGCCAGCAACAGTATGAACTACAACAACACACAACAGCAGCAATGTAGTAGTAGCTCAGTAGCAGTAGTAGCAGTAGCAGTAGTAGTAGTAGTAATAGTTGTTGTTGTATTAGAACGACAGTATGAACTACAATGACACACAATAGCAACACAGTCAAAATGGGTCCATTTCTTCTTTAGAGTTCTTGGCTACGGCCACAAAATTACACCAAAATCAGTTTATACTTAAATTTAGAGTATTCGTGCACATAAACAAACAGATGGGTAAATGAACAATGCACACAGAGCAAAGCTGATAACAAATTGACAAGTTACATTCAGTGCTCTCAAGAGCTCTGACAAATTTTATGCCCCGTGAACAGTTTCATTTTTTACTCCACACAGCGAAGAAATGTATCACATCAGTAGAATGAATACAGGGTTCCTACAGGTCTTCTGTAGCAAAATTCCCTGACTTTTCCAGTCATGGAATGGCAATTTCCCTGACCTTATTGAAACAATAACCCTGCCACACAAATGTCGGAAATAGTACACTATATCATAAGGTAATGAAACAGTATTGATGGAGCAATATGCAAACGACAGAGGCCCTGGGCGGAGAGTCAGAAGGGTAAAGCCCCCCTGAAAGTGAAACACTTCTAGCTTTTGGACGTTCAATAGAAGCCACAAATTTGCCTGCTCTTAAATACTCGGAGACACAAAAAATCACATATATCTGCAGTCTGCATGATCCAAGATCACTTTCCCTGACTTTCCCTGACCAAACAAATTCTCTAACTTTTTCCAGTTTTCCCTGACCTGAAGAACCCTGTGAATATTGAAGACCGACTGACCAAAATCCTTCATGGAAGAACTTCAAACAGCCATATCTTAGCAAATGATCATCTAATCCATTTCCAAATGCGTGCTAGTGTAGGGAGTTTGATTCAGCAGATTCAGTGCCTCCCCAGCTGGGGTATCCAGTATCGGCGGATACTGTGCAAGGAGGATACATGGAAACTTGCAATCTAAAACATTTCTAGCTAATTTATAAATTACTCCTAAGATTAATGAAGCGACTATGTGAGCTGCATTACTGTTATTACACACCACGACCACGACCACGACCACTACTTCTACTACTACTAAATACTACTATGGCACTAGAACATACCGCAATGAGGGCAGGAGTAATAAATCGCCAGCAAATGGCCCACCATCTGCATGGCTTGTAGCCCAACATCATTGACATGTCGTAGTAAAATCTGTCCGTTCCTGCAGCAAACAGAATGTCAGAAAATGATAAACATACACAGGAGAAAAACTACAACAACGGAGTCCGACACAGAACTCTGCAATTTGCGGCAGAATAGACTATAACATTTCGCACATTAAGTCTCGTGCAGAGCGACGTAACTGAACTGAACTGACATGGGTTAGTTTTTAATGAACTGACCAATGGGCAGGCAGTAATGCATTACAGTAGGCACCATCTAATGGCATTGGTGTCTATGTGACCATGTGCAGATAAGTGTCAACCAATGACCGATGGGATTGCCCTGCTCGCCCATCAGTCAGTTTGTCAAAAACTGAACTTATATAAGTTCAGTTACATCACTCTGTATGCTCCTTTAGACAGCATCATCGACATGTCGTAGTTAGTAAAACATGCAGCACGTGGGCTACTACACTATATGACAGTTTCGCTCAGTGTTCTCATAGACGGATGTACAAATTAACCCTTTGCACTGCTACTCAAGCTAGCTTGTTTCACATTATTACTGTTAGTTGTTCTTACTCTGCCAACATTTAACAAGGTAGTGTAGAGACACAGTTAAGCTGTGGCAAAAAAATGTCGGAAATTGGTCAACATTTGGCAAAGAACTGAACAGAAATAGTAGTAGTAATAGTCGTAGTCATAGATGTAGTAGTAGTAGCGTGGGTAGTAGGGCCCAGTTTTCCGCAGGCCGCAAAATTTCAAGCTGAGCTGCAAAATTTGCCCTTTTCCACGGAATTTTGCTCTCCACGGAATTTCGTGGAATTTCACAGACGTTGAAAAATGACCAGCGATTAATACAACTGTTGGCTTGATGACATAAATATTACTAATTATGCACTAACTATATCACAAAAAAGTCAAACTAAACTGTGTAAAGCTGCGTGCCCTGGTAATAGCTATCGCAATACGGCACAATCAACACAACGCCACTTGACAGATTGCACTTATGAAAAAAAGATTGGTATTTTGCCGCATAATTTAGCGCAACGCCAGCCTTCAATAACTGAAGTTTCTAAACAAGATAAAGCTCAGTGTATTCACAAACGAATGGCCGTGGTAAACCGAATATGGACAATTTCTGCTGTGGCGAGCCATGAAATTTTTCAAAGCAGAATTTGGCAAAATTTTCCGCAGAAAACTGTGGACCCTAAGTATTAGTAGTAGTAGTAGTAGTAGTTGCAGCAACGGAAGCAGTTGTAATGGTAGGATTAGTAATGTAGTAGTAATAGCCAGGTAGGTTCATACCGTAGATCCATGAGATGACGAAGCACTCGGTAAGTGACAGAACCATCAGAGAGAAGGTCGATGAATACCAGTCCATTATCTGAAAGAAATAGATGCCTCCCTAACACACGACATAACAACAGCACCATTGAACTGAACTGAAATAGTTAATCATATAGCTCTTCATAGAAAACCCATCTCAGAGCTATGGAGCGTCACCTGCCATATGCGATCACACAGTTTTACCTGATACCCTACACAGATGAACGTGCCCCGCCTTGACCTCAGCCAGACAGGTTGGTACTCGATTTACCTACCCCGGAAGGACGGAAGGCTGAGTTGACCTTTGTGGTTGGTAATGTACCGATGTAGTTTACCTGTCGGCAGAAAGTCACCCATCCAAGTAGTAACCGACTGATAGCAACCTGACCCAAAAGTCAAACCCCTCAATCGTAAGTCTGACGTCCTAACGTTACACTGCCAAGCGGCCAAGCCATTACAAAACAGTCCACTAAATATTGAAAGAAGTACGGGGTAGGCAAATAAAAAAAACGTACCGCTTTACTGTTGTTTATATCTTTGCCAATGAACATCTTTATTCACCACAACAGATGGTAGCAATTACAACGTATTTACAATACAAACAATGAGAGAAAAAAAAGAACACAAGAATTATTGACCGATTTTCCAAATTCTTTCACTGGCACATTCTGTGGACAATTTGTAATAAGGTATTATTACATATCCCACCACGCCATGAATGCGTTTCTACACTACCTTATGAAATATATGTGAAATGTACATATATAATGATGATAACAAACACACATTTTCGTAAATGAGCCAAAAAAACACTTCAATAAAGCATTGCAGTAAATGATCGGTATGACACTAGACTGTGTGGGTCTAACAGCCTAGTGTCATATGGATCATTTGCCGCAATGTTGGTCTGAAAAGTTTTTTTCATTTACCTAAACGTTTGTTATTACCTCCACCAAGGAGGTAATGTTTTTGCCAGACTTTGTTTGTTTGTTTGTCTGTGTGTCAGCAAGATAACTCAAAAAGTTATGGATGGATCTTTCCGAAATTTTCAGGGAATATCGGGAATGGCAAAAACTACCAGTAATTCAATTTTAGGGATAATCCGGAAGGAATTCTGGATTCTGAATCACTTTGAAATTTTCGTTAACACTGCTTTCAATGGGGCATAAGGGAAACAGCTGCCAAACCGAATATGGTGCAGCCACCTGGCGAACAACATGGCCTTGGCAGAGGTCTGCAATCTCTGACTGCTTTCTAGTTATCATTGGTTTTTCTTACATTTATATTTCACAAGGTAGTGTAAAGAAGCAGTTACGGTGTGGTGCAGCAGTGGGATATGTAACAACCACCACATTATTGCAAATTGTCGGCAAAGTGTGCCAGTGAAAGAATATTGAAAATCTGAAAATAATTGGCAAAGATATGGACAAAAGAGAAGTGGCACATTTTTTATTGGCCCACGGTGTAGACGACTCCGTACATCCAGTAAAGAGTAACATCTACTGGAAGTGATCGGAGACCACAACCTTTAATGACGGCTGTAGTGCCGCATAGAGAAGAATACAACCGATCTAATCAAGTGCTGCCCCTGGGACTCACCACCCGACCTTCTTGATAATTTATTCCAAACTTCTTGGACCGAGACGCAGATCTGGACCTTTCGCCGAGCGTAAACTTGGCCATGATTACAGTATGGGAGATAGATCAGTAAATTAAAGCAGTAGTAGAGTATCGAAAATAAGTGTCATAATGACTTGACGTAAGCTGTTAGGTGACACTTCGTTTGCATGTGCCGCAACAATCTAATAACCACGTTCAAGCATAAATGGTCGATTTATTCCTCATACACCCACTATGTCTAAATATTTTTTTTGTCAATTCTCCGATTTAGCTTAAATTTGGTATATGTACTGCTGCCGCTGCTACTACAACGACAACAACTACAACTACAACTACAACTCACGTTGCAGACTAGTAGAAGTCCCAGGAGGAACTCTGTAACGCTGATGACTGCTGTGACGCAGATCTTCTTGGCACGGAGGAATGGATAGCGGTCGAACAGCGCGCTCAATACTGTCTCAAACATTCCAAACTACAAACATAAACGTAAAAACCAGTGACATCGAATGAAGCCATACAGCTGAGGCCGAAGACGAGGCCAAATCCAAAAACATGAGGTCAAGGCCGAGACCAACGTCAACAATCCAAAACTGAGGCCAACTGGAGAACTATAAAAGTGACAATAATATTTACCTCCGCCAAGGAGGTTATGTTTTTGCCAATTTTTGTTTGTTTGTTTGTTTGTGTGTGTTAGCAAGATAACTCAAAAAGTTATGGACGGATCTTTCTGAAATTTTGAGGGAATGTCGGGCATGGGATAAGCTACAAGTTATTCAATTTTGGGGGTGATCCGGCAGGAATCCTGGATTCTGGATCACTCTGAAATTTTCGTTACCATTGCGTTAAAGGGGGCATAAGCGAAACCGCTGGCAAAGCCAATATGGTGATGCCACCTGGCGAATAGCATTGCCTTGGCGGAGGTACCTGCGAGCTATGATTGCTTTCTAGTTTACCGTACTGTGTTAGTAAGGCTAAAGCATCAGGGCCGAGGCCAAAACAGGGGCCATAACTTTGAGGCCAAGTTTCTCAACTAAACCCTATTGAACCCCCAAATGACAATTAATCCCCATCCCCGTACAGTATAGCATTTTAGCATGCAGCAATAGACATAGGTCGAACGCAGCATTAACACCATATCAAAAATTTCGAACTAAACATATCACAGACAGCAGACACTATTCACCTTTCTTCTGTAAGACAAGAGTACTGTTTTCAGACATATTTTCCTACGTTATCCAAACAAGTTTACAAAGAGGTTTCGAAAAGGTGTCCTTCCCAACTCATGTAAGAAGCATAAGAAGTGCTACAGCAACCACCAAATCTTTACCACTTTACCTTTTTTGATTTCCGCTGTTTTAAAGGACTGATATCATCACATCGTCCTTACGCACAGTTTTCAGAAGTTGAAAGATATTGGTTATTGAAGGAAAATGCAACGACAAACTGTTGTTTCTACCTGGCTGTCGACGCCCACAGTGAATAGGAAGACAAAGAACAGTGCAGCCCAAACAGGAGCACCAGGCATACGAGCTATAGCTGCTGGGTAGACCACAAACACCAGCCCAGGACCTACAAAATACACTACAGTATGTAGTAATTGTAGCAGCAGACTTTGTAGATGTTGTTGTTGTTGCAGGAGGAATTGCAGTTTGCAATGCCATTTTCCGCAAGTTAATGTCCTGTTTCATTCTGGATATATTCACGATAAAAATCAAACTTTCGACGTTTTTGCCCCCAAAATTTTCGGAAGTAGGAGAATACCCAAAAAGTTTCGGGAGAAGCAGTAGTTTAGCTGAAAGTGTGGACCATCCATTTCCGAATGCGCAGCAAAATTTTGTGGCTGAAAAGAACACCAGCACAGAAAAAGATATATTGGGCTGGCTAGCGTGTCCTTATGGCGGTCATAAAATAATAGTTATGGAAATAGAGAGCTCTGGCATGATGCCAGCAGCAAACCACAAGTGGGTCAGACAGACAGACAGACAGACAGACTCAAGTCAAAACAGAGCCGGAGGAATTAAACCCAAATTCCACTAACTAGATAAGACAGATTTGTTGCACAATATACTCTACAGCAACAAACTTTGGGTGGGGAAGTCATCGATTGAATAAGTAGGCATGAGAGAAAGTTGCAATTTTCCGACAGACAGCCGCAAATTTCCAACAAAAAAGACTACGAGTGCTCAAACGTGTTGAACTTTGTCCCTAAATTTCCTACAGATGGGGCTTTTAACCCGAAATCTTGCATATTAGATATAAATTTTAAGAAAAAAACATTTTCTGCAGCCCAAAATTTAGGCGAAAATGCCCCTCCCAACCACAAAATCAAACAAAGTGCTGTAAGAAAATTTGGCAGCAAACCCCACCAGACAAAACATGCAACCAAAAATTGCGGCCAAACCGTCAGTGCTATGCTGCCACCTGGGGAATACAAATGACAAAATGATAATTTACTTTGTTACTTCTAATTATCGCTATTGTTTTGGCTCTGTGTAAAGGGAGTGACTGCTAAAAATTCCATGAGAATAAATGAATGAATGAGTCATAGAAGGGGGGGCAGGACAACGACCAGACTGCAAGGTTAACCTATCAACATCAACACTGAGAACTGGACCACAAACCAACTAGTTACAGAGCCAACGTTAGCTAACCAGTAGGCCTGGGCCGGCTGAATAATTTGTCACTCGACTGAGTACTCACTCGAGTTGAGTACTCATCACCGAGATATGCTGAAAAAGTGCAAACCTAGTCACTTTCATCATGAAGACTTTCGATCTAACATATAAACCAAATTATATAATTTCATTGAAGGTCAAATGTCGTGTATAGCTCTTTATGAAAAAGCCATCGCACAGCTACGGAGCGTCACCTGCCATATGGGATCACACAGTGTTACCTCCACCAGACACAGGTGAATGTGCCCCACCTTAACCCCAACCATATGGGCAGTTAATTGATTTACCTAGCTTGAAGGGATTGAAGGCTGAGTTAACCTTAGTGTTGGTTATATACTGAGATGGTTCACGTGTCAACAGATAGTCACCCATCTAATTAGTAACCATCTGATGGTGACCCAACTGGGTGTTGAACTCACAATCTCACGATCGCCAGTCCGACAGCCTACCATTATGCCAGCAAGCCACCACACATTTCGAAAATCAGTATTTTTGAAATGTATTTAGATCAAAATATTCTACGTCAGCAATCACTTAAATCAGTCCAGTCAGTCTCCAGTTTCTCAGACTAGAAAGTAACTTGACGAGTGAGTACTCATGAGTATTCAGAGCAGCTCTAAGCAGTCTCTCATCAGTGAGTGCAAGTAACTGAGACTAAACTTTGGTCATAAATCACCACATATAGTTACACATGCTAGCTAACCAGCCAGCCAGCCCCATAAATAATACTACCTACTACAGTTAACTAAAGACTGAGTCGAGAAATGAGGAATCCTGCCAGTTAGCAATAACTTGGTAGCCTGCGATCGAGAGGTCAAGGGTTTCATTCCAGGTCGGGTCGCTATCAAGTGGTTAGTATTTAGGATGTGTGACTGTCTGCAGACAGATAAACCATGTCAATGTGTAACCAACATCAAAGTCAACTCAGCCGTTCATCCCTCCAAGGTAAGTAAATCAAGAACCAGTCTGTCTGGCTGGGGCTAAGGCAGAGCATGTTCACCAGCGTCAGGTGGCAGATAATGCTTTGTAATCCCATATGGCAGGTGATGCTACGCAGCTCTGCGATGTGCTTCCTATAAAAAAAAAACAAAAAAAAACTATACACCACCTTCAACCTTTTTTGTGTTGGATGGGGTGAATAGAAACAACTTACCATTTTTCTCTTTCAAACACAAAAGTCCAGCTGTTGCTAGGGAAGATGCGCTACAGCCTATACTGTTCCTGTTGCAGTACTGACGACTTTCAAGGTCATCCAAAGTCAATAATTTTCATGTAATTGGAAACGGCGTATGTCACTTCCTATTGGTGACTGATTAATAGTAACCTAACCTTGGCGCTATCTCTCAACGATTCTGAGTTACAACCACTTATAGCATGAATTTTGAATTGAAAATTGCGGCCAAACCGATGCAGATGGAGACATGGTTACTATTCACAGCCTATAGAAAGTCGCCAGCGCCATATTTGATGGTACCATCGCCAACCCCCTACGACTTAACGTTTAGCCGCAATACATTCGTGACAGACGACAAACGGGCAGACGACGGACAGTCGTCCTACAGCTATTAGCGCGTCAAAAATCGGTCAAAATTTGGTTCGTTTACGTGCACCCTCAACGGCGGCGGTCACTGCAGTAGCAGCGTTGTTTTTCCGGCTCACCCGTATAAATTAATTCATCAATGTCAGTTAGAACTGTCACCGTGTGGGCGTGGGGTCAGGCAAGCCTACATGTATAAGCCAAACAGAACCGAGAGACAGCGCAGATACAGAAGCTATAGACCAGTCAGGCTCCACTCAAGACCATGCTACACTGTACAGATACAACGGTGGCCTTCTACCAGCCTATCATTGTCATATTTTACCTACTGTCTGTGTGTCTGTCGCATACCTCACGGGAAGCATGCAAAGCTTCGTCGGTAAAAAAAGTAAACCGAAAAACTAAACTTAGAACTTTCGCTACAGACAGCTGGTGGAAATTTCCGACTGAAGATTACATGTGTGCTAAATTTCACTTTTGTCCAGCTGAATTTCCCCCAAAATGTGGGTTTTTGGGCTGCTTAAAATGTTGCATTGTAAACAAAAATTTTCAGACAAAAAGAATTTCTTTCCGGCAGCCCAAAATTTACGACCGGGAGAACTGTTCGTCGAAGATAGTGTTTTAATTTGTAGAAAAAGAAAAGAAATGGTCATGCTGTCAATATAAGGGCACGGAACGCTGAAAATCAAGGCGCTAAAAAACCTGATTGAAATGGCAAATGTGTCAGGGGAGAGAAAGCAGGAGGGATATCCCTATCTGTGACGAACTAGTGGCTTAGAAAAAAGTCGTAAGCTTTCACAGGGGGCCCGAAGCGGAGCCCCAGCCGAAAATGACTTTTGGTGCAGCGTCTCAAGTTTAAGAAACGCATCTGGTGCACTGCAATTCACACAAGAAGCCCAGCTGTCGCTAAGATAGCCAACCGTACTGGTTATCAGTGACCTTCAAGATCATCCAAGGTCGATGATTTTCACGTCATTTGAAAGCCAATGTGCGACTTCCTATCAATGATCAACAGCAACCTAGGCCCCATCTTGCACCGTTTAGCCACAATATATCCGTGACGGACAGACAGACGGACGGACGACAACCATGACAACAGCTCCACCGTTACTTAAGTACGGTTGGCTAAAAATAACCACATATAGGAACTGTTAAGGCGGGTACAGAGCGACGTAACTGAACTGAACAGACATGGTTAATTAGCTTTTAATGAAATGACTAATGGACAAGCAGGGCAAGCCCACTGGTCATTGGTTGACGCGTACATGTGCGTAGTCACTAATCATATAAGACCACGACGCTCGTAGACGGTGCCCACTGTAATGCATTACTGCTTGCTCATTAGTCAGTTCGTCAAAAACTCTAAACCGTTGTCAGTTCAGGTACGTCACTCCGTTCGCGCCTTTACATATTCAGCACCGCGGCGGCCTACGTGTGAATTAAGCCTGCCAGCTGCCATCTGAGGTCAAGAACATTAATTTTATAGGCATGCGGCGAAGACGCTCTGAAGCGTTACCAGACTTCAGTCAGCGGCCTCCACGGCCGATCTACCATCTCATTTACTAGCAGCTCAGTCTAGCAGCCTTACGTCTGGGCTGGGCCTCGCAAGCCTGAGGACGGAAATTTCCCGGCAGCCAGCGCGGCAGAGAGCTATTGACGCGCCAACAGAGTGACAAATTATCCAGACGGACAGACAGACAGACAGACGGGGACGGACGTACGCTGTCTAGCGTACACTAACAGCGCGTAGCAGCCTAGTAGGAGGGCAACAGTATAGCGGCGACGCGGGCAAAAAGTCTGGAAGGGTGAACGAAATAGCACACTATTTTCCAACAGACACAACCGCAAATTCCCCGCCAGCGGAGATATGTGTGCTCAAAATTTCAATTTCGCCCGTACTAGATTCCCCGAAAGATGGGTGATTTGCAGCTATCCAAAATTTTGTATTCTTGGAAAGAAAATTCACTCCGACAACATAACTTTCTGACGGCCTAAAATTCAGGGGGGCGCTAGCACGACGCCAGTAGAATTCTAACTCCAAGGCAGCGAAATAACGGAATAAAAAGCCCAGCTGTCGCTAGGGTGGGGCGACCGTATGCCGGTGTCCGTAAGGCAGCAAATGTGAACGCCTATTAACAGCAACCTTGGCTATATCTCTCACCGTTTAGCCACAATACATCCGTTATACATGTGACAAACGGACGACAGACAAACCGTGCCATAGGGCAGACCGTTAAGCTCAGTTATATCCCGTTTACACGAGGAAGCATATATGAAGCATGCATGAAACATCCTATTGTATACAATAACGCCATCATCAAGCCAGCTCCATGGTTCCTACTACTCTGCAGAATTCATTTTCCCTGACTTTCCAGGAGAAAATGAATCGTTTTCCCTGACTAATTTGTTGATGCAAAATACCAATGTTTGTTTTCAATCGCTTGCAATCACACTAGAAACAAAGGCGGCGAAACAAATTCAAAAGTGGAGATACAAATAATCTGCGAGCAAAGTGAACAGAAAATTTTTTTGAACTGTTGCATGCACTCTGCGTAAAAAGTTCAAACTTTTTTCCGAATCCTTGTTAACTTCTGCACCCTGGTACCTTGATTTTCCCTGACTTTCCCTGACAGTAGAAACCATGCAGCTCTCAGAGTGCACCACGTGTGCGCTAAGTTTGCTTCACGTGTGCTTCCTCGTGTAAACGGGGTATAAAGCTCAACGGTCGGCCCCAACAGTGGTCTGCACCTTGGGTTGGATCGGGTCGGGTCGGTCACTGTGAACAGGGCTTAAACGTTAAGGCGCCTGCATACCAGCCGAGCCCAGCACAGCCCGGCAGCCGATCATCTTGACTACTTGACTCATTGACCTACTTCCAGTCTATAAATAGCACTTGAGTACCAGTACCAGCCTACCAGCCCTCCTATAGCTACAGCCTAGCCGAATGCGGTCATATTATATTATGCTATGTGCTTAGTGGGGGACTAGTCTCGACGAAAGTAGGACCGAGCCCCGGTGGACATAACCATCCCCCCGCCAACGACAGAAC
>Ga0209454_1002569_pt1 | contig 12441 bp, 14 predicted proteins | sample WorMetHERISLAND1_2_FD_187400 | JGI IMG/M metagenome (GOLD analysis project Ga0209454, IMG submission 187400) | Marine gutless worms symbiont microbial communities from Max Planck institute for Marine Microbiology, Germany - Olavius geniculatus... | ecosystem: Host-associated > Annelida >...
TTTGTAACTGATCACCAGTAGGAAAACAGTATTTTAGTAATAAAACAGCAAATATAAATGTACAAAACATTAGTTAATACACTTGTTAACGACAACATTTAAGGACTTGCACATCGAAAACAGCAAAAATTACAAAAGGTGACATTGGCCGCATTACACTGACTGTGTGTCAATGTGCTGCTGAACAATATCACCTTTTGTAATTTTTGCTGTTTTCGATGTGGAAGTCCTTAAATGTTGCCGTTAACAAGTGTATAAACTAATGTTTTGTACATTTATACACAGTAAAAGCTTTCATCAGTACGTTAGCTTTTTTAGTACGAAAACAGTACTTGATTAGAGCAGCCCTCTGATGCGCTTTGTGAACTATATTGCACACGTGCTTATCAAAACGTAGCCTAGCATAATATCCCTAAATCAACAGTTTCAGTAACATTTGCTAGTTGCAGACCTCTGATGCAGTATAAGGACATTGGGTTTTGCTCACCAACATGCAAAGTTAGACATTTGTTAATTGACAGATTAAGTTGCCAAATTTCAAACCACTCTCCAAGTTTATCTAGTCCATTTTGCAGTCTTTCAGTTTTATCCATACTATCAATAACTACATAGACTTTCAGATTATCACCAAACTGCTTTACAGATAAAAAATCCCCAAAAATATCACAAATATCATTTATGAACAGCAGAAATAGCAAAGGGCCTAACACGCTTCCCTGGGGGAGTCCACTGCCTACACTGGCATAGTTCGAAAAACAGTTGCCAACTTTCACACACTGAGTTTTATTATTAAGATAATTACGAATCCATATTAAAAATTTACCACCAATACCAAATGACTCTAGTTTGTGTAATAATTTGGACTAACTAACACTATTAAATGACTTGGAAAAATCAACATACACAACATCCACAGAATAACGGTTGTGTAAAGCAAGAGTCCAATCATCTACACATTCTAACAACTGTGAGCAAGTGGAACGTTTGGAGAGAAAGCCATGTTGATGTTTAAAAATAAGATTAGAAGATAGCAAGTAATCCAACATCTTCTGTTTAATAATGGTTTTCATCAGTTTACAGCATATGCAAGTAAGAAAGATGGGCCGATAATTATTAACATTACTAGTTAAGCCTTTTTTGTGGACTGGAGTGACTACCGCAGTTTTCCAGATTTCAGGTACTGTTCTACTTTGCATTGACTGGACAAATATTAGCATGAATAGAAATGCTATATTATCAGACAGACTCTTAATAAATACAGAACTGAAACCATCAGGTCAAAGGCTAATTTTACATTTGAGGTTCCTAACTGCCCTCACAACATCAACATATGTAAATGAGACATCTATTAAGCTGTCAGGTAAAGCTTTAGTAAAAACAAAAAACAAAATACCGTTGTTAGCAGTAAATACTGAGAAAAAGAACTCATTAAAACACTCATCTTTATCGGTATCAGAATGTAAAATGTTTTCGTTGCTAGATTTTATAGCTCCAGTGCCTGTTTTGTTAACAATCTTATTATTTACATATCTAAAAATTTGCCTAGATCATTATTGTCTATCAGCCAAAGTTCACGATCTGTGTCAAACTTCTGCATTTTTGCTTTACACTTATGATCCAGTCTTATGTATTTTTCATAAAGGTTATGTGCACGGAATCTACGATACAGCTTCCACGCTGCCTGCCAGCGTCGAAACATCTGACGTATATAGTGTGGGTAATATTTTTTACAAAACCGTGCATTAAAATTGACCCGTTTTATCGACACAAACAGCTCAATACCAATGTTAAGTACATTGACAAAGTTTTCCCAGTAGGTATTTACATCATAGCAGTTTACCAATTTAGTGTTTCAATCAATAAATAACAAATAATTATTGAAAGCAACATAATCAGCATTTTTAAAGTCACGCACAAAAGCAAAATCTTGCTTTTTAGCACTACAAGAATCACACTGAAGATGAAAAAATACAGTATTGTGATCACTTGGGTTGCATGCATCATCACTGAACCCAAGCGGTGGTCCGGCATTACAGTCACATACCAAAAATGCATCATTAGACAATACAACATCAAGAATGTTAAGCTTACGAGTTATCTCTCTGACGAACTGGTTTAATCCTAAATCATTAACGAAGTCTATAAATGGTTTATAGATTTTATCATTTGGCCCCGATATACTTTCCCAGTCAGTATTAGGTAAATTTGTATCTCCAACAATAACAACAAGATACTTGATATCAGTAAGTGCCCTCAGACATAAAAGCAAGTCTAGCATTGCAGACTAAGCCGCCACATCAGACCCAGGAGGTCTGTATACAACAATGATTTTAACGTTCACATCAGTCCCAATCAGATCTACAGCAATTATTTCCAAATGATAAAATTTGCTAGGCAGTAACACTGGCACGACAGAGATTTTACTCTTTGAGCTGTATTTAACCCACTTTCGGCTTAGATATACCAAGCAACTGAGTCAGTTGACATCTATTTCGCCATTAACGGCTGTTAAGAACGGGAAAAGTTTTTGTTCCAGTTTAGACAACTACCGTTGTGCACATTAATTAAATAAATTTTTTGTTGTTACTTAATTTTTTGTAAACAAAGTCAAATCTCTTTTAAAAGACTAGATTTAACTTTGTTTCCAATTTGACTCTTTTAGTTACGGACCAGCAGTACATTTAATCAGCTGCAAAAAGCATTTGTATCACATTTGCATTGATTACGTTTATTACCTTACGAGATAGTGCTGGAGTGGAAAAGGTTAAATGGTGTCACGTCACATGGTTTGTAACGTAAACTGGTAAGTTTTTCATATTTAATATTTGCTGTTTTATCAGCAAATTTAATTGTGAATTTGTGATTTAAAAGCAATGATGTGACGCAAACAATCACATGACCATTTGACTCGCGGTGGGTGACTTCCTATAGGTAAACCATTGTGACCATTCGTCTATCTTGCATCGTTACGAAGATATGGCGCCTAAAAATAATGGGGTCACGACTTTGACCTTTTGTGGTCACGTGGCGTCATAGGTCACGTGACCATTCGATTCGCGGTAGGGGACTTCATATGCCTGTTCCATTGTGACCATGCGTCTATCTTGCACCGTTACGGAGATATAAAGCCTTAAACATGCATTTGCCCCTGTTAAATGCCACTGCACATGCGCCTTGTTACGTGACCTGTAGGCAGGGGGTCCAAAATGACCGCATATTTGAAATTTCCGAGGCCACATTGCTTATTCATTATGCCACTTCGGTGGGGTTACGATGACAGTTATGGGTAGCTTGTAGATGAGCATCTTTATTGTTATGCATTTTCAGTGTTATTTTTCAAAGTGCGAAAATGGGCCAAAATTTGTGGTTTTGGGAAATTAAAAAGAAAAAATATTAAAGATAAATGTTGAGACCTTACTAGAAAATTAACCTTACCGAAACACGTTATTTAGTGCAAAAAATACGGCGATACTCCCAAAAATGTTTTCTCCAGAGCTTCGCAAGAAACGTATAAAAAAGTAAAAAAAACATTTTTAAACATTATATTTTACTTGTTTGCCGCGCCGAATTTGCTGCACCGATTTGTACCATTTTTGACAGGTAGGGTCATATGGCCGATGTAATCATCCAAGACAAATTTTAAGTCGAGTGATTCATGAGTTTTTAAACTACAGGTGCCCAAATTCTGGGGTTTCTCATTGACTTTGATAGTTGCCCTTACAACAGTGTTACGCCCTACCGTGCTACACTGTGATTCAAATGATTATGCTTAGTGGCAGTTGAAATGGCCACAAGAATAGACTAAAAAGCAGTCAGAGCCCGCACACCTCAGCCAAGTGCATGTCAGATTGTAATGTAGATTTTACCTACGCGTTTCAAACTATACGTGCATTTTCCACAGTGACGTAGTTATTCGTGACCTAAAAATGTGATTGGATGCAGTGCGGCATTGAAAGCAATACCCGCATGTTTCATTGAAACCAATGGGAAATTTCAAAGTGATCTAGAGTCCAGGATTCTTTACTAATCCCCTCGAAATTGAATCACCGGTAGTTGTTGCCATCCCCGACTTTCACCGAAAATTTCAGATAGATCCGTCCAGAACTTTTTGCGTTATGTTGCTAACAGACAGACAAACAGACAAACTCGGGCAAAAACATTATCTCCTTGGCGGACGTAAATAGACTCTAACCTACAATAACAAACAAATTTTGCGAAAGTGTGTTATAAAAAATCCATCAATTTTGCTTAGAGTTATACATTATACAAAGCTATACATTTTGCCAACATTCGAAACCTTGTATATGTTTATACAGGCAGTTAATAATAACTTTTGGCTCATGTTTGTCCCGTTTCAGTGATATTACACATTTCGTTTTCTAAACTCCGAATGCGCATTTACTATGAAAGATCGCTGGTTAATATTACTGTACTAATTTTTTTTAATTTTATTTTTGGCCAAATTTTTTTTTATTCTAAAATTATTGACTAAAAATGTCATATTACGCTAGTATGTCAATATGTTAATTTTTTAAGTTCAATTTTTTTAAATATCTTTGTTAAATTTATTTTTTTCCCAAAATTCCTCTAAGTCATAGTAGTTCGCTGGTCGCTTCCGCGATCAATAGTGTACTTGTTTCGGCGTGGTCGGCGGACATTGGTCGTCCACCTGTAGCCAAAATTTTGCCAAAGCACAATTACATTTAACGCCATTTTACCTTGGGTTTCAGCCAGGGCAAGGCATCCCCAGCTTTAGGTGCCCAGTAAAAATCTAAGTTCCTTTCCATAAAATCTGACATATATCTCCAAAAATACCTTATCTTTTCCTTTTTCAGTAGCCGCTAATATTGTAAAAATCGATGCGATAGTTATTTCGTAATATGTAATATGCGAAATTCAACCTTTACCTGTTATTGCCGGATTCTCTGTAGCCTGGTTTTGACTGCCGAAGGGACGATCCCGACGAATCAATCTCTTATTTTTCTTTAAAGTTTCGCGATGTGTCATATATATTCTTAAACCGCATTTTCTACCAAATTGTTCGCCACGAAAGATAACTCGATCCACTTTCTCTATTTCGCGTATTTTGCAGAGTTCCGTTCGCGAAATAAACAAAAACATTGCAAAGACTCGTTGCTAATGGCAACGCTCTGGCCCTGCATCTGCAAATGCTCGGGTGAAAGGTCACAAGTCAGCTGCGCAGTTTTTGTCAACAAAACCTTTTTATATTTTATTAAAATATCAAATGCGTAAATTCCGTTTCCGTTATAAATTCTGTCTAATGCCCGCCAGTAAAAATAGGAAGCCATTTTTGTACATTTAATCCACATTCCAAAATGGCTTCTCGATCCAAGCCTTGCTATACAAAAGCTTGAAATATGTGCTACAAATCTTTATTTAAATGTGCGTTCGTGCACTCTATAAATACGGGAAAATCGCGATCCTTCGTCAGATAACCCTTGCATCTCACACTGAACGGACCTCCTGTTTCCGCAAGGTATAAAAACCCACGAAACCCCTAAAGGGAAAAGAAACTGGGGGAACCAAACTAATAGGAGAACATTTACAAAAGTGAGCCAAACTAATAGGCGGACATCTACAAAAGAAAAACCAAGTCAACGGCAAAGGAAACCAAGAAGATAGACCGTGAGAGCGCACTAAATACGAATCCACAACACACAAATTGTCTTCATCAAACACATCGCATATCTCTACATACGCGACGGACATCTTCAGCCACAGTACGTAATAGAGGCGGCAAAGAGGGTGGAGGTAAAATCTTATCGCGGAACCGCGTGTTGTAGAAACCAAAAGAACTGTGAATGCCGAAAAGTGTAGGAAAGCAAAGTATTGGGAAAATAAAAAGTGAAGCAAATTGCTGTTATAGGAAACATAGATATAGGAGACTGGGGGAAGTTCCCGCGGACGGTCGACGTAAGCACGGTTTAAACGTTAGATCGTTTAACGCCGGTCAGGAAGCCCGTGGTAACTCGTCGACTTGACATATCCCGTGGATAGTAGTTACCGCAGTCGGCTGATGCAAGTACGGCTTGAACATGCCTAGTTTCCTATAGATTTGCGTCTATAGGATAAGGGACTACACGTTCGCCGCCATTTGAAAGACCGTGGTAACTGATAGAATACATTAGTGAATATCTAAGAACCAAGAGACTTGCTACTCATAGGTACAATCAAGACCTATAAAATACGTTTCCCCCGATAGTTTCAAGATCCAACAACTACATTGGAAACAGCTTCTGTAACAAATAGCTTACACAGCATCTAGTCTTTCCTCGATTGCAGGATCTTTGCGGCAAACTTTTGCACAACAGGACCCCGATCCAGCTATGAGAAATCGGCTATTTACTATGCCGGGAACCGTAAATTTTGCACCGACGACCCATAGTCAAAGAGATGACGACTGCCGCGGCAACGGAGGAGTGGAAAAGAGTAACAGTAATGTCCAGCGTGGAACGGCTATGTCAGGATCCCGTGATGCCGTGCTGGAAAATTACAGTGGCGCCCAACGTGGAGCCCAGATGAGGCGGAAACCAATATTGCATCTGCAATTTTTTCATGTTGTCCGAAGGACCCGCAAATCTGTGTGACCGATGAGAAACCTGTGGTGAGCTTTGCTAATGACGACGTAGTAATACCGCCAAGTGGAACTGTGGACCCATCCAAGATAGAGGACGAAGATGCTGCCGAGGAGATGTACTCTGATGCGTTCGACGACTTTACAACTGCATCACACATCTACCGCACTTCTGCTAATGTCCGTCCAAATAAAAGAATGTTACCGCGACGTTGCGATATGGTCGCGAAACCAGTAGATGGTAGGATAGCTATCGGCGCGCGCTCTGATGGTCTTCCCATAGAAAATTCCATTCGAGCTTGTAGCGATAGAAGGATTAGCGGTGGAGTGAGTTCGCGGATTGAGCGTGCCAAACTTTCCGCAGATTGTTCGTTTTGTCTGCAAGATAAGAGGCCACACGTTCTGCGCCGTACACCACAAAGGTCAACATCACGTTACCATTCATCAAAAGAATCTGAGGAAAAAGACAGTCGCAACAAAGGGGCACGAAAAATGTTCTTAATAGGGGAATCTGACGACGACGAGATAGGATGCTCGAGTTACACTCAGTTGACACTCGGTCCCTTCCATGCACTATCCGCAGACGTCATGCATCCAAAACAAAGGAAAAACAATACTTTACCGATACACCGTATTTTAGTAAATCTTTCTCTTTTGTTCGTCAGTGGGAACCCTGCCATATGTCAGGGAAACAACCCTTTCGTGAGGTGAGTCCGCGGATTAAGCGTGCTGAATTTCTGCCACAGACTCCCAAAAGAGATACGAGCAGCAAGCATTGCCACCAACGCTCATCCACCGTCACATTTTTACGGCACCCCGACAATTGTAAGTCTTATCACAGGCATAGGCAGAAAAAAGGTCCCGCATCGTCTGTTTCCGTTTTTACGGACAAAGAAGGTACCAATACTGGCATTTAGGAAACAACCTTGTTAAGACGTAAGCAGTCACCGCCATCAATGAACACGCACCATAATGAGGATAAGCGGAGAGACCGTAGAAAGGAAAGTTTGTCACCAAGTTGCCGTCGTAGGAAAAGCCGAGATAAAGTCTCCAAGTCACGATATATCTCACACCATTGCTCAGATACTGCCATGGACTATGGTAGTGATGGGAGAAGTTCATCTTCTGATACTAAAACAGAAAACCCGGTAGCAACGACTCCACCCAAACGCTTTCCGAAACCGCCAAAAGTTGATGGAGTGAGATATTTTAAAGCCTTTTGGGTCCAGTTCCGTAATTGTGCTGAGCACAATGGCTGGAACCAACAAAAGGAATTAAACTATTTTCGTACCGCAATAAAAGGAGAAGCTGTAAATTTGCTCTGGGACTATGGAAAAAAGTGACTAAGTCGCTTTTCAAACTAATTGAGACGCTTCAGAAAAGCTTCAGCGGAAGGGCATTTGCGGACAAGCATCGCATCGAAATGCGATATAGGAGACGGCGACGGGATGAAACTTTACAAACCCTTTATGCCGATATTCGACGTTTTGCGGCACTTGCCTTTCTAGGAATAGACTACCAAGCAAAAGAGTCAATGGCCATTGATTACTTCTTGGAGGCTTTAGGAGATTCCGATTTCGTCTTAAAAATACGGAAACGGCAACCCGAGAACTTGGACACAGCTTTACGAATCGCTTTACAATTGGAGGTATGGTCCCAAGATACCTATCGGCTACGGCAAACTAAAACCCCGCGACCGGCGGAGGCCAAGAAGACTAGAGAGATGACGAAAACTGGTCCAAAGTCAGCATTAAAGGAAAAGAATGAGGCGTTACAGAAGAAAATCGCGAAAGCTAAGAAGACTATAGAAGACATTAGAAAATCTGAGACTGAAACTAAAAAAATAGAAAAAAACTCGAAATAGAATAGCCGAGTTAGAGACCAAAAGTGCACGAGCACCAGTTACCTATGCGGGTGATGCCACAGAAAATGTTTGGAGACCGGGACAGTGTTTTCGCTGTGAAACAATAGGACATTATGCAATGAATTGTTTTACACATGTCACTGGTACCGTCGCGCGCTTTTTTGCTGCTCCCGTTTGTAACGAACCCACAAGAAATGTATGCCCTATCTTGGAGAAACAATCGTGGACTTGCGTTGACGTGAAATATCACCAACGTACCATTACCGCTGTCTTAGATATTGGCAGTGACATTACCGTCGCTGGAAGCAGCCTGGCTAAAAAGCTTAAATGGGAAATTTACCATTACCCTGTTACCTCGGTGAAGACCGCCAATGGGAAAGATATGCTAATAGACGGCATTTCATACGTGTCGTTAAATGCAGGAACTCAGGGTATCGAGTCCGCTGTACTCATTTCCCCTGACATGACTGGTCTGATCCTAAGTATCGACTGAATGGAGAAGCAAGACTGTATTTTCAACTGTCCAAAGCGCAAAGTGAAGATCTGTGGTGAGTGGATACAACTGAAGCGTAAATCGACGTCGACAAAGGTGCGGAAAGTTTATGTGAGCGAAGATGTCGTGTTACCACCCATACAACAAACGAGAGTAAAGGCCCGCATAGCGCGCGGTAAACGAATGAATCTTCCGCGTGCAGGACTGTTGGAAAACGACCAGGTGAAAGGGATACCCCACGTCTATAGTGCACGATGCTTAATCTTCGCCAGGACTTCGCATATCAAGGTAGCTCTTCTTAATGCGAAAAGGGAAAGCCAGGTGATACCGCAGGGAACGGATTTGGGAAAGGTGCACGATGTTGAAGAGGTGAGAGAATTGGATGCAGTGGAAGAAGAATCGACAAATGGGTTTACACCACCGGAGGCGGAAGCATTGAAGAAGATAATAAAAAAATTACCGTCATATTTGACGAAGGAACAGCGTCGGAGGGTATGGGACCTATTGGTGAAATACCGTACCATTATCTCTACGGGAGACCATGATATCGGACGGACCGATTTGGTGGAGTACCGTATAGACACAGGTGACCATCGTTCCATCCGCCAGCCGCTTCGTCGTCACCCCTTTCAGCACCTGGAGTGGATTGACAAAGAGGTCGAAAAAATGCAAAAACACAAAATTGTAGAACCCGCCGCTAGTTTTTGGGCTTTCAACGTCGTATTAGTGAAGAAGAAAAACGGGACTCTACTGTTCTGTATCGATTACCGCCGGCTGAATTCGGTAACAAAGCGAGATAGTTACCCATTGCCGCTGATCGACAACTGTCTGAATGCCCTATCTGGATCTTTCTGGTACAGCACTCTTGACTTGCGTTCTGGATACTACAACATACCGATAGCTCAGAAAGACCGCGACAAGTTCGCTTTTTGCACGCGTATTGGATGTTACCGCTTCACAGTCATGCCTTTTGGACTAACATGCGCACAAAGCGTATTTCAACGACTAACGGACTTTGTCTTATGCCGACTTTCATACATCACTTGTTTGATATATTTGGACGATATGATGTGATCGTCTTTGGACGAAATTTCGAGGAACAACTAAACCGACTAGATTAGGTCTTTGCCAGACTTAAATAGATTAAACGGTCAAAGTTTTCACTCTGCCAACGAAGTGTCGAGTCCCTCGGCCATGTGGTTTTCGCTGAAAAGATAGCGATGTAGGATGCAAAAGTCTTTGCCATTCGTGACTGGCCCCCTTGTAGCAACGTCACGGAGGTTCGTGTCTTTATGAGACCGAGCGAATATTACCGCCTGTTCGTAAAAGACTTTTCCCTTATTGCCGCACCCCTCTACGGATTGATGAAAAAGAGAGTTGACTTTCAATGGACTGCGGAGTGCCAAGAGGCATTTGACGAATTAAAACACCGCCTAATGACTGGACTGATCTTGGCTCTACCAGAGAACGACGGTACCTTTCTTCTGGATACGGACGTTGCCGATACTGGGATGAGTGCCGTTCTGTCACAGTTTCAATCCGGTGAGGAAAAAGTCATTGCCTACGCATCCCGGACCATGTCAAATGCAGAGAAAAGCTACGCAACAACTAGGAAGAAGCTTTTAGCCGTGGTATACGGTTTGAAACAATTTCGGCAGTACCTTCTGGGTCGCCATATCATCATTCGTATTTGTATTGACTACGCCGCCCTTTCTTGGCTTCGCCATACACCTGAGCCGATGCCGCAAATGCCCAGATGGCTTACTCTGATCGAACAATTCGACTATGAGGTAGCCCATCGATTAGGAAAGAAGCATGGAAACGCGGACGGTTTGAGTCGAAGACCGTTCAGGGACGACGAAGGAAACCCGAGTTCGATGGAAAGTCAAAATACCTGTCCCACTTTCACGCAGACGACTACCGAAATAAGAGAAGAGGATGAACTTAGTCAAGAAGAAGTATCATTGATACCCACGGTACAAGCGATGCAAGAAGGCGGAGATGTAGTTACCCCTTTGGTAGGAAAGTGCCTGCACCGACAGCAGCAAGACGACTCCAAGCTTGGAGATGTTGTGAAGATGCGTTTGGCAAATGGAACACCGCCAAGCAAGGAGAAACTACAGATTAAGTCTGAGGTGACTAAGAAGATGGTAACCAAATGGGAAGACCTGGAGATTTATGAGGGATTGGTTTACCGTCGGAAGAAGAGTCCACGTGATGGAGAAGCAGATTTCAAGCAATTACTGCGATCACGAACGCAGATAGAGGAAGCCCTACACCAATGCCATGCCGGTACGGTAGCAGAGCACTTTGGCATTCAGAAAACAATGAATCAGGTATGCCGCAAGTTTTACTGGCCAACCTGGAAAGAGGATACCAGACGATTCTGTCAGCCATACTCTCAGTGTACCAGTTATCACCGCGGAAAAATTAACAAAACAAAAACCCTTGCAGCCAGTATTGCCCGTTGCGCCGTACGAACGATGGTACATCGACCTGACTGGTCCGCACCCAAAGTCCGACCATGGTAACAACTGGATACTAACGTGTATGGACAGCTGGACTAAGTAGACCGAAGCATTTCCCTTGAAAAACAAGGAAGCAGAAACGGTAGCGAAGGTGTTGGTTGAACAAGTCTTCACCAGCTTCGGGGTGCTTCTTTCCATATTGAGTGACCAAGGCAAGGAAGTGGACGAACGAATTATGGCGGAAATTTGCCATTTGTGCGAGATTCAGAAGTTGAGAACTACGCCATATAAACCTTCTACCAATCAGATGGAACGGTTTCATCGTACAATGAACAGTGTACTTGCAAAAATAGTCAATGAGAACCAGAGAGACTGGAACGTGAGATTGCGTTCGTGATGGCCGCTTTCCGCGCAACTTGCCGCGATACGACAGGTTTCTCACCGAACTTTTTAGTCCTGGGTCGTGCAGTTCGAACACCGCCAGACCTTGTGTACGGATCGCCAGAAAAGGAAAGCAGTGTTCACTCTGCCAACGAAGTGTCGAGTTCCTCGGACATGTTGTTTCCGCTAAAGGGATAGCGATGCAGGACGCAAAAGTCTCTGTCATTTGTGACTGGCCTCCTTGTAGAAACGTCACGGAGGTACGTGCAAATATGGGACTGAGCGGATATTACCGCCGGTTCGTAAAAGACTTTTCCGTTATTGTCGCACCCTTCTACGGATTGATGAAAAAAGGAGTTGACTTTCAATTGACTGCGGAGTGCCAAGAGACATTTGACGAATTGAAACACCGTCTAATGATTGGACCGATCTTGGCTCTACCAGAGAACGACGGTACTTTCCTTCTGGATATCGACGCTTCCGATACTGGGATGGGTGCCGTTCTGTCACAGCTTCAATCCGGTGAGGAAAAAGTCATTGCCTACGCATCCCGGACCATGTCAAATGCAGAGAAAAGCTACGCAACAACTAGGAAGAAGCTTTTAGCCGTGGTATACGGTTTGAAACAATTTCGGCAGTA
>Ga0209454_1002571_pt1 | contig 12439 bp, 7 predicted proteins | sample WorMetHERISLAND1_2_FD_187400 | JGI IMG/M metagenome (GOLD analysis project Ga0209454, IMG submission 187400) | Marine gutless worms symbiont microbial communities from Max Planck institute for Marine Microbiology, Germany - Olavius geniculatus... | ecosystem: Host-associated > Annelida >...
GGAGAAGGAAAAGGGAAAATAGGAGGAAAGGAGGGGAGGGAGGGGAAAGGAAGGAGGAGGGAGTGGACCCCCCTCAAGGATTTAGTGAAATGACGCCACTGCCAGTAAGTAACAACTTTGAAACAATACCGCACAAACAAACACTGTGAACACAAAATTACAGTAATAATTCTGTATACAGCCTTTAGGCCTAAACGCTTTCAACTTGCACGCAGTACTTAGTCTAAATTTAGTAACGTCGTAGCAACGTGTCAGAAAACTGTCCTATTTATTTTAACCCGTCTGAGCACTTTTTTGCCGAACAACTTTGGTTCCAAAAGCCCAAAACTTTGCCCCAAAAGTTCCGCATTTTAAAAAAATAGAAGCAAATAGCAAATAGAAATCTTAAACATCCACATCTCTTCCGTCGGAAATATGCAATTGCCTTTAAAAATTGCAGTTTTCTGCCTCTCTAACTTTTTAAACACACGACGCCGCTGCCTGCGTTACAAATCACAACCATTTTAGCCACGCGAAACAGTGATACGCCTGGGCAAATAGGCCTAATGATACATGTACATCATTATCGGCGAGTCTATTTGTGACTGCAATATTGAGTGAATTCGCCACCAGGTGAAATTGAGCACTGATCAAACTAATTAACGACATACCCTGTATCTGGAAAACAAAAGTCGTACAGCTGTCACTTATAAACATAGCATTCGCGTTCTCGCTGCTTTAAAAATCAAAAGTGACTGTACTTTTACACTATAGCGACACTACACGTATTTCTTAGACGAATCCGTATCGCCGATTGAATCGACGTAATATTAGTCGCACACAGAACGACTAGGACTGACGAATATTAATCACGTACAATAATAAATACAAATATAGTACTAAGCCGGCTACTGTCACTTTGCAGTATAATTATAGCTTAGCTCCAGTTGTCACACGTATGCGCGCTTTGTGAGAAATTTAATGCCAGCACGTTGTTGAATAACAACAACATATTGACAAAAATTGCAGCGACTAGCGAAGCGTGCAAGCGTGTAACTTTGATAAGATGAGATTGTTAACGAATAAACCTAATGATTACTTTATTTTAATACTGTTGAATGCGCTGGTAAAGAATTTGAAAATCGATGAACATATGACGAAGTTATGATAAAATGTGGAGGAATGGTTGGCAAACAATCAAGAACGACGTCGATCGAGAAAAAGCACAAAACAACGAACACCACAGGACAAGAACAACAAGCAACGATGGTCAAGCTCACATAGGGAAGAACTGCTCGGGTGCAAAACAAAATTGGGCCTGCTGCATATAGCTAAGTTTGAATCCTCTTGTTGAAAATGCGAAAACATATTTGAAAAATAAAACATTACACTGGCTGCATATTTCATAAATGTAGGAAAGTGCTTCTCGAGCAAACTGACAATGTAATAAACATAAACCACGCCTCAAGTTAAGCTAAAAATCTGAATGACATCTGATAACTAAATAACGACTATGAAGATTGTCCTTCGCGTGATAGCACGGATGTTAGAAAAATAAAATAATACAGATCACCTGCCAGGAGTTACGAAAAATAAAGGCTAGCTCATTATTTTACATTAAATCGTGGGAATCTAGGGTCCGTGGGTTTCACTGCGGAGCACAGTCTTTTCTTTTCTCGAAAGCGCTGACAACATCGAACAAGAACGAAGACTTACACGGTGATGACATCAAGCGACGTAAAACATGGGCCTACGCTTCAATGCCTCGACTTGTTGTAAAACGGTTAGAAAACAAGTCGTACAACAAACTGTAGACTACAACAAATCCATCACAAGCTGTACACCACAAAGTCCATAAAAGTCTAGAACAAATATCCCAACATGTTGGCATAATGCTGTCCAGCTTGTTGTACGAAATGTTGTCCATTAGATCATCATCATCGCGGACATGTCTCGTGCATTCCTTTCCACGTGTTCCCACCAAAAGCTTCCAGCGTTTTCGATCCTGTGCAGAGCTCAGTTTAACGTCGTGTGGCTGCAAGTCTGTCTTCTTCAACGTGTGACGTGGACGCCAAACAAATCGACAAAAGCAAAGTAGCGGAGTTTGGCTTTGAGACTAATACAAAGACCGACGACCAGCAGTCATTAAACTCAGTTGATAGGGTTCGGATTGGTGTAAGAAATCATCACACATTCATTTTGACTGGGTCGTGATTGGTGTAAGAGAATCCGTTGAAGAGCTGCTGGTCGACGGTCATGAGCAGACTGTCGTCGGGCGGCGTCAGTTGCGGCTTCTCCATCGTGAAGTCGGCGTCGAAGTAACTGACGTCATTCGCAGACACCTGCAGACACGTACTACCTACGTCGTGCACATGTGCAAGGAATGTTGGGTCTTGGCCTGACCTTAAGGACTCAAAATGGTCGCCTTGACCTAAGCACTTGGCCTTAGCCTCGGCCTCGGCCTTGGCTTTAAACACTGCCATTAGCGACGTCGTTGTTACGAGTAGTCGTGTTATCACTTCGTGTGACACGATGGCTTAAAACTGGTTATCTCACGATCCCGCGCAGAACTTTTCCACGCAGCACATAACATTAACTTTTTTCACGTTTCAGCTCGTGTACAAACTTTGTGAAAAAAGTTAATGTTATGTGCTGCGCGAAAAAGTTCTGCTACAAAGGCTTGAGCAAAGATTTTACGGATGCTAAGCAGCAGGCTGAAATGACTTCAGTCTAGTCGGCATACACTTCAAAGTTCACACAATATTCGGGGCCTTGGCACGTACTCAGCAAACACCTACGCGCAGCACGTTTCAGCGCGGCCGAACGGCGCGCGGCGCTGAAACGTGAGAAAAAGTTAGTGTTATGTGCTGCGCGGAAAAGTTCTGCGCGAAATCGTGAAAAAATTTTAAAAATAAAAAAAAATCTAAAATACAACACATTCTGACGACTGAGGGACCGACGGTTCCGAGCCAAGAACGGGGCGCTTAAAGCCAAAAAGGGGGTCTGAGAAGGGTCGCCGTTAAGAATCAACGTTAGAATACACATTGTTTTGCATTTTTGCAAGCTAAATTGATCGCATTTGCGGTGTCAAATTTAATTTTGAAAATAGGCCCGTTTATGGTTTGTCCTTGCAAACAACTTGTCCTACTTGTCCTACGGGACACAAAAACGGCTTTAGGCCATACGTAAGATGCGTAAGTAAGTAAGTAAGTAAGTAAGTAAATAGTTAATGTAACACGTGTTAGACGCAGATGCGTTTGCTTACAACAGTCGAACGGGTTAGTAAAAAAAAACGAAAAAGAATGCAAGACAATAAAACCGATACAAAACATGGATACAAGAAAACAACGTTATCGTACAGCAAATGTTGCCAATCAAAATGGACATAACCAGTGTTGGATAAAATATGAAATCAAACGATTTCAAATTGTGATTTGAAAGCGATTTTTTGAATTGTGATTTTGATTTTAAATCATTTTAAATCACCTGATTTTGATTTTGATTTCAAATCAATTAGTTGACGAAAAGTCCGACTACAGAAATCTAATGGTCCACAGGAAAACGAAGCACTGCCGACAAAATTGCCCTCCCCCAGTAATAGCGAAATACAAATCACAATATTTAGCGTCCTACCAGCTTTGGCTTGAAAGGCGGATCAAGTTTTCTGGTTTCTAGCTTCTGCCAGTCGATGGAGCGGAAGAACGGATGATCGCGGATCGGACCGTGCGGACTGTTGGGCATTCCGAGCCGCGTCGCAGGATTGCGATCCAACAACTGTACATATACCAAACGCACATACTCATCCACTGTGCAAGTTTTCTTTATTTGAAAAAAATTATACTTTTTTGACTCAACATTTTTTGTCAGGTCTCGGCAGGCCTCTGCTGAGACATGCTGCATCAGGAGCTCCTTTCAAGTGTGTAATGTTACTCTCTCTTCTTGTCTTTAAAAACTCCTTAAAAACGAGAGTGAAATCTTTGCTTTCGTCATTGTTTTATTGACAGAAAGTTCTGATAATGTATTCAATGGAATTCAAAGTTCCCACGTCTACGTCGACACTTTAAAAGGTTAACGGTTATAGGATGTGCATAGCTCTTTACGAAAAACCAATCGCAAAGAACTGCCATATGGGATCACACCGTATTACCTGCCATCCGACAAAGGTGAACGCGCACCGCCATAACCCCGGCCAAGGCGGCCAGATGGTCCAGTATTCGTATTCAGCTACTGGCTGACACAGCAGAAACCTACCTGAGTAAGGCAGTTGATGGACTCGGGTCTAAGAAAGCGAGGGTAGAACAGTGAGTCGTTGCAGATGGAATAGAACAAGTCGTCTTCTTCCTCGCCGTGGAACGGAGACTGTCCAATCATCATCTCGTACAGTAGAACTCCGAGCGCCCACCAGTCCACCGACTGGTTGTACTTCTGGAACGTCAGGATCTATACGCGTGCACACAGAGTTTAAACGTTCACGTTACACATACAGCGGTGTAGGTGCACGCGGTCTGACACAGGAACATAGTATTTATTTATAGTCTATATGTGACAAACGCACATAAACCAGGAAACAACTCAAAAAATATAAATGACTGATAAAAAATCAGTAGGCCTAATAATATCTCACACGAAATAACATAACAAAAACATAGAATAAAGTTTTTGTGCCAGCCAACGGCGAAAATGTCGTGATTCTAGCTTGCATCGTCTTGATAGGGCAGCAAGGTGTGACACACGAACGAACTACATGCACTACATGATGTCGCGCGTAAAAATCAATAACGTAGTACATTCAAAAACGTCCAACTGAGTCTTTTTCTTAAAAGCTATTTCTCAAATACAGGTACAAACGTATTCTGTAGTCCATGAAAAGTAAATTATAGGAGTCAAAATACAGCGTGTAATGAACACAGGCCTCTGGTGCCATGTAATCGGGAGTGCCGCAGAATGTTCCCGCGCGGTTTTCATCGTCCACGTTCTCTTTACACATGCCAAAGTCCGCCACTTTGATGTGACCGTCCTTGTCCAGCAACACGTTGTCCAGCTTCAAGTCTCTATACGAACCACAACAGGCATGCAACAGCGACACGAGATAAGTCTTCATACACAGGGTGGACCGAAAAAGTAAGCGTCAAACTTTTAGACATAATTATATTGTTGCCGAATATTGATCGATTTTCAGATGTGGTGGGATACTTTATTATCATGCGCCGTTTACTGACAAACTTTCCACAGAATGCGCCAGTAAAAAAATTTTAAATCGGCCAATATTTGGCAATGAATTGGGCAAAAGTTATAGACCTACAGCAAAGTGATAGATTTAAGGCGTTTTTAGGAATCTATATCAAAACAGCACTATTAATACTGCATAGATGTTAACAGTTAAAACGATGCCAAATTTTATAGATATGAGTTAAAAGTCAATAAATTTCAACGAGCAATGCGTTACGTGATTACCGAAGACGAGATTTTAAAGTATACAACGACAAACATAAGGAAACAGTCAAACAGCAATTGACAATGAACTAACGTTTGTAGCCTACATCTTAGTACATTCTGGGAAAATAAAACTGTGCCCATGCATGCACGAGCTCACAGGACTTAGACGAACGAATAATAGTGCCCGAAAAAAAGTTTACCTGTAAGAAGATAAGCTATATTACAGCCGTAAATAACTGGAATTCTAAAATACCGTATGCTTATATTTCCAGTGCGTATCGAAAAAAACTACGATAACGCGAGAGGTTGAAGTACAGTTCAACCTATAGATGACGCCTGCGGTGTGCAAGTATTGCAGCGCAGAGACGATCTCGGCGCCGTAGAAACGTGAACGCTCTTCGTCAAAACGCTTCAGTCGCTGTATGTGAAACATGAGATCACCGCCATTCAAATACTCCATCACAAAATATAGGTGACTCTGTACACACAGCGAACAAGTAAATGAAAATTATAGCGCAAAAGACAAAACATCTTCCGACCTCCAGTCTCAAATAAGCGCCGTTTACTTGAGACTCGAGATCAAAAGCGCTTTACAATCTTGACGTGTCAGCCATCTACATTCGGCACGACAACTGGATTCGCGGTACAGCAAAATCCGGGGGGGGGCAACCCGGGCAACCAGTTAAAAAATTGCATTTTAGGACAAACAATGGCAAATTTTCGACTGATATTATGGGTGCTCAAAATGCGAAATCTGCCCCTAAATTTTTTCAAAATAAAAATGTTTTAATCCCAAAATTGTGTTACTTAAAGAAAATTTTCAGACAAGCTAAAATTAAGGGCAAACTGTCACCCCTGCCCAATGCCAAGACGCCACTATACGCACGTGCTGTGGACGTATATACCGGTGTCTGGAATGTGCTGTGTAAGTGAGTGAGAAACGGATGCCCATTGCCCAGCTGAAGCACGCGTCTCTCTATCAGAGTACACTCAACATCATCGTCCTCCAGCACGACGTCCTTGCGTAGAACTTTGACCGCGTAGTACTCCGTAGTACCCTTCACTTCTGCCAGCAAAACCTGCACCCGACACACTGTGCTACATGTATTATAAGTCGTGTCTGCTTCTCACACAAATATATAAAGTCCTCCCCATGCCATAAGGCCCATAGGGCGGCGCTGATTTTGGCCAACTTGGCTTGACACCAGTTTACACTGGGAGATCACGTCTAGTGCATCGCACGGTGTGCCTGTTTACGTCCCAGCTTTCGCTGGTATATTGCGCCTACCTACGGAGGGATGGCTAGGCTGAGTTGACCTGGGTAGTTCATTTCATTACATATTTTAATGGTCTACCAGTCTGCTAGCTGTGACTCACTCACCAAGTAAGTACTAACCGGGCGTGTCGTCGTCGACTGAGGCACTATGCATCAGCAGGCTGCCACCACGTCAATTCTTATCGGACTCTGCAGTTTGCAATCTATTTTTTGCGAAAATTCTTATGCTCGTGACTGTTTGTTTAACTTTCGCATTCTTTCAAATTTTATGCGGCAGTTTCATAAGCCACCACGTCCGCCTGTCCGTCCATCTGTGCATCTGTTTGTTCCGTACGAACTCGAAAAATCAAAAAAGCGCAGCGAACCGAAAATGCCGTAAGCGCTTTCAAAGCAGGATTGCAATCTGCAGCAAAATCCTATTGTCACTTTGGATATAAGGAAGAACGTTTTTAACAGACCAAGCGTGATGTGTTTTTCTCACCTTGCCGAAGCTGCCTTTGCCGAGAATCTTGACAAAGTTAAAGTCTGACGGAGAGTATCGGCGCCAGTCAGAGACGCCGCGCTCAGCTGGCTGACGATCAGCTTCTGTTGTTTTGCTGGCGTCTTCCTTGCTCGACAGCACCTGAACAAAATGTGAGTTTCGCTAGAATCGCGGACAATCAAGTTGCACGAAAAATTGAATTATTTTCAGTATACTGTTTTCTCTCAGCCATGTTAAAAACAGCTGATAATAACTAGACCTTCGCCTCTGACTTCAAGATGTCTGTACGAATGTTTATCCGCCAGTCTTATGCTATACGAAAATTGTTGGCACAGTATGTTGAAAATCGGTAAAAAAAATCTCACCAACGTGTAGTGAACACCTTGTATATTAAGCTTGTGTGTCAACACCAACACTATAAATTTTTCCATAGTTTGTTTCTGACTTGCGCTTTTATCACTTCATAATAAACAAAAAAACACTTCGTCAACTCAACTATTGATAAACGAACCCAAGGAGCAAACGCAAAAAATGACATAAAATGTTATGCGTTGTCTCTTGTGTTGCAAAAAAAACTAGCCACATTATTTTATCACAGCGTGTTGCTGCAACTGCCTAGCGGTCTAAGCTGACTGTGCAATACTCCTATTGATCCAAGTTATTACTACTTGACGATGCGTCCGAAAGTGCGAGTACTTATAAGCAGCGATCCTGGGAGACTGTCGAACTTAATGATACATCGACAGAACAGAAAGAGTTGGAGTTGAAATTACATCATATCTCTGGCGATTACCTGACACTTTAATGACGTTTATTTTAACTTTCATTGCGTCACAGCCTAGTTTTACGCAGAACGTTAATATTATTTTCTTCTAATACCCAATAATTCGCATCTACGACGCCCACGCGACTCAACCGTTGGCAGTGTGAATAAAATCGCCGACGACTACCGACGGATTTCAGTCGAAAATTTTGAAAATAAAAAAGTTTAGAATTTATCCAGTTGAGTTGAGTTAAGTTGCGTCGCGTCGTATTTGCTATGGCAGCGTCGTCACTGCCGACGCGACGACGACGTGACTCAACTCGACAAATGAGTCGCGTCGTCGTCACATGTGCGAATTGGATTATAACTGTTACACAGTCCTGTATAAACGCACGGCAATAGACTGTTCAGCACAAGACAACAAAAAGAGCACGAATAGACAGATCGTTGCACTTCCGTGAGCATTATCTCAGGCACCGTCAGCCTATGTGTAATTACCATGCAACATACAGCATCTCCCGAATGACGCAAATTATACTTGCCTGGCCGCCACTTACAAGTCTCGATCGGTACTAGGCTAACGCACTGTCAACGGTCATTCCCCCTGGCCACTAATCACCATCCGTCACTTAGACGTCACTATGACGTCATCAGTGATGTCTATGCAGATTACAGTACTTTCAAAGTGCTCGATCTTATGTGCATTTACTGCAGTAAAAACAGTGTTTAAACTGTCTAAATATTTCACGCTCTGCAGTCCACCGGCACCGCTGCTGCGCTTGCAAATGTCGAGATTCAAGAACTTATTTACTTACTTACTTATTTACTCACTTGCTTAAATAGAACTAGACTGCCACTGCCAAGACTACGAGCGTATACCATCTGCAGCAGTTATTCAGTTCAAACACGATGCAAAATTTTTTGCACATACCCCTCCTCGGACAACTCTTTAAAGTTTTATGCGAAAGTAATGCATTTTTAACAATATTTTTACTTGGCTATAAAATGTCTCCAGTAAGTAGTGGGCGACGTCAGCGGAAGCTATACGTCAGTGAAACCGCCGCGTAGGGCCCATGATATCTTACACAATAGTAAAACTAGCTGTGTGGAATAAAAAGCATCTTTGACTTGCGCTTGAACGTGGTCAGTAACAGCCGTGTCACGCAGAACTGGAAGCGGATCACGGGTCAACAATCTTGGCCGGGTCGGGTCGAGTCTAGAGTCCAAGTTATCTATCTCTAGACACGGTGTAGTGACCGGGTTCTTGGTAGAGCAGCAGACTCGTTCGTTGTAAAACAATTAGTTCTCTTTTCTCTGCGCGGAACCTCGATGTTTAAGGAGTTCATTGCGGAACATAATCGCGACGTTGTTCAAAGCGACAAAGCTATTTACAAGATGGTGTTCATTTACTGGGTACGTCGTGTAAGCGTGTTACTGTTATACTAGTAATAGCATCCATGCAATCGCTCCTGCCTCTGTATCAGTTTGTCAAACGGTGAACAAACTGAATCTCCCTGGTAATAATCTCGCCAGACAGAATACCCCTACTAAACGACACACCTAGGACAAATCTTCCATTGCAATAAAGCGTTACTTGTTTAATAATGTTGATTTTAATGAACGTACCAACAAGTATACGAAATGGTAACAATTCTTAATTTCTAAAAAGGTCTAGATAAAATAGTGGAAATAATAAGGGAATAAACACAACCATTATATCGTTTATACAGACGAACAGCTGACTGTCCGACCAAAGCAATAAAGGCAGAAGTAGTAAGCTCATAGTTGGTATGTTGCCCACTGACAGTTTGAGTTTGCTATAGGGGTTCAGTGGAGGGGCTGTAAGCTCCCCCAGAAAGGTTCAAAGCAAAGTCGCATTTTGCTGCATTGTATGGTCGCAAAACGCATCTGCAGGTTGCATAATTGAAAAACCAAAGTCGTTCACATTGTCACTTTAACTGAATTTTTAGGGTCCGAAATGGCGGTTTCCTAAAATCGGCGGTCCTGTTCGACCGAATACCTTAAACATGCCAGGACCGATGATAAAGAACAGGCATTTTTGTTGCCTAATATACAATAATACAAATACTAATAAGTAACAATTATTTCATAAAATAAACGTTTCACGTATGCATGTGGTGATTTTTTGGGTAAAAATTAACAAAATTACAACAAATGCAGAACACTGTCAGACCTTGTTAGATAGTTTGAGATCGTCCAACATCTCCGCCAGTATTTTCTGGTTGACGCCGCACAAGTTTGGGATGAATTTTTCGCACTTCTTATGGCAGTCAAGACCGCATTCTGCAACATTATGTATACTCAAGCACGCAGTTCACGCATCAATTATCTAGGCTTCCTATTTGTCGATCACTGGCGTTTATTAATTCCGTTCCTTTATTAACTCTGTCTTGAAGCAACAAAGTTTTGTGGGTCATTCGATAGTTGTAAGCTAGATCATTCTAAAAAGTATCGAGATAGAAAAAAAATACGGCCCAAAGGGAAAGTAATTAAATTTTTGTGGCCATCCGATTTTTTTGTGGATTCTATAGCTGGATTATCATGATTATAATACAGCAGCTCTATTAAGTCCTCTGTATTCGCCACGTGGCAGCATTATTATTGGTAAATGTTTTAGATCTCTGATAACTTTTAGTTACAAGAAATTTGAGCTAATGCTCACGAGATGCGGGAAAGCCTATAGCAGTTCCGGTTCAGTAGTTTAGCTGAAAATGGGGTGTTCACGCCAATTTAATATACAAATACCAAATTCTCTATCTGAATCGCATACCGGTAACGATAGTACCGTGGCGCCACCTTGTGAATGATATAGACTTGTGTCGCAACTCGAAATCGCCAAAAAATCCATAAAACCCCCTATTTTGACGTTCAAGGTCATTCAAGGTCATTGAATTTGGCGCCAATCGAGAGCCAGTATATGACTTCCTATTACTGATTCATAGTAACCTAGGCTCTATCTAGCACCGTTACTGAGATACAGCGACTTATTGGCCAAAAATCGCAAATTTTGCCCACCCCCTCTCATTTAGCGCCCTCGTTCGGGGTGAACCCCTTCGAATTTATGGAAAATTTTTACTGTTCCTAAAACTAGAGTCTTCCACGCAGCCGACAGTGAAGATTTGGTAATTCTAGCTTGCACCGTTTTTGACTGATCCACCGTGTGACAGACAGACAGACAGGCAGACAGAATTGCAATGGCTAAGACGCGCTGAAAGCAGTAGCTGCTTTCGCGCGTAAAAATCATAATAGTTATTACTACAGTTATTATGATTATCACCATGATCTTTATAAACATAAAATAGCGACTGAGTTTTGTTTTTTTCAAGTTGCACTCAAGCTTTTTATCACCGTGTCTTCGTACATGTACTTGAACTGTAGGCTTATCATCATCATCATCATCATCAATTTATTTTGGAAACACAAAACAGGACAATGTCAGAAAATACAGAGAAAGCAGTGTCTGAACAATAAAACATGTGTTCCAAGGGTCAGAAAGGCCGACGGCATTTACAACTGCCCTTGTTTATTTCGATAACTGACAGTTGCATTAAATTAACAGTCATATTTAATTAAATATAGCAAGTAGCGTTGAGTTGACCTTGACACTTAAGTCCTTGTCGGAACAGTCCGTAGAGCATGGAGCCGCAGTGTTCGCAGAACGTCGGAGACATGTAATTGTTCACCTTGAACCGGTGCGGAACGTTTATGTTAAACCGCTCCGTCAGCATCTGTTATCAGCACGATGCAAATACGCACACAAACATCGGCTAAGAACCTCCTCAAAAGACCGTATAGTATTTATATGTAAAAACTAGCACAATATGTCCTCCCACTGCCGACAAACGTACGCGGCCGTCCACGTAAGCTATACACTGCAACCTTAACTTTGTGAACTGAAAATTGGCCCATCAGTTTCTGAAACCGACTTTTAGACAAACACTGTGGGATGACCACGCCTCTCTTTTTCTCCCCTGCTTCGCGTTCTCCTTCTTCCCTGAAAACATACCATTTTTGGTTTGTCTGCGGTTTTTTGTTTTCGAGTTCAAAGAAACGGACTGCTGGCCGCGCGGGTGGACAAATGGACAGACGGACGGGCAAGAACAGTAATGCGGTCTAGACTGCTGCATAACATAACATAAGCCAAAACATTTGCGAAACATTTTAAAAATTGTTTCTGTTTTACATGTTACCAAGGCTTAACCAATGCCGACACACTGCTGCAGCAAATAGCTAACAAGAAATTTGAGCAAAGCTCACGAGACGCGCGAAAGCCTATAGCATTTCCAGTTCAGTAGTTATAGTTTCGAAAATCGCATATCACTTGGACTCGGCCCATCGGGACCCTAATACACATCAGCCATAGGCGCGTGTGGCGTTGGCGACGGTGGCGCCTCCTTGTGAATGATAAAGACTTGCGCAGCCTCATATCGCGAAAAAAATCCGTAAAAACCCCTATTTTGGCGTTCAAGGTCATCCAAGGTCA
>Ga0209454_1002572_pt1 | contig 12438 bp, 11 predicted proteins | sample WorMetHERISLAND1_2_FD_187400 | JGI IMG/M metagenome (GOLD analysis project Ga0209454, IMG submission 187400) | Marine gutless worms symbiont microbial communities from Max Planck institute for Marine Microbiology, Germany - Olavius geniculatus... | ecosystem: Host-associated > Annelida >...
TTTGGTTTTCAACTGTCACTGTGTGCTTACTGAGAAGAACAGTCCTGGAATTTATAGAACATCCCTTGTAAACTGAGAATACTGGAAATACAGGGTAACACAAAATAAAGCAAAAATGTTAAATTTTCACACTGTGTATAACTGTACACCACACACACTGTTATATCGACAGTACTTGCGTAACTGATCGAAAAATGCTAAACATGACTGCACTGACTGAGGCTAAATCATTTCCAAAATCATGACCAAGCAAACACCCACGTTAAGCATGTTCAACATTTTATGCATCTCCCTGCATATCTCGTACAAAGAGCTACTAGCAAAGATTAAGACATTAAGTTCCTCTGTGATTTGTTAACTGTGACAATGCATCACTATAAGAGACAGGACTGATGAAAATGACATTAAAAACTCACATGCATAATCTGGTTAACGAAAAAGCAAAGTGAATGACATTCCTAATAAACACGGTCATGTAGAACATGCACCACATGTTCTATGAAGCTGCAAAGATAATATGTTAATATGTACAGGCGACTAATAGTGAAACCAAGGTTAACAAACAATTTCTTTTTTTTTGTAAAAAAGTCGAACCAGGTGGATTTTATTGGGTTTTGTTTTTTTTGAGCATTAAACACAGATTTTTAAAATGTCCCAACTTGAGTTTTTAATCAGAGTTTTTAATCCAGTTCCTACTTAAGTTCAAAGTCAAGCCCCAAGTCAATACAAGTCTTAGCAAAACTTGACCTCACCCTGGCATACTGGGTGCCAGAATATTTCGACAACGTTTTTGGATTGGATGAAGCAGAACTGTAGTGCCAATAAATGGCATTTAGGGAGCAGCACAGAATTCGAACTTGATAAGTTTTTATGGGTTTTAAACTATTAGAATAAGCAGAACTGCATACAAAAAAATATCTAAAAATTTGCAAATTCATAGGTTTAAAAAGCTTCTAAAACTTAAACATAAGTAAAAATTTTCATTATTGGTCAAACAAAACACTAAAATTGAATTATGTTTGGGGAGAGCTTTTTTCGCTGGGGTCATTAAGTCCAATAATACCCAATAGGTTTCTGGGTATGTGACAAGGCCATGAAACAAACTTCGTACTACAATGACTTAGCTGTCACAGTCACTGCTGCAGTTATCATCTCCAAACGTGTCCTCGGACAATGCGACCATCTTCTGTGACTTTGCAACAGCCATCTGCGCCAAGTGCTTTGCATACACGCAGCTGGCATTATTGATGTCAGCAACCGAGTCAATGCGATTCGACATACCAATGCAGGTATCATCTGTTATTTCACCAGAACACTGTAACGATGTCTCAGCTACAGGACTCGAGTTTAGTGAGCCCACAATCCCACCTATGTTGGCACTGGCCACTGGCACATGACATTCTTCGGAAGCCAAACCAATATTATTTAAAGCACGTGCCATCGCAGACTCAGCAGATCTCGTCTCTTCGAACTTTAGCTCTGGATTCTGTCGCAGCAATGCACAGCGCTCGCGCTCTTCCGTGTCTTTTGCTCGAACGGCAATCACAGTTCGAAGTTCAGACAGAACACGCAGAGCTTCTTGGCTGTCTCTCTGAAAGCACCAAAAAGTTTGGCACATAATGCAAAATCAAAAACGGCACTATTGGTTGACAGGCATGACTAAAGAACAACTAAAAAAACCTGTAACTGTAATGACTCATTACTCACTAAAGAAATTAACTGAATATAAGAAATTAACCGAATATTCAATTCACCAGCAAAGTCCGGATGCGGATATACACCATTACAACATGTGCAGAAAAAGCAGTCTATGGATTACTACAAGCTGAAAGCAATTTCATAATTTTCAGCATGCATCTTCCCGATAATTCTTTTTACTAAAAACAAACAAATCTATCGATCACTAATGTTGAAGACATAATTATGAAGCCATCAAAAGTGTTGAAAACTTTTGCTCCACCAAAGATTGTGACTATAGAGCATGCACAGACACTTGTGCCATCCATGCTCAAATGAAAACTTCTGACGTGTAACTAATCTCATTATAATATTTTGGGCCTTTAATTTGCAACTAATAGCAAAACTTCACAATCTATACATCATAACAGTAGACAATAAAAAAAGTGTGACTGTTAATAACGCAAATAATTTTATGTTATTGTAGCACTTATATATCACAATCTCAGTGCATGCATTGGCAGTGCTTAAACAAAAAATCTGTGCTAATGCTCACAAGATGCGTGAAAGACTATAGCAGTTCCTGTTCGCAAACTGTCAGTCTATCTCCAGCCATTTCGTTGCAGTTCATTCTTAGACTGTGCACTGCAGCCATAAGATCGCAAAAATCAATAAAACCCCTTATTTCAGAAGTTCAGGGTCTTTCAAAGTCATCAATGTTAATACGACTAAAATGCTCGTCACTATATAATGCTTGTTGTAATAGGCAGCATGCCCCTGGTGATCTGCAACCATTTTCACAAAACTGGCCAAGAACGGTAAAATAATGACTTTTACGGGGGTACCCTCTTTGATGCGCTCGTGCGCAGGTTCTCTTAAACCTAGAAAATTGAGACTTGGATCGTCAAAATCTACGCTCAATGCTGAAACTTTCATACGCAGCTTGTCCATGTCTATCTCAATTGGTTTCGACGCAATTCACTCTTGAAATGTGTCTCGCAGCCCGAAATCGCCAAAAAATCCATAAAATTCCTATTTTGGCGTTCAAGGTTATCCAAGGTCATTATTTTCGGTGCTAATCGAGAGCCAGTGTACGACCTCCTATTAGTGATTAATAGTAACCTAGGCCCTATCTCGCACCATTTCTGAGACATGGCGACTTATTGCCTGAAATTCACAAATTTTCCCTACCCCCCTCTTATTTAGCGCCCCTGCTCAGGCTGAGCCCTTTTGAATTTATGGAACAGGTTTACGGATCCTGAAACTAGCGTCTTCCAGGCAACCGAGGTGAAAATTTGGTGATCTTAACTTGCACCATTTTTGACTGATCCACCCGTGCGATGGACAGACAGACGGACGGACGGACGGACAAACAGAATTGCAATGGCTAAGATGCGCTAAAGCAGTAGATGCTTTCGTGTGTAAAAAAAAGATAATTTTCTCATAAATGCGAACAAATGACATCAATATTTACCTTTTCCTCTTCAGAACACACAGGGATGCGATTTTCAGTGATATTATCTGCAGCTTCAGGAAAACCTTCAAACACCTACAAAAAAAACCATCTATCACATGAATAACAACAATTAAAAAATGATCATGATATGCACTGTTGCAGGCATGAAGATAAGTCTAAAACATACAGCAGAAAGGTCTTTGGTGCCAATCTATGAAAGGTGCATCCATCTGACAAGACTGACATCACCTATGCACCATCAGTCCATCACTCTTGGTCTTCAGGCAGCATTCAAAGACTTGCCTCTTACATCATTCACATCGGGACCTCCTAATATGACACTTCTTTACTGACATGGTCCCATAAATAATCTTGTTATTTAGGACACAATAAATCTCTCTTGTGATAATGATAATGATGACTGGGGGCCTCCAATAAGTGGCCCACAGGATGGCCTTAAAACATTATCTCTGGCCTGCAACAGTTTACTTAAACTAGCAAAAATTTAGCAATGAATGATGTCAAGTAAGCAGCATGGAATTAACAAACAGCAGAGCTAGCTTAATAAAAGATTACTGACTGAAAGACATAAACAGAGATCACGAAAGAGTAGTGACAATACTTCCTGATGGCATGACTGTACTGCAACGAATAACTTAAAGTCCAAAAAACATCAAGAAAGAAATTTAATAATACACAAATTGAGAACAACAGACAAAACTATGCAGTGTACCTGATCTTCAATCTCTGGTGGAGAATTTGGAATAACAGGAAGTGGCCGGGCTGCAATGTCTGATGATTGCTGATCAACCTCCTGCCCCACTGTCAACAAGCATCAATGCGATACAACAACATACAGGGTGGGCCAAAAAACCGGACTGTTCTTAAACAGTGATACCTTAGCAATGGTTAGTGGTAGAAAGGCATGTGACACATCATAAGTTTTGAAATTTCGTCCAGAACAAAGTAAAGAATGCAATGAAATATTCTTTGCCAAATTTGCATAAATTAAGCTCAATTTGACAGTGCATGGATTAAACTCAATTTTCATTCGTCATACAGTGAAATAGCAGCAATCATTGGCAGCCTTTGCTTTTATAATCTGTATGGTTTACGCATATTTACCAGATTGCCAATATCAACGTAGACCACAATAACTAAGCAATGCAAATGACTAACTACAGTAAAGTTTATTTAACAATGCAACAGATGTGCATCGAAAACAGTTACAAAAACAGCAGGAGGCATAACAACAAAATCAACATAATAATGAAATGAGACACAAATTTAAATGAACACCTGTTTAAAAAAATACATGAACAAATTACTCACACACTGTTTATTAGTAGGAATTATCACAGCCGACCACATCTCATTTTATGTGTACCTTGTAAAAACTAGCAAGGATTTTCTCGTCATACAAAACAGTATCAAAAATATAGGTCTCAAGATAAAAGTACTTATTATCTGATTTTGTTATGAATAAATGAATCCAAAAATCTTACATACGTGATTTGTGCACGGATTGCTGGGTAGTTACATTGGTGAGTTTAGCGAGCTGATTCAGGGCTTCATTGCAGCAGTCTCTGCACGCCGTCAGTTCACACTGGGTCAACTGTAGACTGGATGTCAGAGCAGTCACAGTATCAGTGCTCAGCGTATCCAGCTCCTTTCCCACACCGGCTTGATCCAGGGAACTGTCCACTGACTCAATCCTGAACACAGCAACAAGCACCAATGTAATTTGACAAAAAACGAAATCACTTTGCAAGTCCACCTAACTCCTCATTTATATTCACCAGGTGGCAGCATAGAAATGACGATTTAGCCACAATTAGTGATTGCAATCTCAGGATCTCGAATCCCAAGATCCCAGGATCCCGACTGCTTTAACCAACCCTGAATCCCAGGCTTGGCAGCATCCCAATCCCAGGATAAAAAATTATTAAAAGTTTAGATGAAAATTATTCATACACATAAGATTGGTTACTGTGCAATATAAGTTGTACATTAGCAGTCACAGTCAGTTTGACACACATACCGGTAGAGGGTTACTACAGTGATACTAAATAACAATCTACGTGTAAGCCTAATCCCAAAATGACATACCAAGATGAACAATTCCCTAATCCCTAATCTCAGAATTAAGAAATCAATCCTGAGATTGCAATCACTAGCCACAATTTCCCAATGCCATTAAATGCCATGTGCCATTAAACCCCGCATATGTATCTGACAAATGGCACTCAAATCCATGAAACAGTTTGAACAGAGGGCGCAAATATGACAAATGATGGACAACGCTGCGAAGAAGAGGCAGAATTGTTTGCACTACAAGAGCAATTCCACCCAAAAATTACACAACAGAATACTATAAAAAGTTCTAAATAATAAGATACTGCACAGAGCTAATTTAAATTACTTTAAATTACGTGCACAGAGCTATAGAGTGACATGGTAATGGGGAAAGCGTTAGTACTGTGGTTACCGTGGTAAATTTCCACAGTAATTCTATGATAACAGTAAAAAAAGTATGATAGTACTGCGGTAGGGATAAAAAAGTTGTGGTAGTTACCGCCTTAGCAGTAAAACAAAATTAGTCCTTTTCTCATTGCATGCACTGTAAAAGTGAGTGCCATTCTGGACACTAAAATGCTCATTAAGATCATGTGCGACGAACGACCACTGAGTGCCGCATGGTATAGCTTTGCAGGGGCACTGGGCACTTGTTTATCACCCGTCAAGTAATTAGTGTCAGCCACGTTAGCGCACTGCACTGACTGCAGCAACTGAGGTCACAGATATCTGCCAACCATTGCCTAGCATTCCTGGGATCTACTGGGAGACGGCACAGGCCCAGGTTTGTCTGACTAGCGGCACGTGTGACTGGCGCTTCTCCCAAAGGTTTTAACGACGTGAGGCATACAGTCGTTTGTCACTGACATAGTGTTTCTACATGGACTTCATAACAAATTAGCCCCTGTAGTCTACAAGTGATATTTTTTAAAAGACACTGTCAATCCACTATAGCAATATGCAGATTTTCGTTAATAAAGATTATCATTAAATGACGTGAATGGTAAAGTTCTCATCTTCAGACTTCAGATTCTGGGGTGTGATGGTGATGAGGAATTTCTTACGGAAACGGAATGGGGATGGAAAAAATTTGATGGGGATAGGGTGAGGATGGGGACAATTTAATTTACCGTGTCACTTTCTACACAAAGCCTGGAACAATTCACATCGTAAATTTCGGTAACATCGTATCAAAAACAAAAGTAATGAAATTAACTTACAAAGTCTGCATGTAGTACTCAAGCAAAGCTGATGAAAATTCACCACCAGAAAACATAGCTAGTTAGTACCAGCATATAACAACTTGCCTCTGCATAGCTGCCTGCAAGTGTAGGCACAAGCTATGAACAGCAGTGTATACAGGTGAAGACTTGGTTAATGAGCGTCGGTTTCCACATGCAGTTGTCTGTTTATCAACATTTTCAAGCTTCCGCTCCAGCTTCCTGTGAAGCGTATAGCTGTGATCGAGTGATCGATAGTTGTCATGATAAACAGTCGACAACTTCTGTAATAGCTTAAACTGATCAACGAAACCTGGAAAGTACATAAAATGACAAAACGCCTTCACTATCATGTGTGCCACTTTATTTCTACCATGCATTATGCATACAAAAGTATTTTTATCACTGTAAAAACCACTAGAATGGTGTAAACCTCCACCAATGTTATGTCCATTTTTTTCAGTGTGTACAACAACTGGCATACACACTGAAAAAAAACATACAACAACTGGCAAGGTGGTAATCTGGCTCGGTTGGTAGTGTCGTTGATTACATCAATGAAGTTAATCAGCACCAAGCCCGGTTATTACTTAGATGGGTGACCATCCCGGTATGTAACCAGCCACCCAGGTCAACTCAGCCTGGCCATCCCTCTGTGGGTAGGCGCAATGAGTATCAGCAAAAACTGAGACATAAACAGGCACATCATGCAATGCACTAGTCTCACATCCGTGGTCTCGCAGTGCAAAACAGATGTCTGGCTGAGGGCTAGGAAAATGGAGATTAGCGCTGCCCAATAGGCGTTAAGCTCGGGAAGGACTTTATGTTTTTTAACGACAACTGGCAGCACCACATTCGGTTCCGCAAAGCTTTTACATTTATTCAGTCCTATCATGGATCCTACTCAACACAAAAATCTAATCACGTCTAAGTTATGCAAAGTCTAACCATCTCTCAAAATTTTAGCCAAATGTACCTTAACTTTTTGGGTAATCCTGCTAAAAAACAAAGAAACAGATAGATGAATAAATTAAATAAACAAATGCCAGCTATCACATAAGCTATGTCTTTCTGGAAACAAAAAAAGTAAACTACAACGTCAGCACACACCAGTGGCAGAAGCTCGACGCGGCTCATCGGAAACTGCGAGACAAAGCAGACAAAGAACACGCAGAAATTCCGAGCAGTGGGCACCAGTCATCTGAAGCAGACTCTGCCACAGAGCAAGACACACAACCATTCACGGTTAATTTACAATCTATCAGCAGTGTCAGCACCAAATCAGCACTAAATTTAACAATTCTTACTATGCACAGTTCAGACCCCCAAGCACACACCCAAAAAACCAAGTAGTTTTTTATGTATAGTTGTTAGAGCTGTCAAATTAATGTGTTAATGATGCGTTAATAAATCAACGTGCATTAAAAAAATTAACGCGCATTAAAAAATTAATGCAAACGCGTAAATTTATTTAATTTACTGAATTCTGTAAAGCAAAAGTTCCAATATTCCGTTAAACTGCAGTTATTTGACCATCAAATGAATTCAAGTAACCAAACTGTACTTGCTGTTTCATCACTACTGTAAATAAATATTATTTAGATGGCACGTTAATGAATTTCTATGCTAGCGATAACGTCAGTTATTGTTAAAAAATGTGTTTTTATTTGCTTTCTAACTTTATATATTCTACAGGCGGGACCCCCAAACATCGTGGGGTGCAGGGTAACTTCCCCCTACCCTCTGTCTCGACGGGCCAAGGTGCATTAATAACGCATTAATTAATGCGTTAAAAAATTAACGCAGTGTGTTAATGCGTTAAAAAATTAACGCTTCAACAGCTCTAATAGTTGTATACCTGCCTAGAATATAAAACAAGCTTCATCAGATTTTAATTTCTCGTTCTAACAATAATTAGATATTTTACTGCGAAATATTTTACTGCAGTTCAGTTTTTAGAACTATCTATAAATTTGTTGCAATTTTTTGGTATACTTATTCGACGTGAACAGTATTTAGCAATGTTTCATCACATCATCGTTACATCAAGACATACAGTATGGCTCAAGGAATCACAACAGGAAAAAGTATCACCACGACAAAAACAGACTGAAGGGTGGGCTGCTTCAGATGTAGTAAACCGCTCACTGATCATGGACCCTTCCATTGCACCTCCTGGATTCAACCTATGTCGACGCTTGTGGTCAATGTTGAACCACTTTCGCACTGGCCAGGATCAATGTGCAGCCAACCTCGGCCGCTGGTATCAGGCTTCAAATCCGTCCTGTTCCTCTGGTGCACCTTCACAAACTGTGTCACACATTGTAAACGATTGTCCAGATACGAAATTTCCGGCGGTCTGTCAGCCTTACATTTGGCTAAATAAGAGGCTGTTGCCTGGTTCGACATGCAAAGCACACACTAAGAAGAAGAAGCAACGCGCATACTAATAACTTTAAAACCATAATCTCCTTCTACTTCACTCCTTACCTTACCTTACCTTACCTCCGGGATGGACAGGCTCTTACACCTGTCTAGCGCCACAAGGTTACAGGTAGCGGCTATAAAGCCGTAGACGGCTGTGAGGCCGTAAATAGACAGCTGTAAAGCCGTAAATAGACGGCTACAACGCTGTAGTCGGCTGTGAAGCCGAAACCAGCACAAAAGCACCGGTAACGTGTAGCAATCTGCTCGCACGGGTTTGGTCAGCTCTTAGTTAGCTCCTCACCTCCAGATTTTAGAAATCTTTCAGGTCATTGGTGCAAAGCCCCACCACCACGGCAAGGTGGCTGACCAGTGACCACGGTGGGGCTACTTCACTCCATACACATAAATAAATAAATTCCAACCTTTAACGAACTGAGACAGAAATCGTCGGTGGCAACACGAAGAGCGTCTTGGTCATCATCTGGCACAGTGATCGAAGGTCCATAATCTGCCAGCGGAATATTAGCCAGGTAGCTGTGAGCTCCTTCCAACTCCACTTCAGCTGGAAATCTAGCAGTTGCATAAGAAAATACTGTGTGTAAAGAATCACATGATGAAAAACATTCTATCAGTTTGACCTGTGAAAATGCCTAGACACTAGGCGTAAACTTCAACTAAAATTGAGCATCAAAATACACACGAGGAGCATCCCAAAAGTTTATGACCTCAACATATTAGACAATGATATTTTCCACAATCTATGTATCAGTGAAATGTACATCCTTTACGAACTGCTGCAGATATGACATCATTGTAATTTATGACATCACAGACCATTAATTGAAAGCAATTCACAGCGTCAGTGCAAACAGCCCCAGGTCATTCATCATTGTGGACAGCAGACCTCACCATAATGAAATTTAAGATTTCCAAACAGTTAATAGTCGCTGGAGCTCAGGTCATTACTGCATGCACGATGGTTTTGGTGTACGTAGTCATAGTCATGAACAGCTGGCTGGGTAATTGCAGACTTTTAGACTGGACTGCAATATGAAGCAAAATTTAAGGGAGGTCACGTGGAGCTCACCCGACTACCGGCCACCCCATCCTCCCCTGAGCACACCAGGGCCTTTTATGTAACAAACTGAATATTGGTTAATGTTTCATCAACACAAGTGAAAACATTATTGCCAAATTTTTAATAACTCTCCACTGATACCGTCAAATATTGACGTGACATCGTAACTGACTGAAATGCTTTTATTTGAGATTAGCTCAGATTCAGACTATCTTATATTCACTAATTCAAATAAGAAACTCATATGCATATTTGTCAGGGTTTTCACAATATCAGATGCTTGGGGGCCCCACTTTTACAATTCCAGCTGCAGACTGGAAAATGGTCACGCAACAGTGAGCTTGATTCTATGCTGTTTGTGTTAACACTCCAAATCATTTCCATTTGGAGCTTTATGACGACATAAATTACAATGATGTCACATACGCAAAAGACATATTAGAGTCCATGAAGGATGTACCTTTCACTGATGTACAGATTGTGGAAAACCATCATGTTTTCATGCAGCAAACCCATAGACCTCATGAATATTCATGATGTCAATGAGCAAGCCAAGTGGCCCGTTCAGTATGCAAACTGCTTAGCTACTAAAAACGCCTCTGGTAGACAGACCACTCACTCTCATGGTATTCTCATTCTTGCTAATTTATTCCCTTTCCACATCATTCACATTATGAGCAATACCACTTGCTATTCCCATTCGCATAGGATTTCCCACCGCCATGCACACCGTGACTGTCCAGGTACACACCAGCAGCATTTACACAAAACACAGAACTTAGAATTAAGACTCATAATAACATGACAAGGATACTGGTCGAGCAGTGCCGTAGTTGCAGTCTTGACAGCAAGCATAACGTGGCGTGTGCGAAGAAACAGAACCTGCCTCAAGTTGGCACACTGCCGCAGCCGAGCACCATTCAGACTGCTCAGTTCCAGCCGTGATATTGGCGCCGTAATGCTGACAAACAGTGCTGTAAATGATCATTCTCACACAGCATTGCTGCAAACTATTTTACAGCAATGACACAAAATCAAAAAAGCAATCTGATATTCAAAGGGACTGCAGGCACAAACATGTATGCAAAATGTCCGGATAAACATCCTCAAATCTGGCTGAAGACTGGGTTGCAACTGGAACAATATCAGTGCATAAGCATAATCACCGTTTTTCTATGTGCAAAATTATAAGGTGAATACACACTACCTTGTGAGTGAACAAATTAAAACCAGATAATCATTTAATGGCATTATGTTTAACTCACTACCACTGGGAGTCTGCCAAACACAACGAAAATTATTTAATACGCACATGAGACTTTTAACTACTTTTCACTGTAACTGATCCGTACTATGCATAACGCGGTCAGAGCTAAAAATTGGGCAAAAAGATTCTATGATGAATGCCAGAGTGAGTGAAGAGTAGGGTCTAACATCCTGCTCGACACAGTATAGATCATTTCAGGAATGGTGTTTCCAGACAGAATGCACAGATAAACAGACAATGGAACTGAAAATTTAATGCCAGAGAAAAGACCAAAATCTGGCAAGTCCTTAACAAATATACTGCACAAAAAAGATTAGTAGACAGTAATAACATACAATGTAAAGCCACGGTGGATGACTTCAACTTCCTGAATAAAAAGCACAATTTTCAAGGTGAGTCGATCAAACTCGCCGATCAGGGATATCGTCGAAGATGCGCAGTCAACAAAGTTCTGTAGCTGTCCGACAACTCGGCCGATCGTAGCAAACTTGAGAGCTGCGGGTGCCAATGCCACGATAGTCATAATCACCGACAGAACGTCCAGCGCATACACATACACGCCAGATGCATACTCCGGCATCTTGAGATAAAACATCCGGAACAACCCGTAAGCCATCGTAACTGCCAGAACTCCGACCTGACTGCAAACATATACCACGTGTGACTTACTCTCGTAAATCAACATGAAACACTTGCAAATAACTACTGTGTTGCTGCAACAAATACTACTACAAATAGTAGTTTATTTTCCCAGTTACCCCTGTTCTACAAAGGTTGACTTCTGACACTGCAGCAGCAGAGCCTTTGCAGGACTAATGCCAATCCTTGAGTCAAACCAACAGAATCAAGGCACAAATGGCAATTCTCATAAATAAACAACAAAGCAAAACTCCGCCAACAATAGTAAATAACTACCATTACCAGTACCACGATCACTATACATTGTTCAAAGGTACATGGACACCAAAATTAATATAATTATTTTATCCATTTTCTTAAAACAGCATAACCTTCTAATATTTTTGATAGTAATATCGCCGACCAGCATTATGTCAACATGAAGAAATGTACATTTGAAATCGACGACCTACGAAAAGGCTGTAGAAAATGAACCGCCATGTTGACAGGCTGATGGCGTCAAGGGGGTACACGTCATCAATGTAAAATATGCATAGAAACATAAGCATTATAAAATCATATTTTCTCCCTATGTACTGCTGCAGCTGTCATGTGACAC
>Ga0209454_1002574_pt1 | contig 12434 bp, 8 predicted proteins | sample WorMetHERISLAND1_2_FD_187400 | JGI IMG/M metagenome (GOLD analysis project Ga0209454, IMG submission 187400) | Marine gutless worms symbiont microbial communities from Max Planck institute for Marine Microbiology, Germany - Olavius geniculatus... | ecosystem: Host-associated > Annelida >...
GTTGTATATAAAATGTCTGCAACATTGCATTACACACGTTAATAGTCAAGTGGTTGAATTTGGTGAATTTGGCAGCCGTTCATACTTTACAATGAGTGGGCTTTCAAGTGAAAATAAAAAAAAAATTATCTAAATGAGTGCATGGCATAACTTCATCAAATTGAAGAATAATTAAATGAAACTCTGTAATTGGGCATAGATTTGATCAACGAATACGCAAGTAAAACAGCGCTAAAAAATTTTCACTTTTTGAAAAAAAAAGTTTTAAAAAATTCATGGATGTAAAATTTTCTGACTCACCCTGTATTTCACCATTAATTGATGTCTTTTATTTAGCTAGCAAACATATATAAAAACTGCAACAATCACTACAAAATATACAATGTCTCTAGTATAAAATCCAGCTCAGTATCATCAAAAATAAAATCTGACAAAAACAATTCCTGAATCAGCTGGTTGACACCCATCTGTTGTAGCCATCCATCACTTCTCATGTATTGCAAATTATAGACCAGGAATTTGCAACTTACCAATTTAAAATTTGTACTTTTTTAAATTCATTAAACTTTATTTTTGTATATCCTCAGCAAAAAGAACTTGCAAAAAATATACAACTGCCTACAAAAATCTACACCTACAAAAATCGATCTTGGGGCAATAATATACAGTGGAATAAACGAAAAGTCATTGAAAAGCATAAAAATAACAAACTGACCACTTCTGACTCAGCATTTTTCTTGGTGACGTCATGTTCCAGTGTTCTTATTTCTTCCCGCTGCTTCTGTACAATGGTCTGCAAATGACTGAGTTCTGTAGACAGCTCATGAATGTGATTGTCTTCATCTAAACATACGACACATACACTACACATTGTGGCAATATCACGATATTACAACAAAAAATTTTCACCAAAACACAAACAATACCCCAGTGCTAAAAGTAACAAAACTCAACGATATTGCAGCTTATAGCATTTCATAGCTTTCTCAGGTACTGATTAACATGAATAAACACTAAATCTTGTGGAACCTGCATTCGAATTAATTTTCACAACTGAGAGTAATTAAGTTTCATAATTCAAACAGTGGCAAAAAACACAACTGGCTCTTATAACATAGCGCTGTGTAAAAAAAAGACAAAAAGTGCAATGTAATACCAGCTTGCAACTTGGCATCGACAATCTTGTCTTTAATAATCAGATTTAAACGATGGTTCTCCTCCTCCAAATGCTCAATCCTCTCCCGCTGGTGTTGGGCCTCAATTTTCCAAGTCTCCTCGATTTGCTCCAATTCCTGCAGAAAAAAAACACATACATACCAAAGCTTTTTTAGGCACCACAACTGAAACTACATGCTGACTCAGAAAGACTCTCCCAACACAGTACATTCTATGTTCAAAAACTATGACGTACCGCAAAACTATTTCCGATGAACAATAAAAAATACCAAGTACAGTATCACAAAAACAGTATTTGTAGTATTTTACAAACTGCATTTTCATCATCATCATCATCAGCATTCGTTACAGTAAGCAGGATGCCTGTTAACCGATCTTCGTGGACGAGTTTATACTGTTTCACCAACCCATACTGTATCTATACATAACCTGCGTACGCTATCGCACAATCGATGCGAATGGCACAGTACCAAAAAAACGCGACGCTGTAAGTGAAGATGCATCAGCAGATGAAAACTGTATATGTGTGAACAAACGATCCATACTAATAAAAAGTTAAAGTTTCTGACAACAAAAAATTCAAATAAAACCCAGGTATATATCTGTTAATGCATCCGTATGTGGCACAATGTGCTGGCGTGTTTCGTTTTTGCTATATTGAAAAAACTCAGCCGAAAGGTGCAGTCTGCGCCAGCTGAGTGAGTTTGACCTACAATAACTACCGGGTGTCAATACACTGCCAAAAATATTAGAACTGTGCCGTTTAGCAGGCTATGTACTGTCTGTATAGTATTTATCAAAAATCATCCTTTAAAACAGCTGATGGATAGAGCCATGAGCACTTCTTCTGGAAGGCTATTTCACAGGTTTATTTCTCTGTTGCTAAAGAAGTTCTGTCGTAACTTGAGTTCTACTACTCCTTTGCCAATTTCAAAGTGTCACCTCTAGTTGACAGACTTTATGATTCATGCAGTGGGAGTAGGTCAGAGGAATCACAATTTATGAAAATCATAGATAATTATGATACACTAAATCGTTCACAAAAAAACTGTCGGAAACGCTGAAAAAACATCGTCACAATTAGATCTATGCCAGCATGTAAACTTGCTGATAGTGGGGTATCCTAATTTAGTCCGGGATCGCCAGACTGGCCTACCTTTTCATATTTGATGCGCTCCTCAGCTTTCAATTTCTTTTCTGCGAGCAGTCGCTCGATCGTGAACTTAAGCTCGACAGTCTCCGCCCTTTCCGACTCGCTGTACTTGGCCAGCTCCTCCAGATGTTCCAGGACCCGGATGACGGTCGGCATCAAGTTCGACACCGACTCCGGACCGTAGCTGTCAATCAATTTCTCGAACTGACTGCCGATCACCGAAGCCAACTCGTATACGTCCACCGTCGACAGCGTTACGCAGTCGTCTTCCTTCTTGTCGGACATCTTTGACGCCGACAACTGTGGCATCTACGGCTGACAGCTATCGGCGACTAACCGTCTGCCAAAATTAACCAACTGAGCACATTTTTTCGTCGGCAGGAACTAGAATTAATACAGTTTTGATCGAAAAATGCGCATTTAAATTATAAATTAATCTATTCATGTGCCCTGCCCACTTCCTTTTCCGGTCAAAATACCTGACTCTTTAGATGAAAAATAAGTAAAAAAATTTAAAGTTATTTACTTATTTAACTCATTGCATGTTCTCGGTTAGGTAGTCTTTGCAGGTTTCAAGATGGCTGCGATCATTTGGAGTTAGTTATTAATTTTTTGACGCTGTTGTTTTGCCAATAGGTTGGTGAATACGGTGGTATGAAATTTTATGATCAAAGATATTGATTACGCCTTTGCATGACTTTGACACTATATCAAATTATTGCAATAACGTCCGGCTGTTGCGAAACGTACAGAATCGCATGTCAGAACCTAGTAATAGACCAAGATGTGCATGACAACCCCTAGACAAAGAACTTCGTCCTCCTAAATATTAGCCTAGAGCTATATTGTACTGTACGGACGGCATAGAACTAGGCTAGACAACCCCCTACTCCATATATGTACGTTTATTCACGACTCAGGTAGTAAAAATGAAATGACAGACAGATAGACAGGCAGGCAGACATACAGATAGACTAACAGATAAATGTTCAAGTCAATAAAGATATACATGCACATAAAATAAAAATAAACTAACCAATGAAATTTAAAATATACCACCGTCGAACTTATTACCTATATTGTACACTAATTTATGGTGTGCATTATTGTCGCATCAACCTTTCAAAAATGCTAACCTTAACCCCATCGCTAACCCTAACTCTAATCTTTATCTTTGTAAGCGAAAACTGTAATTTTAATATTAAGCACAAAATCGTACTATATTACACGTAAAATTGTCCCCCCCTGGTGAATGTGAATGTAAAGTGTAATGACACATCTATGGACGTGAATTTTAGTCCAAACCTCGCTATGGCGGCCCTTCGCTGTTCCTACCTTTTACTATAGCGGCCCATTACTGTTTTACGTGCTAATTTGTGTTAGTACATACTTAATAACAGAACTACATATGGATTATTTCATGTTTTAGTTGTGTCTGTGATTATATTGATGTATGTGTCTTTGTTGTTTGTAGCAAATTCGATTGGATTTTTTTGTATTGGAGTGAACAAGGCTAACTGGTAGTCATGTTCCTGTACAACCTGACACTCCAACGTGCTACAGGCATCACACATGCCGTGCATGGCAATTTCTCGGGCACAAAGCAACAGGAAGTGGTCGTATCACGTGGCAAGATTTTGGAACTGCTGCGTCCAGATCCCAACACCGGCAAAGTTTATGTTCAGCTGACAGTAGAGGTGTTCGGAGTGGTTCGGGCTCTTATGCCATTTCGACTTACTGGTGGCACTAAAGGTATTACTCCAGCAGTAGATAGAAATCAGCTGATGATTAGTTATGCTTAAAGAAAATTACACACAGTTCGCCATTTCATGTTTTAGTCCGTGAAATTCTCTGCTGAATAAAGTGGAAAGACGTATGATCGTAGAATTTATTATGCTATTTAAAAAGTGTTCCTTTTTGCATAGTGGATCCAATCGTGTATTCGTGTATGGTCTTATATAGTATAATGCTAGTATTATGTTCATTGTTCGTATATTTGAAAATTTGCTCACCAGGATCTTGCCATACCTTCATTACTTTCTTAACAAATGGTTCATTTTTGTGCTGGTTCTGTTGATTCTGTTATGCTGATTAGTCCACTGAACTTTGTAAGAAATTTGAAGAAAAACACAGCTGTAACATGTCGATGTAACTTTTGTAGCAGCACTCAGTGCAATAGTGTAAAATTAGTTATGTGCTAAAGGTAGTCATTTGGTAGTTTTTCACTTATATTGGCACACTTACAGTAGATTGAAGTGCAGTCTGAACTGTTTTCGGCAAACTTTTTAACAACTGTTTTATCATTAATTGTTGGCTGTAGTAATTATTTCAGTGCGTTTGTATTTCTGATGCAGATTTCATTGTAGTTGGAAGTGATTCTGGTCGTATTGTTATCCTTGAATATCTGCCGGCAAAGAATGCATTTGAAAAGGTTTGCATTTTACACATTGAATGTTTTCTACTCAGTTAGAAAACATGTACTTACCATTGGATAAAACCGCATGTGTTGTGGATCATTAGCCTGCATCCTCTAAAGGAATTCCTGGATAAGCTTAGGATACTGGAGTAGTTCAGCGGTATTCTGGATTATTTAGCTGTTGCATCACACATTTTGCCGATTTGTTCAAATCCGCAAGTTTGTATTGTTAATTTGATGTGTTATCCATGTAGTGCTTATAATCAGGCATTCACCCTTGTAACAGACCCATGATTTTGCAAACTTGTCTTTTTTCTGCTCTCGTCTGTGAAAGCACTGGAGGTGTGAACCGAATTGATGTAACATTATTCCATTATTACAGTACTTTTTCTCTCATAATCTTCTACTACCACCAGATGAGTCATGTCGTATTTCCACTATAAAGTGAAAGTTACATCTGACTAACTTCTGTTTACGATGCAGATCTCTTCTTGTATAAACTTTTGTATCATGCTACTGTGCTTAATTTTTACATTTTATGGAACGGAATCAAAACTAATCTTGTAAAATAGTCAAGCTGGTTAGTTTGCTTGCTCGTTTGTTTGTTCAGGTGCACCAGGAGACATTTGGCAAGAGTGGTTGTCGTCGTATTGTACCAGGACAGTACCTTGCTGTTGATCCGAAGGGTCGTGCTATCATGATTGGTATGTCATGATTTGTTTTATGTTCACTATCAATGTATTAATGAATTTTATGAATCTACAATTTTGGCAATCTTTAATTAGGGAAATTCTGAAGTAAGTTCAGGCAGTAAAAATTAATGGTATTGTTTCGTTAAAACTTCTGTCGTGTTTGATACAAGTATTTGCGTGCTGCAATTTATGAATTGTTGCGTGGTCAGCGTTGTTGTGTTGTGAGGTCGTTTCCAGTGCGTAACCTGCATCCAAATTTTCCAAATTTTTTAGGAAGATTTTTGGAAAATTTTTTTCCAAAGAAAGAATGCAGATTTTCGCAACTTATTTGGAAGATGTCTGGCTAAGAATTTCAGAAGATTTTGCGAAGAAGATTTTGAGAAAGGGTGCACAATTTTTAAACTTTTTGGAAAATTTTTAGGAAGCATTTATGAAAATAGGAAACCGTGTAATAAAATAATTTGCAAAAAAGTATGCAGTGTTGACACTTAGCTTGGACATCATATGTGATGTCATATGTTATTTGCATAATGCTGTGGTAAAATCAACATTGAGTAAGTTAAGGAAATTGACGTTTGGTTTACTTAAAAAATGAAGTGGTGCGTAAAGTGCATTTCCAGTGGACGTGCCAAGATAAAAAGTTTTCCACAGAAGTTTTCCTAAGAAATTTTGTTTACGTCACATGGTTGGTTTAAGTGCATCTGATTGGTTGAACTGGTTTAGGAAGATAAGAAAAGAAGTTCTTTGGAAATGCAAAGAAAGCCGTAGAAAATTTGGAAAAGAAAACTTCTTTGGAATTCCTAAATCATTTGACATAGGAAGATCTTTGGAAAATGTTTTAGGAAAGTTTCGAAAATTTGGCCCCTGGTTGGCATTGTGATCTGGCCAGAAGCTATGCAGCATCTTGCTGGATCCATGTCCGCCAAAACCACCGGATATCTGACTGGTTCTGGATTGGATGCACTTCTGATTCTCCAACAGAGTTTCAGTTGCGTTATGAATGGTGAATTTTTCTTGTAAATTGTTGCAGTTTGGTACAAAGTTTGCATGTTAATTTAATTATACTGCAATAGTTACTGCAATGAGCAATTTCAAATGCCTATTAGACCATTTAAACCAAGGGTTTGCTGGTTTTAAGTTAACCATTTTAAACAGTGTGGCTCGGTAGTCTAACGGTAACGTGTCAGACTTGTAATCTTGAAGTAACTCAGAGGCGCAGGTTCGACTCCACACCAGGACACTGCCGAGTAACGACAGGCAAGTTGTTCACACATGTGCCTCTGTCATCAAACAGTATAATTTTCTACCACTGGGACATAAACAGGCGCACCGCGCGATACACTGGCCCCGTATGCATGGTCTCGCAGTGCAAAACCTGGTGTCTGGCTGAGGGCTAAGGAAACGGAGATCAGCGCCGCCCTATGGGTTGTAAGGCTCAGGAAGGACATTACTTTTTTTAGTTTAAACATCTTTAGTGGCAGAAATTATTTTTGTCATGACAAAAGCCAGCCCTGTTTATGGCATCTGCTACAGGTTCTGTGGAGAAGCAGAAGTTGGTTTATATTCTGAACCGAGATGCTCAGGCGAGACTGACCATCTCCTCACCTCTTGAAGCTCACAAGTCCAATACTCTGGTGTACCACATGGTTGGCGTTGATGTCGGTTTCGAGAACCCAACCTTCGCCTGCCTCGAGATTGACTACGAGGTCTGGAGCTGATCGATTTATTAAATTATTAACATAAAAATGAATGTCGTTGTTTAATAACATAGTTTAATGTTCTCAAAGTGGTGTCGTTAGTCATAATACTATGTCTCATGTTACCAATTTAAGTTTTGTAATGGTGCTGCATGGTTTCTGCTTCAGAATCGACATGTGGGGTTTTCTTACAGAATTAATGAATTAGTTCAGAAATAAACATTGTGTAATATTATCGACACTGTTAAATTACTGTTGTCACTTACATTGTGTCACATTACCAACTCACAATTATTGCACATTTTGCAGTATATGTATTTTATAGTTATTGCAGGATTATTCGTTGATAATTACCACTATACTTTTGGCAAGAGATTTCATGTGTTGTTGTTTGTTTGTTTGCCTAGAAATAACTTGCTATTCAGAATTATTCAGAATTTAGCTTGTTGTTTTGGAAGTTTGTAGAACTGGACAATGGTGTTATGGTCATCACTGGATACTGCCTGTAATAACGTCATTCAGGGTGAATGTTTTCGGAAGTCTTTGAAAACATTTGCCATTTTTCCAGGACGTGGAAAGTCCCTTGAAACCAAATAGGGTCTTGTAAGTTTTGGAATTTGCTGGAGGAAAATCTTCAAAGTTTACTTCATTAAAAAATACTTTGACCGTGATGTGATTTCAAATTTTTTCTGTATGATGCCAGAACCATCGTAACATGACGTAGAATAGTGCAGTAATGTTTTGGAAAAGATAAACCTGCTTGAAAGTCATTGAAACATAGTTGAATATTTCGGCTTATAGCTAAAGCAGACTGTTACATCTGGTTGACAGGAGGCAGACAATGACCCAACAGGAACAGTGGAGACCAAACAGATGCTGACCTACTACGAGTTGGATCTCGGCTTGAACCACGTCGTCCGCAAATACTCCGAGGGACTGGAGGATCGAGCCAACTTCCTCATTAATGGTCTGACATGCACACTTGTGGTTACTGACCAGTTATCTGGCCATCGTTTTGAAACACGTCACTTGGTAGTGTAATGGTAGCGTGTCAGACTGGTGATCGTGAGTTTGTTGCTTTAACTCTTGAGCTGTTGCGCCGTGCATGTTGTTTACACACAAGTCTCTGTCACCGAGCAATGTACTTTGGTACTGGCCCAATTGCCAGGAAGTTAATGGCAGTATGCGGGAGAGGTTTGGCCTATGCCCATATAACGCAGTCAGCTGCACTTCACTGTTGGCTGAAATTTTTTAAACAGCGATCAGCATCAACCTCACGGTCGCAGAGCTGTGAGCGTGCTAGTAAACATGGGAGGCTTTGTTTAGCCAGCGCTAACATAGCTGCCAGTTTTTAGCCATTTATATTCCAGATATTATGTTACTTCCTGCTTATTTTTCAGCAGACTTGGTTTTTGAGTGTGTACAATGCGTTTGATTCGATCAATGAAGTTACCGTATGCCGGACTGGGTTAGTGCTGCGATGGGTGACTGCCTGGGGGCAGGTGGACCGTCTTGGTATGTAATCAGCCACCTAGATCAACTCAGCCTTCCATCCCTCTGGGGTAGGTAAATCGAGTACCAGCCTATCTGGCTGGGGTTAAGGCGGGGTGCGTTCACCTGTGTCGGGTGGCAGGTAACACTTTGTGATCCCATATGGCAGGTGATGCTCCGTAGCTCTATGATGGGCTTCCCATTAAGAGCTATATCACCACTTTTAACCTTTTTAACTTTTAAATTGCATCAGTGCGCACTGTGCATTCGTGCAAAATGTGATTTTTTTGGCTTTTGTGACAATAGAAAGTGGTTGGGTAAATGTTGGGCAACGTTTAATTTTTGACTTTTTGGATGACCGTCTGAGTAAATCATCTCAGTATAGAACCAACATCAAGATCAGCTAAGCCTTTCATCTTTCTGGGGTTGGTAAATTGAATATTAAGATTATCCTGTCTAGCTGGGGTTAAGGTGGGGCACATTCAGATGTGTGGCAGGTGACACTGTGTTATTCCATATGGCAGGTGATGCTCCGTAGCTCTGAGATGAGTTTCCTATGAAGAGCTGTACCGGTACCATTTAACCAAATGTTAACAATTTGTATGAAATGTTGGAATGTTCAGTACCTGGCGGTGGCGAGGGTCCAAGCGGTGTTCTCATCTGCTCGGAGAATTATCTCACGTACAAGAACTTTGGTGACCAGCCGGATATTCGCTGCCCTATACCAAGACGCAGGGTTTGTTTAACCAACGTGCACTGTTTGCTAACTGTGTTAATAATGCATTGTGTGATTAACAGTATCGCATAGGGTGCTGTACTCAGTATAACAGTGCTGCAATTAATTGTCAGTATTTCATGTTAACTGCGATTAGAATTAGGTGAAATTTATTAGAATAGTAAAGAGGCAGTGGCATGTATTTTTTCACTTTTTGTCCTGTGATGTATGTATAAACATTTCTAAAAAAGACTTAAGTCCATGATTAAACACGGTACACAGGACTGCCATACTTGCTAGTTATAAGTCAGAATTAAACTAAAACTATTCTGAGTTAAGTGGAATTACCGTTTGTGCATGTAATTAAGTACTCTTAGTTTAGTTAGAGTTAGTGCGATAAGCTGAATTATGTTGGTCTTTCTCAGTGGAAATTATATTTACAATCGGATACCAGAGATGATTTATCAATTTCTTATTATAGGACTTAATAATTTTTTTTTTTACTTTAGCAATTTTGTAATAATGTGTCTGCCAGATTTCTAGGTAGTTAGTTAGCCACATTTGCTGGTTCAATGTTATAATATGCAATAAAAAATTTTGACTTGTTTGATCCTCATTGCATCGTCAGTCCAGACCACTACATTGAATAGATGTGTCTGTGTTGGTGATGAGAAATGTTTTATTGTTTATCAGTCATCTGCTGTTGCAGAATGACCTGGATGACCCTGAACGTGGCATGATCTTTGTCTGTTCAGCAACGCACAAAACAAAGGTTGGACATTTACTTTTCAAACTTGTAAACAAATAGATTGTAAACAAATACAATATGACTAGGGCCCACAGTTTTTCACGGTGAATTTTGCCAAATTCTGCGGGCCAGTTTGCAAAATTCCATGGCTCATCACGGCAAAATTGTTCAAATTCCGCGGCTTACCGCAGCCTTCCATTTGTGCGTAAACTAAGCTTTATTCTGTTTAAGAAAAACTTTAGTTTTTGGATGCTGGCATGGTGTTCAGTTATGCTAGCAACATACAGAGGAAATTATCGATCTTTTTTTTTCAAAAGTGCAATTTGTCAATTAGTCGCATTGTGTTAATTTACGATTGTGCTGTATACGATGGTAGTTATTAGTAGGGACACAGTTTTAGGCAGTTCAGCTTGATTTTTCTCCATGATATAGTTAGTTTAAAGCCGACGATCGTACTAATTATCAGTCATTTCTTAACTTCTGTGAAATTCTGCCGCAGTATCAAAATTCAAAATTCTGTGGAAAAGGGCAAATTCCGCGGCTCGGCTCAAAATTCCCCGGCCCGCGAAAAACTGTGGATCCTAATTATGACTGAATCTGTTGGCTGTTTCTATGACTTTGTGATTGCTACAGCACTTTTTCTCAGACTCTTGCATTATATGGTCACTCGGCAGCATTTTCAGAATTATATGGGTGTCTGATTATTTCTTCCAGATGTGAGTAATTAGGTGTTTGCTAAAAATATCTCTGTGACATGTTGGTCTGTAATCTGTTTGCTCTGTACAGTCGATGTTCTTCTTCTTGGCTCAGACCGAGCAGGGTGACATTTTTAAGATCACCCTGGAGACAGATGAGGATATGGTTAGTACGCTGTTAATTATAAATCTGTACCAAGCATTAGCTTGTTAACATGCTGTCATAAGCGAAGGCAGTTCGTTGCATTTTTGGCAGATTTGTACTTGGATATTATGCTGTACTTTAAGATATTCTAAACTTTCTGAATAATTTAGTAATAAAATAATAATACGTTTAGTGAAATTTTTATAGCACCCTAATGTTCTAAAATGTTGTGGTTTGTTGGTGTAACGGTAACGGGCTGGACTGGTGACCGAAAGGTCCCAGGATCGACTTTGAGCCAGGGCACTGTCAGGTAGAGCGACCATGGGCTAGTTGTTCACACACATGTGCCTCTGTTTACTGAGCAGTATAATTTGGAACCAGTCATGTAGCAGTGACACTATCTGGCAGGGGAGATAACCGCAGGCCTGGTGGAAAGTACTGGCAGCCTGCCACCAGGTGTATGACTATTGTCACCTGTGGGCTTACTGCCTATCGAGACCGGGAACAGCGCCGGCCCCTATGCTCGTTATTGAGTATGGTTTACCTTTATTTTTGCGTGTTTTTAAATACGGAGGCCCTGCAAAACTTATACGCTACAGTTTTAAAAGAATGAATTTAATCGAATTTTATTTTTGTATTGTATTTTTAAAATAATTGTAGTTTGAACTTAATTATGTCAGATTGTACAGTCAATATTGTGATAATACATTTCAAATTGTTATACTTCAACGCAAAATATTGGCATGCGATTGGCACAAATCGCGTCACTTGGCTGTCAGCACTTTGCAAACCTCTGGCAAAAAATTTTCAATGATGACCTCGTCGACAGTCACTATTTGTATACCATTATGATGTCATTCATGTGGCATTGGCCTGAATCCAGGTTGTCAGTATCATAGTCTTTTATCAAGCATTTGCCCATTCTGCTTTTCTATCTTTGACTTGCTGATGCAGTTAGTGTTCTGTTTTTCTTGGTTTCTTTTTTCTTGTTTACGATTTTTTAACTCTTAAAACACTTTATAAGTTTTGTTCATTTTTACAGGTGACTGAGATACGTTTGAAATATTTTGACACTGTTCCGGTGGCATCTGCGATGTGTGTCCTGAAAACTGGATTCTTGTTCGTTGCATCGGAATTCGGAAACCAGTGAGTTGTGTTGTCATTTTATCTATTTTATCTATTCTTTGCTTTTTACGCGAGAAAGCAGCTACTGCTTTAGCATGTTTTAGCCATCGCAGTTCTGTCTGTCCGTTTGTCCGTCCATCACTCGGGTGGATCAGTCAAAAACGGTGCAAGCTAGGATCACCAAATCTTCATTGTCGGCTGCATGGAAGACTCTAGTTTCGGGAACCATAAAGCTCTTCCATAAATTCGAAGGGGGTCACCTCGAACCATGGTGCTGAATGATAGGGGAGTGGGAAAAATTTGCGATTTTTAGCCAATAAGATGCTGTATCACAGCAACGGTGTGAGATAGGGACTAGGTTACTATTAATCACTAATAGGA
>Ga0209454_1002576_pt1 | contig 12433 bp, 8 predicted proteins | sample WorMetHERISLAND1_2_FD_187400 | JGI IMG/M metagenome (GOLD analysis project Ga0209454, IMG submission 187400) | Marine gutless worms symbiont microbial communities from Max Planck institute for Marine Microbiology, Germany - Olavius geniculatus... | ecosystem: Host-associated > Annelida >...
AGTCTCATTAATAAGTGTGCCAAAAATTATTATAATCGGACATTCATTGTTCCAGTTATTGCAAAAAATGTAGTCACATGCTTTTTTTTGAGACACAGAGTAGTTGTGACGGCCTATTAGAACGGCCGCGCAACAAGGCAAGATGTCACAACATTTCGAACAAGCCGGTAGGTAGACGACGTAGCTCGCGACTGCTAGCGATAGTTGTCTTGCGGACGGACGGACGCAGAGACGCGCCGACATACAGACACGCTGTGCGATAATAAGGATCGCTTTCAAGCTTGTTATCGGTGTGTTTGTAGCATCCGGTGCTCACGCGGCGCACAACGTCAGTATCGTTGCCAAGACTTCTGACTCAGTCACTGTCTCGTGGAACCCGGCTTACGATCACGGACATGATATTCACTACGTTCTTTGGTAACATTTATGTCATTCGCCTTATACGTTCGTTGACGGATACTTCGAGGTTTATTGTTGAATATTGATGGCTGCACGCAAACTGTAGCGTCCATATTCTCACTTCTGTCTGAGTCTAGATGTGCGGTAAAACGTAACCAAAATGCAAAACCGAAAACTCAAAACAACAATGTCTACATCCGGAATGAAACTGTAACTAACGCCCAATTAACACCTACTACGCCGATGCAACTCAACCCGACAGTTGAGTCACGTCGATGGCAGAGATTTGTGTAAACTATGAATTGGGCATAAGACAACAATTTGAAGTAAAATAGTTTTTAGCTCACAGGATAACAAAATTGTAGAAATCAGAACCAGAATTGGACAACAGACCACGGACAACATACTGAGAGAAAAACGACTTCGCTGGCTTGGGCATGTTATCCGTATGGATCACCGGTGCATACCACAGCAAGCACTGTAGGCCTACTGGCAGAAACCAGGATACAAGGAAGGACCAGGTCGACCAAGAGCAAACTGGAGGAGCATGGTCAACAAAAACTTACAAAAGATGGGGTTCACCTGGAAGGAAGCAGAGTTGGCAGCTCTTGACGGACACGCATGACGTCGGAGTGTGGCCCTATCTATTCAGACGGATGCGGGATAAATTAAGGTCAAGGTCAAGGTCAATGACAGCTGCATTTTCGCGTAACATAGGGACTGTCCAGTTTCTTGCAACGTTTTTGCGTGTGTAGGCAGCACTAGTGCTGCACTGTGTAACAGCACTAGTGCTGTTAGCTGAGTTCTGGTTGTATATCGCATGCGATTTTATTTGATTTTTGTCCTAGCTCTATCGCAAGTGTAGGCGCATTTCTGTTGTTGAATCAGTAGCCTGTGCGGCAATGACGGACAGACAGACTGACGGACGGACGGACGGACGTACAAGACGCGTATTGTGGCTTATAGGACGGCCGCATAATAACGGGACGTTAATGCATTTCGACTGCATACGACATGGATGAAGGATGATGGCGGTCATATGTCACAGCGTTAAAATGGTTAAATGGTATAGCCCTTTATCGGAAACCCATCTTAGCGCTACGAAACGCCACCTGCCATATGGAAACACACCTGCCAGGTAAACGCGCCGGCCCCGCCGTAATCCCAGAGAGACAGGCCGGTACTCGATTTAGTTACCCCCGAAGGATAAGAGGCTGCGTTGATCTTGGTGTTGGTTATATACCGAGACGGTTTGCCGATCCGCAGTCACCCATCCAAGTAATAACCACCTAATAGCGACGCTGCCGGGAGGAGTCGAACCAACGACCTCACGATCGCCAGTCCAACGCTCTATAACCGATACACTACCAAGCGTTAATTGTGGGTGGTTGTCCGGCTGGCAGGTACAAATGGGCGGAGTCTTCGAGCTCTCAATGGCGTACGTTTGAGGTGATTCCAAGCGACGCATCGAGCGTCAGTGTCCACGGTCTACAGCCCAGCAGCACCTATCTGTTCACGGTCCTAGCCCGCACTGCCACGAGCTCGCACCGCACAGCCGGCCAGTTCAGCCGCGTCGTCACGGCCTCCACCATAGGTCTTCGTTAATTGCTCTTCTCTTTAACTTAATCACTTACTTATTTTTTACCTTCGCCGAGGAAAATATCATCCTCGTCATCGTCTGGTGTACTCACCTAAAAGCCGGTTCACAAACATTAAAAAACGCACGCTGTGGATGAAACGATAAACAAATAATCTGAGCAATGCTCACGTTACGCGCGACAGAATTGGCGCTGCCATCTGTAAAATCAGTGCGCAACCTGCAATAAAATAAGAATGCGTTTTGACAGGGTACGCAAATTTCAGGCCTCTATACGGAGGACTTCTTAAACCTAGGAATTTGCTTTCATTCTTATTGCGGTAATTTAGCTAGTGGTATAGCAAGATTGTAGCTTTGTTCGCTAGATGTCAACGCTCTAACCTGTAATATAAAGGCCACGTTGTTTGTTTGGCGAAGGTTTATCGACGGATTTGGCGCCAGTTTTTACGACGTCGTCATCGGCGTATCTGCATATCAGTGATCCGTTACAACGTCTCTATTCGATGGGTACGACGGGACGCCTAATAACATATTTTACTAAAAATAATATGTTTGCCCAGTGCTGTCAATCAATATGTATACAATTTTAGACATAGAGCTTACTTAAACAAAGTTCTTAGAAGCAGCTGAGTTCTGAGATAAAAGGTCAAGGTAAAGTTTAACTGTTTGGAGTTGCGCAGCTGTAGGCGGACGGCCGCGCGTTATGTCAGCACTGGGCCCGCGTATTTTCTAGTTGTATTTTTCAGAAAGTAGAAACATTAAACTAACATTTTTTTATCCCCCAAACTTCCTTCCCTTTTTCCCTTCCACTCCTTCTTTTCTCGACCGGCCTCTATTCTTTTCTTGTTTTCCTAAACTTTGCTTAGGACGGGGCAGTAATGCACCAACTGTAAAGCGTCCTGGGTGAAAAAAGTAGACAAGGCAGGAAGTTGCATTTTTTCGATACAAAACAACAAATTTCTGGACACAGTGCTCAAGTTTTCAATTTTGCTCCTAAATTTTTCTAAAATGGGGTTTTTGAGCCCCAAATTTTGCATTTTTGGACGAAAATTTCCGACAACAAAAATATTTTCGACAAATTTCCGACAACCCAAAATTTAGTTGGGAGGGAGCAATTTCCTTCGCCTTCTCTTTTTCCACGAGGCCGTTGACTCAGCTGTCAGGTGTGGGTGTGTTCAGACTGGCTGCTGAAGCCTCCCGTGAATCTGTCCGCCCTGCGTTTGCCTAATGGTCAGATCCTGGTCCGGTGGCGGGCGCCGCGCATCGACTACGCCGCTAAGCCGGTTCTCCACTACGCCGTCGAGTACCGCACTGTCGGCCGCTGGGTCCCTCTGATCGGTCGTCTGCCCGCCAGTCGCAAGTCGTACCTGTGGACGACCCCGTCACGCGGTACGACGTACCAGTTTCGAGTGATCGGATACTACGGACGGAACGAGCTCAGTCAACCCAGCGCCACCGTTACCGTCTACACCGGCGGTTGGTCTCTCAATTCATCCTCAAGGGTCGGGTCAGGTTGGATCGAGTCAAGTCTTTGCAGAGTTGGTCGGGTCCAATCAACTGGTCGTGTAGATTGCCTAAAAAACTGCCTACGTTTTAAACAATAGGCCTATCTATGAGTTGGATCGGGTCGGGTGGTGAAATTAGAAGTATTGAAGTATAGTACGATGTTTTCCTATTGGCTGCCGTATTAAGACAGTGAGACTTGGTTGCGTCGGTGTTCAGATGGAGCGCAAGGTAGAGGTCGTACGGCTGAGTTGTACGAGTTGTTGGGCGCCGTGGTTGGCGCCATTCTGCTGACGGTGCTCGCTGCCGTGTGCTGCGTCGGCACGTTTCGCGTTCTACACAGGAAGCAACGTCGTCGACAAGCCGCGCCCATTCGTCGACGTACGTCAGTAATAGTGTGTTTACACGATCGAGCAAACGTCGAGCAAACATCGAGCAAACATCGAGCTGGCTCAAGCAGACCTATTGAAACCCCGCTCAAATGTAGGCCTAGGCTTAGGCTCTTAGCCCACAGCTGATCACGTGTTATATAGGCCTTCCAATTACAACCCGTTCGCCCTCTTAATTAGCATGCTAATTACCATACAACGTCGAGCTAGCTGCTCGATGTTAGCTCGATCGTGTAAACACCCTATAACCCTCGCATTCTATCACGGCAATGCACGGCCTTTCCGTACTTTTCACGCAAATGATGCAAGAGGAGCAAAAAATATGCAATCAAGTTACGCAACAAGCGCAAGCGATGTAAGAACGACAAGAAACCTAGCTGTCGCTAGGATAGCCGACCGTAATGGTTGTCGGTGACCTTTAAAGTCATCTAAGGTCGATGATTTCATTTTATCTGAAAGGGACTATGCCACTTCCTATTAGCGATTAACAGTAACCTTGTTCCATCTCGCACCGTTTAGTCACAATAGCGCGTAACGGTCTTCAAGGTCATCCAAGGTCAATGAGTTTCATCTCATCTGACACGACGTATGGTACTTCCTATATTAGTGATTAATAGTAACCTTAGCGTTTCCGAGATATGGCCAGTTTTCCTTTGAAAAATGCATATTTTTCCTACCCCTCGTCCATTCAACCCCGAATATGAAAATGTTTCACTTGCATTAGATCGCTGAAATTTTGCGTGTCTTAGTTTAAGACACATGGCGAATTATTCGCGTAAAAAGTTTTTTTTCTTCGACCTAACATTTAGCCGCTATACATCCGTTACGGACGGATGGACGTACAGATAGACGGACGGACGACAACCGTACCAATAGCTCAACCGTTACTTAAGTACGGTCGGCTAAAAACGCACGGATTGAAGCAGTGTCGGTTTTCGTGCATTGCGTTTGTTCGTTGCGTTGAATGGAAATTAAACTTAACTGAAAACCGCAGCTGGGATTTTTGTTTAGTTAAACAAGAATCCCAGCTGTCGCTAGGGTGGGACCGACCGTACTGGTTGTCAATGACCTTTAAGGTCATCCAAGGTCGATGTTTTTTCATTTTATCTGAAAAGGCGTATGCCACCTCCTATTAGTGATCAATAGCAACCTAGGCCCTATCTTGCACCGTTTAGCCACAATACATTCATGACAGACGACAAACGACAACCACAACAAAGGGCCAACCTTTATAGGGCGTTTACACGATGAAGCAAACGTGAAGCAAATGTACTGAACATATACGTGCACGATGTGTGCTCTAAGTTTGCTTCATGTTTGCTTCATTGTGTAAACACCTCATTAAGCTCACAGCTTAGCGGTCAGCCCAAATATTTTTCGATATTTGACATTGTACTGGTGAATTCACCGTGCATTTTAAAACAGGAAGCTAATAATGCTTTGTAACGACTGTAATCAAATATGGTCACAAACTGCACAAAATGTGGCCTATAAATTTTACCGTTGTGTGGATGCATTTCATAAAATTTTCAAATTCAAAATGGTTTGCTCTGTTTTACAAAATGCAGTGTTCTGAACTTCAGACGAACTAAAAAAGTCTCTCAATTTCTGATACGTTATTAGCTTCAAACTATAAGCTTTTTGTTTTTTTGCGTTTTTTTCAAAGTATGTACGAAAGTTTTTTCAAAACTTTTTATCAATAAAGCTGAAACCGAATCGTTGCATAATTTCCGTGACATAGGCCTACTAATAATGACTTAAATTGAATAGCGTTCATAACTTCATTGGCTACATACAGCAGGTTTTCGCATGTTCTGAATTATTCACAAATTGACCTGCACTGGAGATGTTGTTGCAAATGCAATAAAATATGTTGTTTTTGCTTGTTTATTAGCAAATCTGAAACACTTTGGATCAAACCCTGCAGTCATATTAACGCAGTAAGTATAAATACTGTGGCCCTAAAAGAGGCGTCACTTTTTATCTTTCATCATAGCTTAATTGCTTTAGCAAATTTTTAGCTTGCATTAATTACATTAATACTGATGTTTTCATTTTGCATTTATTAGGCCTAATGAAGTGTGGAGTAAGTTGAAATTAAAGAATTCATTTCGTAGTTTCATCACGTTGCGAAATTCAATTTACAGAAATGTGCGACAACGTTATTTAGTTTACCAGCATAATGTTGAAAATAGCTTGAATCAGGCCCGTCGAAACTTGAGAAAGAGGAGTATTGGCGGAAGGTAAGTTACCGCGGGTTATGCGACGTTTGGAAGGCCCGCCGTTGCTCAAAAATAATATTATAAAGTACACCAGAATGCGCCATTTTAAAAAGAAAAATTCAAAAATGTTTTCCCCATTGGCAGAGGGGCCCCGTGAGAATGTTTCCCCGGTCCGCTCTGGCTCTCGACGCGCCTGGTTTAAATGTGTGTCAGAGATGTCCGTATAATTATCTAGAGTCGACGCTAACTTAATAAGCTAATTTACGACCAACAGTTTACAAAAAGCATGCCATGTTGGACATACGATTAGCCTAGCGGGTCGCTGTAGTCTTTGTTTGTTCACGTTCGTTAGGTCATGAAAATGCAGCAAATCGAATCGCTCACTGAATTTCAGCAGTTTTTCGGTGAGCTCATGTTTAACCCAAATCAATTTGGAAAAAGGGAGGGCACGGGGTGAAGCGGAGATACAAAGAAAGTGAGGAATGGGTTGCAACGAAAAGGGAAAGGAGTGAGGGAAAGGGAGACAAAAATGGAACGGAGTGCAACTTTATTACGTATATGCCACCGGATATATTGTGCATTTTACGAGTATGTGTCTCATTATTATTGACGCGCTGCAACTATGCTGTAGGCCTAAAGCGCGTCTATACGTACGGCTGTCGTCTGTCCGTCCGTAACGGATCTACTCTGGCTAACTGGTAGATGCTAAGGAAAAAAACTTTTTACACGAATAATTAAACCTTTGTCGAGGTTTTCTGCGCACAAAATTTGGGGGATGCAGTGCAAGGGGAGCATTTTTAAATTTGAGGCTGAATAGGGGGGGGTAAAATGTGCGTTTTTCAACGGAAAACTGGCCATATCTCGGCAACGGTGACAGATAGAATCAGGATTACTATTAATCACTATGTTAACAGAAAGTGGCATACGCCCTTTCAGATGAGATGAAAATCATCGACATTGGATGACCTTCAAGGTCACGTACTGCAACAGAAACTGTATAGACTGTAGCGCGTCTTCTCTAGCAATAGCTGGGTTTTCTTGTTTATACTCTGATAGGATGGCTAATGCTACCCGTATGTTTTTGTTGCAGACCGGCGACGCCGTCAAATGGTAACGCAAACGTTTCGTTCTTGCTTTTTTTCCTTTTCACTGCTCTGCCAGCATGTATTTCAAGCATGTATAGGAGTATGAATAGACATGAATTAGCTAGGCCTACTCCAATTCCGTTAACTGCATTGTCTTTGATATAGCTCGACAGTAAAAAACGGCAATAAATCAAAACTACTAATAACTGAGTTTTATTACCACCCGCGGACTGCCTTCATGCTATGGGATGTTTATCGTTTTCAAGCTTATCTGTTTTCAACGATTTTTGACTGCGATGCATATTTCAACAGTTAGATGCACCAAAATTACTACAATAGACCAGGACTACCTGCGTATGAAGTTCTTAGATTCAAACCGTCTGAGTTTTGACCTCCTAGAGTGTTCACACAGTGCTGCGTACGGAAGACTCCGATTTGGGTAATCTTTCAAAACGCATTATTTTATTGCACGTTGTGCACTGATTCCCCAGGTGGCAGCACCGATGCTTTGGCGCGTCTCGTGAGCTTTGCTCAAATTACTTGGTTACGCAGCACGATGCTTAACGAATTCTGTAGCTTAAAGGTGCGTACAGAACGACAGAAATGACGAAATAAGATTATAAAACGAAAAGAAAGCCGTGTGCTCCGGCTATCGTTCCATTCCATTTCATTTCTGTGACTCGCTCTGTACGCACCTGTCCTTAATACCCCGTTTACACGATCGAGCAAACGTCGAGCAAATGTATTCAAGATACACGTGCTAATTGCTCGACGTCTGCTTGATGTTTGCCAGCATTCATCCAGCAGGCTCGACGAGCTATGGTAATTAGCATGCTAATTAGAAGGGCGGGCGGGTTGTAATTGGAACGCTTATATAACACGTGATCAGCTGTGGGCTAAGTCAAGGCCTGCATTTGAGCCAGGGGGCGGGGTTCTAGCAGGCCTGCTTGATGTTTCAATGTTTGCTCGATGTTTGCTCGGTCGTGTAAACGGGGTATAACGTTAACGTTTGTGCATTGCATGTATACTGCAGAGCTGACTAGTCCGTCCGCTAGCATTTCAAGATCAGCGTCTACGAACAGTGGAGTGACGACATCGGCCGCACCGGTCATCGGAGAAACGCCTATATAGCTCAGCAGGTCAACACAACACGACGATACTCTGGACTTGTTGTAAACTGCCTCAAAAAACCAAGCCACTTTTATTTTTTGAATAGCTCCGTCAAACGTTGGCCGATTTTAATAAGTTTTGGTATACAACATCAAGAAGAAACTTGACGTGACTGTAGTTTTGCCCACCTCGCCGTAATACTGCTGCTACACTACCTTGTGAAACGCAGAAACTTCACAGTGAAACGACACAGGAACATATGGCCTATTCATCTTTATTCACCAAAATGTGGTGGACAAAACGAATGAAATTAAAATAACCACATAAATAAACATGCAGTGTATAAGAAAAAAGTCACAAAGTGTGAACAAAAATAATTTGATGTTAGTATAATTGTCAAACAAAATGTGTTCGTCGCACGCCAGCTATTGCCACGATATTTTAGGGTTCTATTTTAGATGCAACCACATCTGCAATAGTACTGGGTAATACAAATTAATATTCTAGCCTCGAATAATCAAGCAGAGATTTTCCTAAATTTGAAGAATCGCAGCTAGCCATGGCTGTGTATGCAAATCTCATGTAAAATAAAACGGTGAGGAATTTTTTTCAGCTATCCACCGCAGTTGCGCGGCATTTTCATTTTACTCGTAACAAAGGGTCTTGCGCCGAAAACGATTAACTGTCGACAAATGCACGTAGCCTTACCTTTGTGAAGATTATGTCAAATCGTGCGGCCTTCCTAACAGACCGCAATGCAGGTCTTGCCCGTCCGTCTGTTCATTCGTCCGTCTGTCTGTCCCATACAGTGGCTTTTATACCTGCACCTGGTGGGCTCAGCTTGCGCCCAGTGAAAATAGGGGGGAGGGTTTGATAAGGTTGTAGATCAAAACTTTTCCCCTATTTTTTACTTCCCGCCTATTTTCACTGGGCAAACTACACCCTTAACAACTTTCTCCCTAGATGTGAAACAAGCCCAAAATGGAAGGGAAAACTTGAGTCAGAAATTGGGGGGGAACCTCAGCCCACAACTGAGGGAAAGTTGCGCCCGATTTAGATTCCAGATTTAGGGGGAGGAAGAAACCACTGGTCCTATATGGACTCCTAACTCGAAGTCAAAAAGGCATAGACAAACCAAAATTGTTGCAAACGTTCGCAGGGCAGGTGTGACAATTTTAAGTTCAAAATTTTGAAAGCTAGGGGTTATAGTCAAGGTCAGGGTTAATTGCGAGTTCGAAGCAGATGGCCGCTTAATATGTTGTCACAATAGACCGACGTAGGGCCTATATTTCTATTTTTGTATTTTGTTGTGCAGAGCACTGATATGATCACGTAACCAGAAATCATCAATGCCAAAGAACTGAAGTACAAGTTCTTGCTCAGCAGAATACACAAGCGTCTACGTCGCGGCTAAAGGGGAATTATTAGACCTATGGGGGAGTGGAGGTTTACACGCCCACAGGTCTTGACACCCCCCCAACGAAAAAAATGGCCAGCGGGTAATGTGGTTGAAACCAAATATACTTGGCAAAATCTATGTTATTCCAGCATCGCTCTTATTACTTGTCATTACTTCACAAAAATCTGTGACGTACTGAGGCCTATTAAACTTCATCGTTTGCAAAAAAAACAACACAAATATCTGATTTTTTACGTTTCCAGATTTTTGAGAAGCGGTCAAATTTGCGGCATCAATTGAACGTCCAAAAGCCAAGTGTTTCAGCTCCGTGAAGCCCTGACCAGGGGCTCTGTCCTTGGACCCCCTAGGGGCTCTGCCCCAGACTCCTGTTACCGGTATAAATCTGTACTCCACACTCGCCAAGGGGCCGTGCCCCCAGAACATGCACCCCCCAACTTGGATCTGAGGCCCCAAATAAATAATTCTGCGTAACTCTTTGGCGGCTACGTGACAGCAATATATCGAGTTTGTGACGTTGTGCCTATACGAGTTATCACACGTTCAACGCCAGCAGCAAGCGAATGCAGATGACTCCATGTTCATCCAGTTTTATATCGAAAAAAGTTACTCTGTTACATTGTGTGCTAACATCATTACAGCAGAGTAATTTTTGCTAATATTTTATAAGTGGCAATCTGTAATTGTCGATGAGAAGACTATGCTGGAACACATTATCACGCATCTCTTGGCAACTGGGTTAATTTGGACTACAACGAGCAACATCACAGACACAACAGGGATGTTGATACAAATCACAGCAGCACAGGCAATGCACATGGGTACTATACAGATCAAGCACTATTAAGCAACAATTAGATGACCAAGCCGATTAAGACCAAATTCTATTACGCCGACTTTGCGACAAAGTCCGAGACAGGTTTCCAACAAAGTCGCGGATTTGTCGTGGACACAAATCATGAAAGTCTGCGACACAAATCACGTTGCCGACTTTCATGATTTGTGTCCACGACTTTCCCCACGGGGAAGTTTCAGTGAAAGTCGGTGTAATGGAATTTGGGCTATAATACACTCTACAAATTTACACAACATATATACAAATGTAACATCGAAAATAACTACTAAGTAACTGTTTATTAGGAAAGTTCAGAGGTAACTTGCTGACTATTCCTGCAGTACTGATATTAGTAGGTCTTCAAGCGAGTCAGCTGTTAAGTCGGAGCTCAAAATGAAAAACAAGTACAGATTACATTACATTATACAAAAAACACAGTACACTCATCCTTACGAGTCATGTAGTCACATGTAGGCAATGACTACCAGTACATGGGGCAAGTGCTCCTTGGCTAAAACCCTGTAAACCCTGTGGGGCTAATGTGCACACAATAGTTAGATTCTTGGCGATTTTTTTGCAATAGCAGAATGAGCAAATTTATGCTTTTCGTAAAAACTTCACAGTTTCAACTTCAATACGTACTGAAAATTGTTTGCTGGTTCGGTTCTCTCTAAACCTGCTGAGTGCAGACACCTCTCGCAGACACCCCAGCTGGATTTTGGGGCAAAAAGTAAGGAAGAGATAAAATGGGAGAGAGGATGGAAGGGAGAGAAGAGAAAGGAGACTAAAGATCAAGTTGTTGCCTTCACAATAATTAAAAAAAGTCAGCGCAATTATATAGGCAACTGTAAATAAAAGGCACTCGTGAGAGTGCATATCTCCGCCAAGTGAAGTAAGTTTCAAAAAACACACAAAGAAAGGAGAGAGAGAAGGAAGAGCCGCTTCGCTGCAGGGGAGGGGGTAAAATGTAACAAACGGCGTTGCTGCTTGCGCTGTTGGTGCAATTACATCATTGCTATTATTAGTCTTAGTCATCATGTACACAGACAAACACAACAAACAAACACAGAACACTGGACAGAACGACCAATCTCTTAATCTCCTCCAATGTTCACTACGCTCACCTTGGCGGAGATAAATATTTGTTACATTAAACCAGCAGCTCACAATGCAGAGGTTTCACTTGACAGCTGCTTATGACTCAAAACACCAACACTTCAAGTGTAATTTCCACTAACATTTCTTGCACTATTTCTGCAACTGTCAAAATGTACAAAATTATATAACATATCCAATAAAAACAGAATCCAAAACATTGTATATAAACTCATTCTTATTTTAAATATCACTGCCATTCCGGCTGCATCCTTAACACAGCAATGATATTATCACACTGTTAGATTATATGATATTCAAAGTGCAACATGTCAACAACAGCTACGTTTAACCATCTCTTGCAACATAACTCAATATTTTGTTGTTACTGGGTGAACAGATGGAAATCTTGACTCACGGGCCAATGTAATGTAGCCAAGTAAGCCTAGCAAAAGAACAGGTCAACAAAAGGTCAACCTTTAATCAGTTAACACTCGATCACAGCATCACAAGTTGTAACAAAAAAATGTAACCCTTCTTCACTTGCAAAAATCTGCATCATGCACCATTGTGGTGGCCAACATAAAAAATATATAACTGTGCTAAACTATAATGATGTTTACAAAATCTTGAATGCAGGCATTAAAAAGGTAATTAGGTGACAAAATGAATCATTTTGCAACATGGGGATCAAGCAGCATATGCTTTACTTATTTACTATAACAGGGTGGCCATAAAGTAGGTGAAAAAAATTCTCCAAGATTTTCAGGCATAAACTTAC
>Ga0209454_1002578_pt1 | contig 12431 bp, 9 predicted proteins | sample WorMetHERISLAND1_2_FD_187400 | JGI IMG/M metagenome (GOLD analysis project Ga0209454, IMG submission 187400) | Marine gutless worms symbiont microbial communities from Max Planck institute for Marine Microbiology, Germany - Olavius geniculatus... | ecosystem: Host-associated > Annelida >...
GGGGACATTGTTCATGGGGATGGGTAGGATGGGGCTCAGTTAGTTTATGTTTTTGTGCAGATCTCTGGACGCAGTGTAGCACCATACTATGTAGTTGCCTTGTCAAGCATGTCATGCCAGAGGTTTCTGTCCGTCTGTCTGTTCGTATGTGTGTCTGTCACACTGCTGTATTGTGCCAAAACGACTGGAGCTAAACTGCTAGAGTCACAAAATTTTCACTGGCAGCTTCGTGAAGAACTCTAGTATCAGGATTTTTAAGGGGTTTCCTAAAATTTGAAAGGGTTCACCTTGATCAAAGGAACTAAATGAGAGGACATAAGGAAAATTTGCAATTTTTACCAGTAAGTTTATTGCCGTATCTGAGAAACTGTCTGAGATAGGGCCAAGGTTACTATTGGTCACTAATAGAAAGTGCTCTCGATTGCTACCAAAACCAATGACCTTGGATGACCTTTAATGGTTGTACCACTCTAGTGCACAAATGATATGTCTTTCGAAGCTTATCACAGTAAGTTGAAAAATGATACTCATACTGTCAGCAGCAAAAATGTATGCCATGAACTCTACTTTCAGGCAGTATTAGGTTCGTGCAGATATTTGTGGGGGCTCCATGGCAAGCGGGATTCAAACGACAGTAAGATGCTCAGAAGCAGCGACTTTCAGTAATTTCAGTCACCATGTTTTTGGAATTTTTACTCCTTGCATGCTACGTTCCTAATGTAGCATAGAGGAGTATATGAGATCAGTGTAATATTGATAATCAACCGACCGACTGATGACTGGCACCGTTATGGAAATATGGCCATTTGAAGTTCTTTGAGGAAGGCTCTTCCAGGAAGGGAGGTCAGTCGTTCGGTCGTGACGTCATCGGTCACGTGACCATTCGACTCGCTGTGGGCGACTTCCCATGAATTCTCCATTGTGCACTCATCAATATTCATGATGTTTGCCTGCGCTAAGCTAGTGATTAGTGCAGTGCGGTTTGTTCCTAAGCAGTGATAGTTTATCAGTCAGTTAGCAGATGGTCAGTCAAGATGTTCAGAAACATGTTTTTCTGTTCAGTTTACTTAAATCTATGGTTACCTAACTGATGATTTAACTAGAAGAACCAGAAACTTGGTTTTAAGTAATAGTGGTAGTAGTTGTTGTTGTTGTTGTTGTTGTTGTTACAGTGCATCAGGTCAGTATGAGAGTGCCCTGCAGCAATATGACTTACTGCCAAATACTACTAGAGAGACGTTTTCTGTCATCTGCGGTCGTGCCTTGTGTCTTTTCAAGACTGGAAGCCTGGCCGACAGCCGTCAAGGTGCATGAGTCATTATTAGTTGTTGTTATTGTTGTAGTTGTTTTAGTTGTGTTTGTTGCATAGTCTATGAGAATCCAATGATGCTCAGCATCCAGTGGTCAGTGTGGCTCTGAGAATGTTGTAGTTGTAGTGTAGTTGTTGTAGTACACTGTGTCTCAAAAAAAGATCTTGACATTATTGAACGTACCTTGAAGAAGGATTATCAGATTTTAATAATTTCTAATACGAATATTCCAGACTCAACTGGCCATCAAATCCCATTTAAGTTCCCACATCGCCCAACGTCTGTTTCTGCACTATGTGGGGCAGACAGAACAAGCGAAAAAAATTTTACGTTTTTAATCAATGCGCGGCAGTATCATTATTTGTTAAAAATAACGTACATTTAGCACATTTGTGTGCAAATTTCTAGCACTTTGGCCGACATTTCGTCTAGTGTCTAGTTGTGCAACTGCTGACAGCAGATATTCTGCTCCAGAGTTTAACCAGTTGCTTCTCAAGTTTATTGACATTCCTGAACCGTGTTTGATACTCACTGGTTCATGGCACCTTAAACATTGTTGAACAGACCAAGGTCAGGACTGTTCGGAGCCACATATCTGTAGAGATAAAATTTACTGATGCTTTTGTTCATTTTAGTGCATATTTGACTTTTTTTGTTCTGCTCAGGTAGTGCAGAAACAGACACTTGGTGAGGTGAGACCTTGAACTGCCATTTGATGGCCTGTTGTGTTAGGTTTATTCTTATCAGAAATTATTATGATCTGATAATACTTCTCCAAGTTACAATCAATAATGTCATGGATGTTTTTTGACGTTTATTTAGTTTATTTTAATGCTATTTTGTCTGTTCCATTTTCACTAGGTAGTGCAGAAGCACATTGGGTGAGGTGAGGACTTGAATGGTCATTTGCTGGCCAGTTGTGTCTGGAATATTTCTACCAGAAATTATTAGAAATTGATAACCCGTCTGTTACAATCAATAATGTTGGGGTCCCTTTTCTGTGACACTGTAGTACTGTCTATAAGATGGTTTGGTAGTGTAATGTTAGGGTGTCAGACTTACAATCATGAGGTTGTGGGTTCAACTCCCGGTCTGGTCGCTATTAAGTGGTTACCACTTGGATGGGTGATTGTCAACCATCGCAGGTAAACCAACTCGGTATATACCGTCCATCAAGGTCTACTCAGTTTTTATCTTTCCAGGATAGGTAAATCGAGTACTGGTCTGTCTGGCTCGGGTTATGGTTGGGCGTGTTTTCCTGTGTCGTGTGGCAGTTAACACTGTGTGATCCCACATGGCAGGTGATGCTCCGTACCTGAGATATATTATCTTTGAAGAGCTGTAGCATTTAAACATTTTTAGTGGTACTGTGTGTTGTGGTAGCCTATGAGAAGGCATTGTCTCTCACCAATGATTCTCAGCGTCCATTGGTCAGTGTGGCGTTGGCAATGTGCTGTCATGCTGCTGATGATTATGATGATGCAAAGTTTTACTTACTTCCACTGTGAGTCCTGCTGCTTAATTTATTAGGCTGCTTGGAATGGTAGTTTTCAGAAATCGTATGTTTTAGTGCCGATGTTTTATTTAGTTTTTTTTGTCACTACATGATCGGTAGTATGTTTAGCTTTATAATCCAAGTACCAAAGTTTAATGGACTTTGCTCTTCCCCCAAAAAAATCATGGGCCAAAAATTTGCAGTACTTAGGGCATTGTCGGACAACTTGAGACTTTGATTGTAAAATGCAAATATCTCAGGAATGGATGTAGATATCCAAAGTTGGAAGACTCAAGACTTGTTTATCAACAGTGTTTCCTTCCGTATTTGATGAAAAAAAAGAAAAGTTTAGTGTAGGCCTACACCGGTCCGGTAAAAATGCAGTTTTAGAGGTGGACTCTGACCCATCCAAATCAACCAAGATGGGTGACCATTCGTGGGTGTACTGTTTTCGTATTCAACCAAGCTATCCAGAGTAACTCTGCCTGTTCATCCCTCCATGTGTAGGTAAAATACTATTGATGGTTATGACCACAGCTGTGGAAGAAGTGGTGAGTTCTGTATCACAAGAGGCCTTGTTACCAGCAGGACTGCTGACATACTGACCCAGTCAGTTAAGGTCGCTGGCCAGAGACCAATAGAGCCGGCCATCCAACTTTTGTTGCTTGTATTTCATCCTCTTCTTGAGCCGAATTAGTGCTCTGTTGTGTGGTTACTGTACAGTGTGTATTAGTAGTAGTAGTAATTGTTGTTGTTGTAGTTTGTTGTCTGTTGTAGTGTTGACAAGGGGTGCACAGTGGCGCTAAGGACACTGTTAAGCCTGGGTATACTACTACAAGACACTGCTCTAGTGGCTGAGGTTCTACCATTGTCACTGGTAGCTGCCAGGGAAGACACTGAATTAGCCTGGCTTGCTGCATTTTGCCATTTGCTGCAGGTCTGACTTGATGATGCTGCTATTAATTGCAGGGTTGGTTTTTGGTCAGCAAAATCCTGCTTTTGCCACTCAAGTGGTTTAAATTGATTTAAAGTGGCAAAAACTTGGTTTGAACTATCACAGTTGAATTGGTACTTGAAAGTGCTCATTGCAACTCCATTACAGAATTTCTGCAAACAGATGAACACGAAAAGTTCAAAAACAAAAGAACTGTATTGTTTTGCATTTGTTTTGTATGAAAATGCATGAAAGTTGAAATCAAGGTTTAAAATGGCAGGATGGCAAAAACCTGTTTCTGCTGCAGTGATTTACATCTGTTTAAAATTTTAGACTGAAAAGCTATTCAAAATCTATATACTGGTGAAATGTATTTTGCTGCGTTACTCATACAAGGTTAAAGCAGATCCGATGTCATTCTAATTTTTGACATCATAAAGTGTTATAAACAGAAACGATTTGGAGTGCTAATGCAAACAGCATAAAGTTAGGCTCCCTGTTGCACGACAATTCTAGAACTACGTTGTGTGAACCTGCCTGAAAACACCAAAAACCCTCCCTCCCAAATAAACCAAACATAGTTCGTTTTCTGTATCTTGTTACAGTGTTAATGAGACGTTTTCATGACTTTCATCATGTTTAAGTTTTTACAGTTTAAGCATTTGAGTTTGCAAATTATTGGATATTTTTGTGATGTGGACAGTATTTTTAAACTTAACGAAAACCCTAAAAGCTATGAAGTTTGGTCTTTAAACACCTGGCTTTAACCCCCAAAAAACCCAAAATGCAATAAAACTGGGGTTGGGCTTTCTTAGAGATGCTAGTTTTTCAAGACTGGTATTTTTTGTTTTGTGTGTCAGGGTGATGAGCGATCAGCTATAAAGCAGCTTGTGTGTCATGTACACTATCATCCTGACATGACGTCAAGATGGCTTCGTCTGTCACAGCTGTTACTGTCCCAGTTCGCCGATAGTCACCAGTCCCAAGTGACGTGTTGCTGTCAAGTTGCTATGTCTAGCAGTGACCTGACAACTCACTCGGTAACTAATACACCACTGCAACACCACCGCTACTGCTGTTGCTGCTGCTGCTGCTGCTGCTGATAATACTTCTAGTATGTGCCTGTGTGTTGTTGTAGTTGAGTTTCAGTTGTCTGGCACTGAGTGATATGAATGCGAGACATGGCGTGCTTTCACAGCGAGCGTTTCAGACAGCTAAGAAACTTGTTCATCTTTATCCTGGTAATGATGTTTACTTTTGCTCATTTTTAACTTATTTATTGCACAGTTTAAATGGTACAAGTTAAATATTTTGTATAGCTGTTTGTGCAAACCCATCTCATTGCTGAGTGTCACGTGCCATATGGGATCACACAGTGTTAGCTGCCACCTCGCCATGGAGGGATGGAAGGCTGAGTTGCCTTTGGTAGTTGCTTACATACTGTGATGGTTTACTGTCTGCAGACAGTCACACATCCAAGTCGTAACCACTCGATGGTGATTTGACCAAGAGTTTAACTATTGATGGTGAGTCCAACGTCTTAACCTTTATGTCACCAAGCCTATGATATAAATTATATCACTCTCCATCTGATGTGATTTTCTGGATTGTGTTAGTGGAAAGTTAGATTTGGGTTGTCCATTTGCCGCTTGAGATGTTTGCTTGAAATGAAAGAGACGACTGAATTTCAGTTTCGATCAGATGCACTGGAGTGAGTTTTGATTTTGGCCAAAACTGTGATTGGCTTTGGTAAAAATAGTCAAAAGTTAGGGACAATGTTTGTAATCTTTTTGCTTTACTATCGTCACCACCATTACTACTGCTACTGCTCTTGCTGCTGTGTGCATGCGTAGATGGTGTGAGTAATTGGTGCATTCTGCTGGCCGCCGCACACGTTGAAAATGTCAACAGATGTGTCGAGTCATTGCCGCATCAAGATCTTGATAGCTTTACATCTGCTTACTCAACTCATCTCCTGACGAAAGGTCTGTGTCTGAATGTTGCTTTCTGCTAATACACGACTACTAGATTACTGCTGCTGATAACTCTACTACTCCACACATGGGGATCTTGATAGCTTTACATCAGCCTGCTGAACGCATCTTTTAACAGAATGTATGCCAGTGTGAACAGTGCTGCCTTTGTAGTTCTAGTGAATGATGATGATGATGATGATGATGAAGGACGAATTAACTTTAGCATGGCGTTAAGTCCTAAGACTACAAGAACACGTAACAATAAGCCTAAACAGTGAAGTCACGTAATAGTAGTCAGTGCAGTGAGACTTTGTTAGTCATGACTGTAAGACCAGGCAAAAAGTTCGGTTTTCAGTCTGCTGTGGAAAACTTGCAACGATGGAGACAACCGGACCGACTTCGGCAGACTGTTCCAGCACGACACGACACCAAGAGACAGCGACCGGTTAAAAAGCGCTGTCAGAAACGGTGTAATCAAGCATCCGCTGATTGACTATTGCCATCTGACAGTTGACGGAATTATTGCCTGATCATCATCAGAAGAAAAAGATTTCACGTAGACATCTAGATCCATTGCGTGGGAGCTCATCCTTTTATTCAGTGCTTTGAGCTGACGAGGGTGACACCCAGTTAAGCTAAGCTCAAGTCAGTTGGATGGCTGGCTCTATTAGCAGCCAGCGCCTTTAACCACTGACTGCGCCAGCAGTTTTGGTAACATGGCCTATTATTAGGCAGAACTTGCCATTGGCCAGGTTGAGTTCGCCTGGGATTATCATTGTAAGGTAAAAGTAAATCAGGCTTTCTTGTGAAAAATTGGTGTACTTTGTTATATATGAGTTAGATTATGATTATCAGCTGTGTTTATTAACGGTGGAGATGGAGCGGACACTCGGGAATCCTGGTGGAATAACCCATTGTACATGTTAGCTGGATATGTGTATTGACGGTGGAGTTGATGTGCGGGAAGTTAGGAATCCCCAGGTGCAGGTGTTGCAGTGTCTGTGTCTGTGTATTGGCAGTGGAGGCTGAGCTGACGCATGGAAATCCCAGTGGAATAACCCATCAGGTGCTACAGTGCCTACACATGTGGTGTGCTCAGCAGTACACGCTGGTACTCATTGCAGACGGGCGATTGCAGGCGGCCAGACAGTTTCTTCAACAGGTTGTAATAAAACTAGACTGTCAAACCTCTCGCAGTAGCCGCCATGGCATGCTGCAATATTTATAGCAATGATGTAATATTTCATCTGTCTTAAGAATTTATGAGAATAAGGACTCTGCTTAATCTGTATTGTTTTTTAGCATCATCCACTTTTTGTTGGTCTCTATGTTTATGCAGCTGTAGGACATCTCCCCGAGATATTCCCACAGTCATTTTCCCCTCCCAGACATTTTTCCACCAGACGTTTTCTCCTCCCAGTTCTGTGATACCCAGACATCTGCCCTTTACTGTCATGTGGATCGAGCATTAGATATTGACATTATTGTTCCAGTCACTGTCAGTAGGTCTTGTGAAAGGTGACAAGTGACAGAAATAAATTTATTTTCTGAAATTATAAAATGTAGCAAAACAATAATTTTAAAAATGCTGAGCCTAGTACATTGGTAGTCTGGAGTAGAATTGTTGATTTTTTTGGTCAAACTTGATAGAAACAACAACTACTTAAAATCATATTGTTTTCTAGTGAAGTGTTATTCAGTGTTGTGGCTGGCAGGCTACGTGGCTGTATGAAGACGATGAAGCTTTGACTGGACTTTCAGCTGCTTTGAATCATGACTTCAAGTCACTTCCGGACGACAGCTCATCCTATACAGCTTGCCAGGTGCAACTTATGCTGTATAAGTAAACCAAAGTTGTGATTCAGTGTGTATGTGTATTAATATTATTGCTTTAGTCAACTTACACACATACTTGCCAGCTGCCTGGTTAAGCCCAAATTCCATTATGCCGACTTTGCGACAATGTCGGCAACAAAGTTGCGGACTTTGTTGCGGACACAAATCATGAAAGTCCACAACACAAATCATGTCACCGACTTTCATGATTTGTGTTGCGGACTTTCGTGATTTGTGTCGGTGCATTGTAATGGACTAAATTCCATTAGAGTGACACAAACGTGACACAGAGTTGTCACTGAGTCATGGTCACGGTTTGTCACGGAGTTGTCACGTACTTTGTCGCAAACATCTTCACATGTCGAGATGGTCTGTGTCCGCGACTTTCGTGATTTGTGTCCACGACTTTCCTTGTGGGGAAGTTTTAGTGAAAGTCAGCATAATGGAATTTGCGCTTTATGGTGATATAGTGCTTCTGCTATGCTGCTGCTGCTGTGATGATGATGATAACGACAGCTACGACAGTGGCAGCAACAATGATGACAACTAAAACTACAACTCGATGTCTTGGTTAGGACATTTGACTTGCAATCATGAGGTTTTTGGTTTGACTTCTGGTCAGGTCACTATCAAGTGGTTAGTACCTGTACGGGTGACTGTCTGCAGACAGGTAAACCCTCTTGGTATGTAACCAACACTAACTTAGCCTTTCATCCCTGTGGGGTAGGTAGGCCTAAATCAACTGCCAGCTTGGGTTAAGATGGGACACGTTTACCTGTGTCTGGTGGCAGGTAACACTGTGTGATTCCATATGGCAGGTGATGCTGCGTAGCTCTGAGATGGGTTTCCTGTGAAGAGCGATAACATTTGACCATAACCATGATGACAATGGCAATGTTATGTGCTTGTAGTTGCACATAGTTCGCTGCCTTGTCTCTGGTTCAACAGATCAGCTCTTTCTGCTCTACTCGCGATGGAGAAATGACAACTTGTATGTTGATTGTTTAACATTTGTTAACATATCGTGCTTTTTCACTCACGTTGTTAGCAGGCCTGCAACGTCACCTGCATTGAGCGGATGACACCCATAATATAACCTTGTCACCCACTCACCCGTGCTAAGTCAATTATCACCCACCGACGATTAATGTCTCCCATTTTGGTCTCGATTTATCTTTATTGTTTAAGCTGCATCAAATTTGATCAGTTGATTCTCGGGATAACAATTAAAATTGTTGCCGTTAGCTGTTTTACTTTGAGGCCAAAGTGCACCAAGTCAATTTCGGCTGGGGCTCTGCCTCAGACTTTGCTCGGGGAGCTCACAGCACTCCTCCAGTCCATAGCTGGATTTCACATCATTTATTTAGTCAAGCAAGTACAAAGGCATTGACAAACATACAGGTCTTTCAGGGGTCTTAGTTCTAATGGGGATTAATGATTATCGCGCGCATTGACGGTATGATAACTTGGTATCAGGCGGCGAATGGCCAATAATGCATCTCGGAATTAACGTGAGGGTCAGAAGGTCAAGGTCACACACAGCATGTCCGAAAAGCATGCCTGTTCAGGTTTCAGAGCTTGGGCCTGCCATTGTCTTGACTTTTAACCAGCCAACTTGAAAACAAAACAGCACAGTATAACATATAATAGCTGTGAGCATTTCTTACTTTTCAGCTCAAAAAATGAAAGGTCAAGGTCAACATTCGAGTTAGTTTTATCTCCTACCTTTGACTGAGTTTAGCTTGATAGCACTTTTTCAGTGATAAGTGCTTGTTTGCTTTGTGGTACTGCAGCATGTAGGGGCACGCCCTCTGGCTGGCTAATGAAGCCCTTTGCAAGGTGACTAGGAAGGGTTGTGTTGAATAATACAGAATATGGCATTACGTGCCATCAGTTAGGTGACTGGCTGCCCTGCCCCATATTGGAATCTGGAATATGCTTGTTGTTTTGCAGTGTAAAAGAGTCGCTGGCTAAGCTCGTTGATATCTCTGTGTTGAAACTTCTCAGCGCCAGCTCCAAAGACAATGCTGATGTCATGGTACGTGATCGCTCGTGAAGTTTTCGTAGTGAAGTAACTGATTGATTGCTTTGTTTCTTGTGGCTTGTTTAATAGACTGTGTTATGGGTATTGCCTGTCCACCCGACCGTCTGTTTGTCCTGTCTTGACTCATAACTCTAAAACCAAAGGCTGCCTTTCTCAGAATGACTGTCTACTAGGTGTCGCTGCGGCTGACTGTCATTAATCATCAGATAATGGGGTTGTTGTCCTTCATCACTGACGACCCAAAGCCAGCTCGGGTTCCTCATTTTGATCCACCCAGACGTCGTGAGTAGTGCTGCTAAAACGTTTGCGATCAGGCACTCGGCAATATGCAGCCTCACTAGTGGGGTCATGCTGACGACATCTACGGTTACACTAAGTCTATGTCACACATAATGCAGTGGTCTGCACACCGCCAGAGAGTGGCTGTGCCCACTGAACTGCATACAATACAGAAGAACAGAATATGCAGCACTTGTCGTGTGCATCGTGTGGGTGTTGTAAGCCCCTGCTTGCTTGGCTTTTGTCTAAGACTTACCAGACCGTAAACTAACACCCATTCACATGGCTTTCACTTGCACCGAAGAGTGGCTGTGGCACCAGTTCCAGTGCATACGATGAAGAATCAAGCTATAATAATAATGGTATAAGTCTGTTCAAAGATGGTGTATATAATGTTGCGTGTCTGTGTGTCGTCGTAGAGACTGATACGTTTGGCAGAAAAACATCAGCACACGGCTCTGAGAGATATCTACAGTGATGTGATGAACACAGGCTCCAGCTAACGCCCTGCCTTTCTCTACTGAGAGACATTTACAGCAGCCATGTAAACATTTGCTTCAGCTTGACAGCTGGCGACGCGCCCTGCCTTTAATGGCGACGTGTCAGGGGGCGGGGCAGCAAGTTGTTGCAATTGCGAATTACCGACAGATGAGATTTCATGTGCTCAAATTTTCAATGTTGCCCTCAAATTTTCCCCTAAAGTTTTTGGTTTTAGCCCCAAATTTGGCACTTTTGGATGAAATATATTCAGATGAAAATTTTCTGACAAGAAGAAGATTTTCCGGCAGCCAATCTATCCCGCCCCCGCCACGACAGCACTATTTGTTGTGGATGTTGTTCATGTTATTAGTCAGTATGACAGAATAGCTTATTTCACTAATACTCTGTTTCCATTTAACGATGAAGCTGATTCAACAAGTTGGCTTCTCGGGCTGGGTTGTTGAGCGCCCGTCAAGCCAACTTCATATATGTTTGCCATTTTATGCCATTTAAATGACGAGACAGCCAGCTCGTCGAACAATTGTCAAGTGCTCGAAAAGCTGGTTGGTCGAGCACTTGACGAGCACTCATCATGGCAGCCAGATGAAATCGAGCATGTTTGATATTGCAAGCATTCACCCAGCTGGCTTAATGAGCCGGCATGATGAGTGCTCGTCAAGCAGTGGTCAAAGTAGGATTGAAGAGGTGGGCGATCTCTACTTTCCTTTTCCTTGCTCTTCCCCCTTCCTTTTTCCCTTCTTTCCCCTCCTTTTTGATGTAGGCCCCTTGAATACATCTAGGAAATCTGGTGAAGTAATGTAATCTCCCTAGCAGGGTCTGGCACAGAGTGCCAGCGGAAATCAAATTTGGCACATTTTACACTTAAAATTTGACATTTAATGGCCCCAGTTTACTACTTTTTTCCGAGAGCTGCTTGACTACAGGTGAGGGAGCTATACAGACTGAAAAAGGGGATTACAGTGCATTGCCCCTTTGAGTACTGTCATTCAGCCAGCTTTATCATGTAAACGGCTATAACTGTCTGGCTTGTTTCTCGTTCCTGTTATTTCTGCTTACAAGTATCTGTATTCTAGTTCCTGTGTCAACCAACTTTTAATGCATTTGTGAAATTAATTTCCATAATAATTATTTGATGTTGCATTGCCTGCTATCCAGGCAGTATGTTTTCAGAGGTCGTCTGTGAATGTAGGAAAAGTAAAATTGGTTATTTCTGGTACATGTAGTTTCTGAAAACAATCAACCGACGCTTATAAAACATTTTATAACACCAACAAACACAAGAAGCGAAACACTAAAGTCAGTCAAACAGAATTAACAGCATTGCAAGAAATGTTTTGTTTCTCACAAACAACAAAACAGCCTAATGAAGACCACTGTAACATTGGCCGGAACACTAAATTCCACAGCTGGGCATGTGGAAAAATTTCCGTGCTTTTGATTTCCGACACTTCTTACAAACTCTAAAATCTGACATCTGTTGGCAACAATTTCAATCATTTTCCTGAGAATTAAGTGACCAAAACTACTTTATACTATGACAAAGACACAGCATGCACGATAGGGCACTGGCATAACTATGATTCCTACGGTCAGGGGAAATCGGGGAAAAATCAGAGGGTCAGGGAAAGTCGGGGAATTTAAAAGTACCAGGGTGCAAAAGTTAACAAAGATGCAGAAAAAATGTAAACTGTTGTACACAGATGGCGTATAACGGTTCACAATTTTTCCTGCTCTCTGCGCTTGCAGATTATTTGTACCTCCGGTTTTAAATTTGTTCCACCGCCCTTGTTTCTAGTTGATTGCAAGCGATTGAAAACCGACATTGGTATTTCACGTGAATATATTAGTCAGGAAAACGATTCATTTTGTACTGGAAAGTCAGGGAAAATAAATTCTGCAGAGTAGTGGGAACCATGATAACACCCTTTTGGCTGTCACTGAAATTCTGATTGATGGGTGTGGTCGTACCACAGGAAAGGGTGTTGGGTGAGCAGAAATATCACTCACTGCAACCGGAAGCACAGAATTTGTTCTAGGCCTCTGTTTATACCTGCTG
>Ga0209454_1002581_pt1 | contig 12423 bp, 13 predicted proteins | sample WorMetHERISLAND1_2_FD_187400 | JGI IMG/M metagenome (GOLD analysis project Ga0209454, IMG submission 187400) | Marine gutless worms symbiont microbial communities from Max Planck institute for Marine Microbiology, Germany - Olavius geniculatus... | ecosystem: Host-associated > Annelida >...
TAATCTGCCCAGCCATCGGTGATCGAGGGTGTCGAAAAATTCACGAATGTCTGCATCCAGCACATAGTTCACTTTGCGCTTGGTTATTCCCACATACAATGCATCCAGTGCATTATGCGGGTTGCGCTCGGACGGATACGCCAAGCAGCACGAAAGGATAGGAAGCAGCAGTTCACGGCGCTGTATCATCATTTCTATAATCCGGATATGCTGCGCGAACGCTATTATGCGCTCAAGCGTAAGGCCGCTGCGGGTGTTGACGGGGTGACATGGCATCAGTACGGACAGAATCTGGAAGAAAACCTAAAGAGTCTTGGCAACCGGCTCAAACAAGGCGCATACCGTGCCCAGCCGTCGAAGCGATCGCATGTGCCCAGAAGGAAGGGTAATGCCTTCCGACATGATGCCATGAAGTCATGTTAAAACAGGTAACACCTGTTTTGGGCAAAGGTGCTCTCGGCACATGGCGGTACTTAAGAGAATCCATTGCAGGAGGCAGTGCCTGATAGAGATGGTAAATGAACCTTCTTTACGAGCCGTATAGCAAACTCCAATGGCAAGGGGTGTATGTGAGCATGCACTTAAGCTTCAGCCGTTTGAGGAAGGCTATTGGGGAAATGCCATGGTCGCCAACCGGACTCGGGAAATCCGACCGTCCGGGATGACACCAGGGGCTTGCGGAAACGTGGACTATGGGAGTCGGATTGAGGCCCTTGGACAAATCTTTGGATTAGCCACCGAACCCTAAGGTCGCGCGCGCCGCATTTCTATCCAGACTGCGGGGGGTTCCGGGTGACCGGCATTCCTACCGCGACCAAAATCCCGCAGGATGCTTTAACTTTTTCTCCTTTTTTAAATTATTTTCCAAAGAGCGCCGCCTCTTTGCCGTGGAGAGTTTGCTGGATTGGCAACCCTCCGTTTAATGGAGCGCTTATTCTGGGCTGTCATTCAATTATTTTCTGTTAATTCGTACTCTCCTCGTTGAGAGGAGAGGAAATATTGGTCGTATTTTCCACTTCCTTTGAGCCTTTTGAGACCACGATTAAAACGTCGAATCATGATGTCGTTTGTTTGAATTTTTCTGGATAACAGCAGGTACATGGCTTTTGAAAGAACCGGTTTGTGATGATATGTGATCAAATTTCTTTCTTCGGGTGTAAATTGTTTATTAAGAACGTCATATCCTGCGTCGACATCGGTCACCAGAAGGTCAATTCGTTTTGCTAACAGTTTTCTAAAATTCATTTCAACTGTCGGTGCCCGTTCTACCAAAAACAATTTGTTCTCTACAGCTTCATTGAATTCCTGAGAGAGTTTTGTTGGAAGTAAGACACCGATTGATAAATCCACTAAATCATCCATTGAAGCCCAATTAAATGCATAACTTTTAAAATGAAAAAATACATAACGAACATCTACTAATGGGTCTGAAAAATAGAACCATTTCTCGCGCTCGGTCTCATAAAACCACACAAATGTTCCATCGAAATCTCCGATTTCGGCCAAATATAGAGCTCGTGCCCAGGGAAAGAATCCATATTCCACCTGAACCCCCTCTAATTGGAAGGTTTCAGATACGATATGGGATACAACTCCATAATGTTTTAATGTTTCGGATTGATATGGCGCCCATTCCCCGTTCGTTAATCTTATGGTATCTTGGGCCCTTCCATCTGGCAAATATGTGAACATAAAGAATGCCAACAGGAGTACATGACACAGATATTTTTTTACGTTAACCCTTCTGAAATTCGGCATAGCCAATCCTCCTTCTTTTGATGCGCCTTGCCCTTCTCTAAGGATGCCCGCAGTCGATGCGGGTGCCTCCTCGCCGGAAAGGCCCTGGTCAAGGAAGCTGTTCTGTTTGCTGTGAGCCTGAAGGATAAAATCGATAGAGAACATGGCAAATACCTCCTTTCGTAAAGGTGGTCGCATCCACCAACCTTAACTGAATGAAAAGTATTAGATGCCTGTCCGGTTGAGGCCCAAAACATTTCATGAAAACCGGACAACCAAGTTAAGGGCGTCGCCCCAATTGGAATGTTGGAATGATGGAATATTGGAAAAATGGGTTTTGGCCTCAGGCTCGTAGAGCCTGCGGCTCGAATAGGATACTGGAGTGTTGGATTAATGGGCCGCCGAAGGTGGAACGATAAATCTAAAAGCGGATTTAATCCTTTAAAAAACCCATTATTCCATCATTCCACGATTCCATTATTCCATGATTGAGGTATCATCACAGGCCTCAAAAATTTCTCATATATTCATTAAGTTGTAGAAATTCCGAGACGTCTCCGCCTTGCCCGGTGGGCTACAGCTTCGCCCCTTCGTTTCCATAATCGCCAAGCCACGAAGAACGCCACGATTCTCTCAATGACGCCAGGAATTCTTGGCGATTTTTCCAGAATCCTTGGCGACCTCCCCGGTACCACCCGCCGGGGCAGGTGTGGATTTTTGGCCGTTCAAATGCGTAAGTTCTATTTAAATTTATTTCCAAAGAGCGAGTTTATTTCAAGCCGACAGAATTGCCGGTTGCCGATAAGACCGTTGAACAATATGCTGAACGTATCTGCCGGCTTCTCTTGAACAAGGCGCTGACCCGGTCCGCATTGGGCTGTAGGTTCGCCGCTGGTTGGGCTGGTCCCGGGGGGCTGAAACAGGCATCCGCGCGGGGCTAACCGCCGCACGGATGCCCTGGGTATTCAGCGTCTAACTCAAATAATTAAATAATCAATTGTCTGAACGAACTGGCCATACGTAGTAGTTCTTGAAGCCGTAGCCCATTTTGCCGAGGTCCATATCGGCGTACCACGCCGGATCAGAACTGTACTCCATACTCGAATGGTTAAAAAGCCCGAACAGCACGAACATAGAGTGTCCGGTACTTCAGGTCATTGCGCTGGTCGCCATTAATGAAATTTTGGTTCCACGCGACGCCGTCGGCGAAATCACTGAACTCAGACGAACTCCAATAGACACCATCGGCAAAACCACCCACAACAGTTTTTTGCTGATACAACAAATTCAGCTCATCCATTGAAGGCAAAAACCAATCGTCATATCCATTTAGAGTATATGTGTCAGCGAGGTCTGCAGCTATCCCTGCCGTGCTGCAGCGTGCCAAAATATCGGCGGTATTTTGCGCGCCTGTCCCGACAGCGGTTCTATCAGCACCAGATATATCTATTCCATAACATCCCCATTCCGCTGCAGTACTCTGGTCTGACGGCGCAGCCTCCAGCCCATGTAGCCCGCCGTCGGTGATATAAAACACGATACCGCCCGCGGGGCCCGTATCGCCGATTGCATAGTAAACATCACCTATAGCGTCACAACTGCCATAGACCTTGGTCGTGTATTCCCATTTAGTGGAATCGAATATGATCCAGTCCTCATCGTCGCCGGTCGTGTCGGCAGCATCGAATATAGCTGAACCGCCTGTTTTACTGAAATTGACATGGTAGGCAACAATTGCCGGTGTAGCACTCGAGGTGATTCCCTCGAAATAGCCTTTGACCTTGTATTTCAGGTAGGCCTCTTTGTAGTATTCGCAGGTCCTTATTTCAGGATCACTGGTACCCGGCAGGTCCACAGTGATCTCCGTATCGGACTCGAGTTTGAAGCCCAGCTCAAAATGCACATGGGTGTTGTCGTCCCGCTGGGCTTCAAAGCTTAAGGCTGTGGAAATATCCCCGGACCCATCGTATGTGATATCCTCCCCGCCGACCGTGACGGTCATGGGCCAGTGCTCTTCCTCGGAATGGATGCAGAAGGTGGTCTGGCCGTCAGCGATGCTGTGGGTATGGAAATGCAATTTCCCGTAAGTGTCTTTGTCCCGCCAATCGAACTTGGCCGGCTTCCATTCCACCTTATATTCCTTCAGGTAGCCGGGATCAGGATCTTTTTCCTTGTACTCCCACTTGTCATCGTTTTTTCCGGTGAGAGCTAAAGCATAAACCGCTGCTGGATCAGATACTTCAACGCCGGCGATTTAAACACCGGCGCTGCCCTCGTAGGACAGATTTATGTCCGGTTTGGCTGGATAAGGGATTTCGCCGGTAATTTCAAATTTGTCTTTGTCCCAGTCGACCTTGGCTTTGGTGGTCGTGGCGGATGACATTTCATAGATTGGCGTCAGCAGGACCGCACCTAAATTGGAATTCGCCGCGATCCACCCGTTGTTTGCTATGGCTATTGCATTAGACAATATTATACCGGCAGGGGCTTTGGCGGTGATGTAATCGTTGAGATCGACCATCCCGTCAGCCTGCGTCCAGAGGAAGGCATGTAGGTCACCACTGTCCGTTTTGGACCAGCCCACCACCTGGCCCGCATCATTGACGCCAAAGGCCCTGGAATCGTCTCCACCCAGCGTTCCCAGGTCGACCATACCACCGGACTGCGACCAGAGGAAGGCATGAACGTCACCACTGCCCGTTCTAGAATCGCCCACCACCTGGCCCGCGTCATTAATGGCATCGGCTTCGGAATCGTCTCCTCCGGGGAGCGTTCCCAGGTCGACCATGCCACCGGCCAGCGACCAGAGGAAGGCATGCCCGTCACCACTGTCCGTTCTGGACCAGCCCACCACCTGTCCCGCTTCATTGATGCCATTGGCTTTGGAACCATCTCCACCCAGCGTTCCCAGGTCGACCATCCCACCGGCCTGCGTCCAGAGGAAGGCATGGCGGTCACCACTGCCCGTTTTAGAATCGCCCACCACCTGGCCCGCGTCATTGATGGCATTGGCATGGGAATTATCCCCACCAAGCGTTCCCAATACAGTAACCTCATACTCCAGCGCGCTTGCGTTTGCCGCGCACAGCAAGACCAGCAGGCAGGCTGCCAGCACCAGAAAAATCTTAAACGGTACTTTCGTTCTCTTGTTTTTGGTTGTCATGATCAATTTTCTCCTTTCTTTATTTAGCTGTGAATTCCGGCAAGGCATCGGCTTCAAACAGCTCGGCTGATCCGCCGGATGCCAGGGTATTGCAGTCAGGGGTTGTTCCGTCCGAACTCAGCCCGACGTTTTTGACGACCATGGTGATGTCCGCGTAAGATCCGGTCCCCAGTTCAGGTGCGGCCCCGAGTCCGGGCACGTTCCCTTCCGCGCAGGCAGGCGCGTTATGTCCGGTCAGGCCTGAGGTCGTGGGGACAAGGGTGTTCACGTTTCCGCCCTCATTGGCCTGCACCAGGGCAATGTCGCACCACTCGATGTCATCTTCTCCCCCTCCCTTGATGCCAAACAGGCAGAAGGCGTCGTTCTCAGAGAACTGTTTGTCACCGCTCTCATCCTGCAGGGTTACCAGGTACCAGGAATTGGGCTCTAACCCGTGCAATTGAAGGCGCATGGTATCGGTATCGCCGGCCGAGTTGGCGTCATACTTGATCTTTCCGAAGGCATTTCCCGTGCCATAAGACCCGTCTTCCGGGTTGCCCGTGTTCTCCGGCAAGCCGCAGGGAAAGACCACCTCCCAATTCCCATCCTTACAGACCAGGTCCTGTGACACCATGTCCCTGGCTCCTTTATCCTTGCTCCAGGCAGCGCCGGAGAGAACGGCGATTGCCAATATTGCGACTGCTACAAACGTAAAATGTTTCATGATTTTATCTCCTTTGATAACGGGTGGTTTTGACCAATCACCGCGCGCTCCTTGGCCTTGCCGATGAAACGCTGCGGCGCCTTCCGCCTCCCGGGTTCCGGGAGGCAATCCGACATCTTTCTTCAACCTCACCTCCTTTTCCCAACCAATTTGCAAATGGATAAAAATGAGGGCTATGGAAATTCAGCCTTGCTGCCGTGACATCCCTTGCCATACGGGGAGGAATCCGTTCATTTTTCGGCTTGTCAATAATCATGCCAGCAGCGTGCCTGATGAAAAAAGTGAAATAAACGCTAAATATCAGATGGTTATAAAGCTGAGGTTTGTTCAGGGTGTTGGCGAAATAAGGCCGAGTGTAACACCCGGATTGCGGGCAAAGGGGGATGTGGAAGGGGGGGGCAATCAAAAACATAAATAAAATCAGTCTCTTGCTGATTATACAGAGTAATAATGATCTAAACTTGCCTGTTACAGTTTGGTGTAGCAGGTATAACGGTTGGTCGCTTTTGATGTCGAGCCGTGCGCCTTATCGGATATGGTCGATTGGTTGATTAGTTGATTGGGTTGATTGAGTTGATTTAGCTTGGTACACCCCAAGTCCAAATTGGTTGGCTTCTATGACGGATAATGATTTAAAATAGAACCGTAATAGAAGTCGGAAATGCTGTATTCGAGTTTTGACAGGATTTAGCGGATTGACCGGTGTCTAAGTGCTCGTTTTCGTAATCGCGGTGACGTATTAGCAGTATTATTTTTTCACCACAGACACGGAGGACGCAGAGGATATTTTTCTTTTTGCCCATCGGGAGCAGCCCCGCAAGAAAGGCTTTGCGGGACAGGCCTCTGATGGGCAAAAAAACCTGTTCCTATTTACCCATCATTCTAAGCTTTCAAAGCTATAAAAGCCTTGATAAACAGACCTTTTAAAAGAAATATTGATTTTCAACATCGCCATAGCACGATAGGCCTTTAAGCCCAGATCTCGTTGGGCGGATGAGGAAAAAAGTCGCTCTAAAGCTTTAATCGCGGTTGGAAACCGCTTCCACAAGGATACCTCCGATCCTTAAATCAGATTGGTTTTTCGGGCAGGACGACTGAAATTTGATGTTCCCTATGAAAAACTTGATTTTTAGTATTTTGACTACTAATTATCATGTGAATTTAAAAAAATTTCTTGATATTTCGAATTACCCATACTAAATTTCATGTATGTATATTAACAGAATAGCAAGCAACAAACTTTTAAAACTGATCGATGCCTTTTCAGCTGTTGTAATTTCCGGTGCCAGGCAAGTTGGAAAAAGCACGCTTGTGGAACATCTTTTTAAAGAAAAAGCGGATCTGGTTGTTTTCGACCCGGTGATTGACATTGAAAATGCGAGAAGGGATCCCGAGCTTTTTTTTAATAACCACCGTACACCGATTATCTTGGATGAAATTCAATATGCTCCTGAACTTATTCCGGTAATTAAGAGGCGCGTTGACCAGGATCGGTCTCCCGGGCAATACATTATAACCGGTTCTCAACAATGGGGAGTACTGAAATCCATATCCGAAAGCATGGCAGGCCGAGCCGTTTTCCTCGATCTTGAATCTCTGTCACTTTCCGAAATCTCTGGAAAACAGGACGTTAAAGCTTTGATTCCTTCATGGCTGGATTCTCCAACTGATTTTTTGTTGGCCAGCCCCGGGCGCCTGCCTGTCACCTCAACCCTTTATGAGTTATTATGGACAGGGTCAATGCCTGAATCCCGATTTATTGACCAGGAATTGATTCCTGATTTTTATAGCGCTTATATTCGAACTTATATAGAAAGGGATGTGAGGCTCCTTGCCAATGTCTCCGATTTTCAAGTTTTTGGAAGGTTTTTACGATTAATGGCTGCTCTGTCGGCCCAGGAGATTAATTATAGTCAGCTAGGCAGGGAATTAGGGTTGTCACCCAAAACTGCCAGAAAATGGCTTGAAATACTCGTCGCCACATTTCAATGGTTTGAAGTACCCGCCTATTCCGGAAACACGATAAAACGGATTAGTGGAAAACCAAAGGGATATATTGCAGACACTGGTTTGTCCTGCACTTCTCAGGCAATATCGACACCATCGGCAATTGGATCACACCCTAACCTGGGCGCCTTATTTGAGACAGCCGTCGTCGGTGAAATAAAAAAACAGATTTCTATTTTATCGCCCAGGCCCAACCTTTACCATTGGCGTTCCCATGGTGGTGGAGAGGTAGATTTAATTCTTGAAAGGGATGCTTTGTTTTATCCAATCGAGATTAAAGCCAAATCGAATCCCTTCAGGAAAGACACTTCTGGAATCAGCAGTTTTAGAAAAACATACCCTAACTTGAAAATAGAAAAAGGGCTTGTCTTGTGCCCGATTGATCGGATCTTTCAATTGTCAGATCTCGATTATGCAGTACCTTGGGACATTGCAGGAGAATAATAGAATAAAGAATTCATGCTTTGCGTAGCCAAAGCATGAATTCTTTATTCTATTATTATTTCAGGGAGCGGGCATGGCAGGTAAGATAAGTTTGACAGGCCGGGGTGACATTTTGAAAAGCGCTTTTAGGCCGGGTACTCATGCTGCCGCCAATTTCCTTTCATTCCGAATGATAATTTTTGGGTCGGTGTTTCGTTTGGGAACCGGAAATTTCTTTTTTTTCAGTAATTCAATGTGTTCCTTCATGCCCCACCTGGCTTTAAAGAGGCAATCCTCTATAGAATGTCCTATACCTGAAAAGCCCTCCAAATCAGTGGAATAAAATCCAAAAAAATCAGGCTCCTCTGTTGCTTCTATTGTCAAAGAGTATGGTAAATCAGTCATTGGAACGAACCTCCAAAATTATTTGATTCCTGCAGCTTTTAGAATGCTGTGACATGTACCTGTTGGGACTTCCTTTGATCCATGATAATCGACCCGGATCAATTTATTCAAACCGGGCTTTCCATAATATCGAATTGAGCCCCGTTAAACCTCTTTTCTTGTTTATCTGGGGCCAAGCGAATTTAACCGGGGCAATCAACCCAACCCGGATCCGCCGAAGGCGTAGAGCCCAAAAAGACCAATCACGAAAGCACGAAATGACCCCGGTTAAACAAAAAAGAAGGTTTAACTGGGCAGGCGAAAACACGAAATATAGCTAAGAAACTTTTCGTGTTTTCTCCGCCGCAGGCGGATGTTTTCGTGATAAAAAAACTATTCAACCAGCTCTTAAAGCACGATTTCAATGTTTTTATTCGGATCGTCGGGCTTGAAATCGCAGACAAAGGGCTTTACCCACCCGGAACCGCGGTTCACTTTGATATTGTGCCAATCCTCGGCCTTACGGCGCCATTCAACCAAGTGGTTGTCACGCACGCCGCCGGCCGGGGTGTTGTCAGCGTCGAGCCGGCCGTCTTCGGGCGGCACCGCGTTGATGATGATCGGCTGCCTGGACTGCTGCGCTATGGCGGCATCGGCGACTGTGGCGATCACCTCTTCAGTCGCGTCGAGGTGCGCCCGGGCCGCCGCCGGCAGTCCGCCCCTTTCGGATAGTTTTTCGAATTCATCCCTGAATTTCTCAACCTCTTTGATGCCCTTGGCAGTCTCACTCCCGGCAAAGTCCTGATGGGCATTTTGCGCTTCACCAGATACCTTGTCTGGAAAAAGGCCCATTGGAGCCACGAATTCAGAAAAGCGCAACCCGCTTTCTTTCCTCTGCCCTATGCCCACTGTCCTCTGCCCACCGCCTACTGTCCGCTGTTCCCCGCCTGCTGCCCCCGGTTTTGCGTCCGCTGTCATCCACCTCCCGGGCGGCAACTCGATCTCAATCACAGCCTGAGGCTACGCGTAAAAAGGATTCGTCGCCGGCTCAAGGTCCGCCAAACCGATGGGATCTGATGACAGGAGTGTGCGCGGTACGAGTGGTTCCAACACCACGGGCCGCCTGCGTGCAGAATCCCCATCGCGGGATTTTTTCTTATTCTGCCACCAACTACTGATCTTCATGAAAGATCCTATTGAGCCGTTGCCCGATGCCTTCGAATGAGAGTTATTGGCGTAAAAGGATAAAACAGCGCCCGGTCAAATCGAAAAAAACTCCGAAAAAGTGCTTCCTCCTCAAGGCGGATAAACATCGCATATCGAAGTCGAGGTTCGGATTTGGCGCTAGGCCTACGCAAAAATAATGCCATGCAGCCTGCCTGAATCAAAAAAGTTGAATAAACTTGAAATATTAGGTGGTTATAAGGCTGAGGCCTGTTCAGGGTGTGGGCGTAATGAAGCCGAGTGTAACGAGGTATTGTAACCCCCCGATTGCGGGTAAAGGGCGAAGTGAATGCGGATAATCAAAAAGAATAATGATATCAGCTTCTTGTCGATTGTCCTGGAAAATAATTGTAGAAATTTGCCTGCTACACCGACTGTAACAGGTGTAACGGTTGATCGGTTCGGGCGCTTTTGCGAATATTGCAGCTGCAAAACGATGAAAAACCTGGAGTCACCCGTTAAAGGTGAAGTCAAGTCTACGATCGACTCTTGGAAAGAAACCCTAAAAGTCAATCCTAGACTTGACCCCCGAGCCATCTTTGCAATCAGCGCCGGATTCATGCTGGCTGCGTCCGGTGAAGATCTGACCCTGCGGTTTCTGATGGCCTGACAGATTCGATTGCGCTCGGCCTTTTCAGGGTTGTCTTTGCGATACTGTTTCCAGAATTACTTTACTGTATAGCACTCATGAATATATGCATTTCGTCTTTATTGCATCTCAGAAATGCATATAATCATGACCGTCCCGGTATTCTATAATCATGACCGTCCCGGTATTCCCGGTATTCCGTCCCCGTCTTCGGCCGTCCCCGTCTTCGGCCACGCCGCAACTATCGGTTGGTGATACTGTATTCCGGGGTGTTCTACTGTTTGCTTCTGGATGCGCTTTTCTGGAAAAAGCCTTTGATTGCCGAACCGATAAACGGTGCCAAAAAAATGAGTATGGTCAGGATCATGATCGCCAGCGTTAAGGGTCGTTCCCACAAAAAGCGCATCGACCCATCATATATGGTGAGTGATCGTCTCAAATTATCTTCCATCAGTCCGCCCAGAATGAATCCGAGCAGCAGCGGCGCCATGGGATAACCGAGAAGTCGCATGATCAGGGCACCAACGGAAATGAGGATCATCATGTAAATATCAAGTGTATTGAAGGTAACAAGTTAAACGCCGATGAACGAAAAGAAAAAAATAGCCGGTACCAGAATGGTTCGGGGAATGGCCATCAACCTGGCAAAATACGGGATAAGGGGTAGATTGAGAACCAAAAGAAAAATATTGCCCAGGTGCATGGACATGATCACTGCCCAGAACACCTCCGGCCGGTCCACAAACATCCGTGGTCCCGGCTCGATGCCGTAGGCGATTAGAGCGCCGAGCATGACGGCGGTGGTGCTTGATCCCGGGATGCCCAAAGTGAGCAGAGGCACGAAGGAGCCGGAGCTGGCGGCATTGTTTCCGGTCTCGGGGGCAGCCAGGCCGCGAAGGCTTCCTTTACCGAACCTTTCCCGTTCCTCGGGCGGCGCCAGGTTTCGCTCCATGCCGTAGGACAGAAAGGAGCCTAATGTTCCGCCGGAGCCCGGAAGAACACCGATAAAAAAACCCAGAACCGAGGACCTGAAAATGGTCGGCAGGATGAATTTGAACTCTTTTTTGGTGACTTTAAAGCTGCTCCACTTACTAATGGAAGCCACATCAAGATCGTCGGAGACTTTTTCTCGACGCAAAATTAAAAACATTGCTTTCGTCAAAGCGAAGGTGGCCATTGCCAGCGGGAGAAAACTGATGCCATTCAGAAGGTTGATTGATCCGAAGGTATAGCGCTGCACACCGGAAACCTGGTCGGTACCGATGGTGGCCAGCATAAGCCCCAGGCCGGTCATGAGCAGTGATTTCTGCATGCCGCCCTTTCCGGCAAACGCCGAAACCGCGGTTAGACCCATGACAATTAGCATAAAATAGTCTGAAGACTGAAAGCTTTTGGCTACGATCGCCAAAGCCGGGGCCGCGACCATAAGGAAAACTACGGCAATCGTTCCGCCGGAAAACGAACAGTAGGCTGCAATCGCCAGGGCCTTGCCGGGATAGCCTTGCTGAGCCAGAGGATATCCGTCGATAGCGGTAGCCACGGTCGCCGCTTCGCCGGGAGCGTTTATCAGAATGGAACATGTCGATCCTCCGAAAATCGCCCCGTAATAGAGCCCGGCAAGCAGCACCATACCGGTGGCCGGATCGAGACCGTAAGTGACAGGAATCATCACCGCCACGGCGGTGATCGGCCCGAGACCCGGCAACATTCCTATAAAGCTGCCGACAAAACAGCCGATCTGCACCATTGCAATGTTGATCGGGATCATCGTCGTGGAGATCCCGATCAACATACCATTCAACATACCTTCCCACATTATTTTATCACACCCAATAAATAGAAGATTTCACCTGGCGCAATGTACATGCCCAGGATACGACTCATTAAAAACCAGATAAACAAAACCATATATATGGCCTTACTTTGTCAAGGGAAAACTAATCCTATAGAACGAAAAAGATTTTTTATTTCCGCCTTTTCCGATAATGTGTTGACAAAGTAACTAACTAGTTCTCTGACTTTGGCTTTCCGCCGCTGGTTTCAGACGCTAATGTGGTCTGCTCCAACGAATAAGGATAGATTGTGAGAGCGAAGCGAACCACAATCTTATCCTGTAGTTGGACAAGCCCGATATGGGAAGCACGGATCCTATATATAAGCAAATATATTTTTTGGGCGCAGGAGGCGATGCAG
>Ga0209454_1002584_pt1 | contig 12421 bp, 11 predicted proteins | sample WorMetHERISLAND1_2_FD_187400 | JGI IMG/M metagenome (GOLD analysis project Ga0209454, IMG submission 187400) | Marine gutless worms symbiont microbial communities from Max Planck institute for Marine Microbiology, Germany - Olavius geniculatus... | ecosystem: Host-associated > Annelida >...
ACATAAGGCCTAGGTTACTATTAATCACTAATAGGAAGTCGTACACTGGCTCTCGTTTGGCGCCAAATTCAATGACCTTGAATGACCTTGAACGCCAAAATAGGGGGTGTTATGGATTTTGTTTGCGATTTCGGGCTGCGACACAAGTCTATATCATTCACAAGGTGGCGCCACGAAACTATCGTTATGCGATCCAAATAGAGAATTTGGTATCTGTATATTAACTCAGCGCGAACACCCCAATTTTCAGCTAAACTACTGAACCGCAACTGCTATAGGCTTTCGCGCGTCTCGTGAGCATTGGCTTAAATTTCTTGTATAATATGTAGTAATTTTTTAATTTTCACGGAACAAAAAATGAGCTATGATCAGCATTGCTTATAAAATCACGTTGCTTCTAGAAACCAAAAAAACGGATACGCTAATGACAGTCTATAACAAAAATAACCATCACTTTGGATTCAAAAAATATTAACTCAAGTAAGCTCATCATAGAGATGATAGTGCTCAAAATATATAGAGCTGAATTTTGTAAACTAAAGGCAAATTGTTGCTCACTTAGAAAAGTTTTATTTTGTATTAACGCCCTATCCGTAGGCTTTTATGTCAGTTGAAATGGCCTTCAGATAAACTGCTGGTATTGTCGATGCTCTGTTGCAGATACGTGGAATACGCCAAGGATTGCACAAGCGTTTGTGAAGATGGCCGAAAACGGAAGAGCAAAAGTCAAAGAGGCGAGTACATTTCGATATTACGCCGTTATTACATACTCTCAGTCCTAACTTTTACTAGCCATGGATTTTCACAAGCACATTCGTGTGGTGGAATTGCTTAATAGTAGGCCTACTTGACGATAAGTGCAGGGGCGTCCATCCACTTTTGGTGCTAGGAAGCAATAGGGTTTAGGTACAGATTTAGGGTCACTTGGGTCAAGGCTTGTTTTAGGCTTATTTTGTACCGCCGCAATAAGCTTAGCTGTTATCGCTGATGCTTGCACATGTAGCCTATTGTAAAGCGTTTCTGCACTGTGTCCAGAAAAAAGTAACCCCCTAGACATCGTACAATAAAAATGTCAAGTCTAAACGAATTTAAATAAAATTTTGTACGATTACTTTTTAATAAATTACTAAAAAGATCATTAAATTTTGTTTTAAAAATATCATTTCTGAGTGGAGTTACGAATTGTTGAATATCGATAACAACATATCACCGTTACTAATATGGCGTTACGTAAGTAAACCCTGCGGTTAATGTACATTTTTGTAACTCCAACAAAAAAACACCCGATTTTGGCAGCATTTCGTATCAACAATGCATTATTTATTGGCAATCAAAGTGCAAAATTTTAAGTAAATTTGCCAAAGCAAACAATAATTACAGCAACTTTGATGAGGTCGCCGCCAAACACTTCAGTTTCAGGTCTTTTGTGTCTGACGTAATCCACAACAACCTGAAACTGAAGTGTTTTTTGGTCACCTCACATAAACCACTGTACATATTGTTCGCTTTAGCGGATTCAACTGAAATTTGGCACTTTGATTGAAAATGGATGGCGCATTATTGACGCTTACTCTGGCTAAAATCGGGTGTTTTTGTTAAAGTTACAAAATTGTATAGTAACCGCGGGGTTTATTTATGTAACGCCATATTGGTAACGGAGATATTTTGTTATCGATATTCAACAATTAATAACTTTGCTCTAAAGTGATATTTTTGAATAAAATTCGGTGTTTTTTTAGTAATTTATTCGGGAATAAATGTACGAAATTTTAATTAAATTCGTTTAGATTTGACATTTTTATTGTACGATGTCTAGGGGGTTACTTTTTTCTGGACACAGTGTACATCAACGGACGTGTGTGTGGTGTGTGTGTCTGCAGCTGTTGTCGCGTCACAGCGAGTTAGAGCAGTCGGAGACAAAGGCGCAGGCGGCGCTCATTACTGTCCTGTCTCTGACGCAGATCACCGAGCTCAAACTGCTGCTTGACATCGGCCGACAGGGTCATCGCTTCTACGACTTCGTGCTCGCCATGCTCGTCGCCTGCATCTCACTGGAAATATTCATTGGCATTATCATCATCTACATCGGCAACCTGCACTACTACCAGGCGGCTGACGGCGTCGGTTTCTGCTACTATGTACTGAACTGTCTGACGTGCGGTACTCTGAGGTCTCGTCGTCGTGCTGGACCTGCTGCCTACCTGGCCGCCGCGGGGGGCGCTGGTGTCGGCGGGCGTGGAGGGGTCGAGGCTATGCGTCTATCGTCCAGTCGGTCGACCGGTCCACTGGAAGACGTGGATGACATGGCGGGGTGCTGCGGCATGGGGGGCGCTCAGCCGTCGCTCGAGTACCGACTCGAGTCGCTCGTCGATCTGGAACGAGCTGACGGCAACATTGAGTTCGCGCGCATCAAAGTCGCCGACGCCAGCGTCAAGATTGCACGTGCCAGCAACTACGTCAAGGTAATACGGTTTATTCATGCTTGTATCATGCAAACGCCGTCAGCTATGTACCGCCGTTACCCATCTTGCCATGATCCATTAACGTTCTGTCAAATGCGATAGTAGTATTTATGATATTGCACGTTTTTGACTATCCTATATGAGAGTAGGCCTACTAAGACCTCAGTAGTTCACATATGCCACATATGGATAGTTGGTCATGTGAAATAGTTGTGTAATGGCGCTGGTGGTCTGACTAGGTGGTGGAGGAAGCGGCGAAGAAGAGTCCCGGTAACGTCGACCTCGACGACGAAGTGACTCGTGCTCGTGAGGACCTGTGTGCGGCGCTCCGTGAGAAGGAGGAGGCCGAAGCTGAGCAGAAGTTGTCCGAGGCACAGCAACATCATGCGTTCTTCGTCAAAGAGCAGCACGAGGACCGACAGGAGCGGATGACATTCCGGCGTGTCTCGTTCTGGCAGCACATGGCCACCTACCTGCTGTACTTCGTCATGCTGCTCAACGTCTTCATCACGACGTTCGGCATCTCGAGCGGCATGGGACATCACCGAGACACTGGCACGACCACGCCCGCAGCCACGGCGCTGTCCATGGTCACGTCGACCCCGGCCACTGCACCCGCCGTCGCACTGCAGCTTCGCCATGGCAACGCTACTGCGTACACGCGCTAGATTCTGACTGACATACCGTGCTGCAGACACAGAGACCTAACTGGCGGGCGTGTGTACTGTTACAGTAGTTAATGGGGGTGTTTACACGATGAAGCAAACATGAAGCAAATTACTGAGTTTGTCCATCGTCCTTGGACTTGTATATACCAGCACCCGGACAGTATACAGAAATTCATGGCTCATGCCACTGAGGGCTGATGTGCTGTGGAGATATACTGTACTGTACACTCTGTCGCTGACTGCTGCACTGCCATCTGGGCCAACGTCACACCGAGACTACCGGGTAAAACTGAACAGAGACTTCGACAGTCATCCAGTGTCAGAAAGTTTCGAGGGCAAAAGTAAGCTTACATACATGGGATGAATTCTTACACATTTCAGTCTTATTCTCATGACAAAACTCAATTGCTGTTTCACAGAAGACGGCAAATGCCCTCGACTCACACTTAGGGGCCTATAAATGCCGGTGACGACAAAGCAACTCAAAAGTCAAGCATTTTCTACTTAGCAAAAATTCCTTCAATAAAAATCTTAATATTTTGTACATAAAATCCAAAATTCTAGTTTTTTTGAACTGTGAACACGATATAGTATAGTGACAATGATATAGAAATAAAGGCAGCATAAGTTAATAGCCGTGTTGGGGTAATTGTTGTGGTGGGATTCGGTTATAAAAATGTGAACAATTTCGTGCCCTTTGAAGACGAGTGCCTTGCGGTGTGAAGCTTTGAATGAAAATCCGGCCATTGTCTGTCTGTCTGTCTGTCTGTGCTTGAACACTGCGTGGAATGACGAGTCTTCGCCGTAGTCTCTCTAGTAGTACGTGTAGATACAGCCGCTGGGAAACTCTCAGATTGGATCATACCATGTCGGCCAGCGGTGATACGTTGTATAGTAATTGCATGCATGCGTCGTACTCTGCATTTTGCTCGTTCTGATAGATAGGATGCGTTTGTACGGCGTGATCCATATCAGAGGGGACGCTTAAATTAACTTACTTAGTCCACACCACGTGTAAAATCAGGAGAGCATTTTGCTCGGAGCCAGGAAGGATCGGCGTCGAAGAGATCAATGCGTCGCTTGAACGCACCCATCGCGATTTGCAACACAAACGTTATTACGTTAAGTGCATTGACTCGCTATGTACTCAAGAACTGATGACGTCAGCAGTGTCTGTGTCGCTGCTGAAGTCTGTACTTTGTACAGCAGGAACATAGTCGATACTCTTGCCATGAATCATCTAGCGTCGCGAATGTTACTTCAACTGTCCATTCCTGTGCTTTATATACACGGCAGCGTTTGTATGTCGATAGGCCACTTGTACATGCGCTAATTTGCGAGCCAGTTAAGTATGTTAATAACTTGTCCGACTTGTATTTGATTGACTTGGCCGAGTTAGTTGAAATTTCGTTCTTTTTATCTTAGTTTTGCACATATCCCAGTGTACGCAGTAGGCCAATGTACTACTGTTAAGTCGAAATTTTGGTTTCTTTCAAATTGCATTGCTCAAACTTCACTCAATCAAAACCGGTTAAATACCATGCGATGTTTTTTTAAAAAAAATGGTTTCCATCTGTACTACAATTTGTTTTAATCATTGCTGTTTCTGCTGATTTTCAGCGGTGTCGTTGATCCATTTTTTCCGCGTTTTTCTTTGACGCTGTCTGCATGGCGCCTTTCGAATTAAATCATATCATATTTTTCACTGCGACGTCTTTAGATTTGATTATTATCGGTAATACATTTTTGCGTTTGTCAGCTTTTTGGTATTTGCAAAAAAAAACATTCGCATCTCATGCAGATTAGGACACAATGTGTCACTATTACCTCAGCCGGAAAAAGATTATGTTTTGTGTCTGTCCATTTGTATTCAAAATAAGTTGATAAATTTTTGGAGAGGTTGAACATGGTATTAGTGTCGATCCAGAATCTTTTGTGAATTTTGAGTCATCCAGAATTTTTTTTGTTTTTAGATAGGGCGTTAATTTACATTGTGCAATGTATCTCTGGCAAACTGTGAACGTAATTTGATGATTTTTACGGAGGGATGAAAAGTGGCCCAATTAACTAGATTTTGCAGGCGATCTAGTTTAGGATCCGGATTCGAGGATTTTGCATCTTGATCCAGATCGTTGTGTTCGCTAGGTAGCATTGCTATTTTTGTCGGCGGTTTGAAATCTTTGTCCACTTTTAGTTACGTATCATGCTATCACGACAACCGTCGCCTGTGTAACTATCAATTTTCGCTTTTGATGCTCACGCGATTCGGCAGCATAAATAATTATACAGCGTCAGTCAAACGAAATAGGCTACCAGTTTAGTGCTTGCCACATAATGTCATTTGCTGTTGTAGGTAAAAGAAGATAACATATAGAGATGTCGGCCACACCAGACTACGGGTGTAAATATCTCTGTCATGTCATACTTTGTAGCTGTAAACTATTGTAAAGGGTAGTGTATATACACTATGCCCTGCAGCAGTTTCACAAATCCGATTGTACAGTACAGTCAGTGTACGCTGGCATTAAGTAGCTTATTGTAACCGCCTGCATAGTCGTTTTCAATGGTGATCTCTCAGGGCACAATTTGTTTGAATTTACAATTTTCACGCACCGTGTATATATCTGTTGTAGGCGTGGCGATGCGTTTCTATGTTTATGTGTACCACATGTAGTGTTTTTGTTCAACGTGTATTACTGTACGCGTATATCTGTGCATTGCAGTGTACCGATGACTTACTAATTCGCAGAAATCGAGACAGCAATCTGTAGGTCCAACTACTGATTTGTCTGTCAAATCATTTCAAATGTTATTTTTATATTGGACAAAAAGTAATTGTGGATACTTCATTGTCGTTACGAAAAGTTTAATTGAATGCTTTTTTCGTCTGAAATCTGTATAATGTTAGGTTTAGGCCTACGTCTACCTACCAGGGTTTGCATTATGCGTTATCTGACAGTGACATCTATGCACATTGCACATCTTCGTCATTTTACTATTATTATTGATTTTACGCAATGTTTCGTCTTGTTTGCGTTTTGTGGGATTTTGGGGACACTCTGTTTTGTGGACACTCTGTTCCGTTTTAAATTGTCTGTCGCGATCAGTTCAAAAATGCTCTTGTATAACCTGACGACGTTTGAAAGATTTGAAACGCCGTTTTTGTAGTTAAGCCCAAATTTCATTACGCCGACTTTCACCGAAACTTCCCCGCCGGGAAAATCGTAGACACAAATCATGAAAGTCGCGAACAGAAATCATCTCGACATGTCGAGATGTTTGCAACAAAGTGACAAGTCTGTGACAAACCCGTTTATGTTGCTGTAATAAAATTTACATGTAGTCCGTTAAAATGCACGGGGAAAGTCGGCGACAAAGTACGTTACAGACTTTGTCGCAAAGTCGGCGTAATGGAATTTGGGCTTTAATTGCGGCGTACATGCACTGCATAACTCGCCGAATAACTTGATGTCGTATAGTACTGAAAGCTTTTTATAGAAAAAATAGAAGTCTACTACAAAATACAGCCGACTAAACCAGTATGGTTGTTGCAACGTTGTTTTGTGTTTTTGCATTGTAGGCTATTTCGTGCTGTTTCCAGTAGGCCTAGTGTCAATATTTCGGACCAAGCGAACTAACTTATTAGTCAAACTGCTGTAAAGTGGATCACATTTTTGAAACTTTTTTTAATTTATTGATCATATCATATCGGCTGAAACATTATTATTCGGCGATTAAGCACAGTTTATTTCATACTGTGTATTGCTGTCGTAGGCGGTTGTTGTAACCGTTGTTGTTCTACAGTAATACGATGTATAGCCTATCGTTTCTATTTTACTTTTATTATTGCCGGCTGGCGAAAACCGAACATTCTGCCATCAGCATTTCTGAATACTGTCGCGCGCACCATTGAGAGATGAACGAGATTGTCTGATGGTTTTTCTGTGCTTTATTAATCTGCGCTCAAGACCGATGGGTTGTCATTGTCGCGCGTATTGTCCTGCCATTCATGCGCTGTGGTCTAGCTTCTGCTATAATATATACAGAGAAAGCCAGACAGACCGCGTCTTTGTTGGGCATCCTATTCCGGTCAACGCTTTGTGACATGGTAAAATGGTTGGGCCACAGATAATCAAAGTGATAGTGATTGCATTTGGGGAACATCTTGCTAAAACTAAAACTACGCATGCTATAATAACAAAACAAACCAGCTAAACGTAAATCGCTTAGTTACTTGCATAAGCTGCTGAAGCTACAAACGTTGTGACCTGAATTCAGAAAGCAGTCAGATCCGACACAAGTCATCTTCCATCGTCATTCATCCAGACTTACAATGCGCAGATGCTGAAACAGGTCATCGCGCAGTATAAAAGTCAAAATACGCTAAAAGTCTAAAAGTAAGTTAAAACATAATTTTAACAAAGCGTGTCTTGGAATGCTTTTGAAGTTGCAGCGTTGGTAACATACTATCTCTGTTGATCGGAAAGTTGGTATCACGCGTGTGAATCGACTTAAAAAGGCTAGAAAAGTATGTTATTTTCTACACCATTGAGTCAAATTATGGCCTACTGTCATTCGCATTGACCTACTATTTTGACTATAATCTGTCGTGCTCTACAGAAACTGTAACTGTAATCATTTCGTATCTAATCTAAATCTGTGGACAACAGCATGGAGCAATACAGTTCGTATGTTCGTTCGTCAAATCGTGCTATGTGTCTGAATGTGCGTAAAATAATTGTACATAATGTTGATGTTTGATTCGAATTGCGTACGACGAAAATATGGTTGTGCTAAGTTTTTTTCGGTTACCGTTTTACGTTGTCTCGTTGTACCTCATTGTAACTGCATGTTAGCATTGTTAGCTGAATGCCACAGGGGCGTACCGGTACATGTGTTGATCGGCGCTGTCGTGCGCATTTAAACACACCATACGAATTATTGCAATGTTTCAACGGAAAACAGATTTCGATCGCTGCTACGTACACCGTTTGTCAAAAAAAACTTCCAGCACGCAGCCTTCTTGTGATAACTCTAAAAAACGGTAATTGATTTTGAGAATTTTTACTTTACTATTGCATTCTGCGATGAACTACGGAAGAAGCTAGAATAAAAAATCTGTCACTTTGTGTCAAATCTGTTGCCGCACTCGTGGACACTAACTTACGAAATTTGAACGTTTAACTGTATAAGTAGCCGTTTATTCATGAATATTAACAACAATTTTACGCGATACAGCAGGCATTTTTTTGTAAATGTGCTGTCGCACGTAAAATAGTTAAAACTTCAGAACAAATACTTGCATAGTTACGTAAGTTGCATAATTAAACAACACGTAAATGTGTTGTTGCTCTTTGCCATGTTATATCTCAATGATTCATAGAGAGTCGTGAAGAAACGCGATACTACAAACGTCTGTCACACAGTAAAATCAATACTCCATTTCAACAACAAATAACACACAAGTAGAGATATAAACGAAACCAATATAATGAAGACCGATATCAAGTCCATCGATACTAAAATAAACGATGTACAGAAGTAAAATCATTTTTAGTTTGGCTAGTAAGCTTAAAACTTCAGTTTTAAAACTAGAACGAGATGTACGATACCAAGATCAGCTACAGACTAGCAGACGAAACCAGAGATGTGAGACCAAATCTGAGACCGAGATCAAAATCTCAAGACCAACACTGCAATTTTTGGTTTAAAGACTACATCCCTGCACGGAAGCTCATCAAGCTAAATCTCTTGCACATAAAAGCTTCCTGGCAGTTAATAACCTACGCAAAGTGAGACAAATGATTAGTCAATAAAATACAGTAAATAGGCCCTATAAATATTAAAACACAGTTTAACATGACAGAGTTACTGATTAATCACTGGAGTGCTTCGTTCTATCGCAGTTATTAAAAATTTTTACTATCTTAGGAATCAGCTTCAATGTCTTGGTCCTCATTCTGTTCATACATACATAATTATTCTGTTAGTTACAAATATCATTCGTTACTCATAAGTAAATGCCACTCAGAACTGCAATAACTAGAAATTTGGGGCAAAACCCAACGTGAGTCCGCCCGGCGCCGTAAGTCCAATTGGGTGGAAAATTTACGGAATGAAAATTCCCCCGTTTCCGAGCCGACTAAAAAAGCTGTTATGCACGACACCAATGATATTGTCAGATTAGAAGCACAAGGTGCTAAGTGCTGAAGAGAACGAGACAAGCGGCAGCAGTTTGAAGTAGAGTCTGTGATGCTGCAGCTGCACCAGAACTAAATATTGCTGCCACGTCAGTTGAGTTGATTATTTTCACTCCTGTCCAGTCCAAATAAAAACCATCCTCATCATAATTTTATTTGTTCAATGCAACTTAAAAACAATTTGCCAATGAAGAGATTTTGGCTAACAAAAAGTGCCGCTAAATGAGTTTCCTTATGAAACTGTCCAAATCTGGTACAGTAAAACTTCCAGAAACGGGCTGGTTTTACAAAAGCCAAAAACCGGCTTATGTGCGACTGTAATCAATGATATCAATGTCCTGGTTACGTTAAACAGACGTGTTAGACAAGCTTGCGACATGCCTGATTGCTTCATAGCGACTAATGCAGCGTTGATTGTCTCGACATCGATGCCTCGCGTAGCGTCCAAAATCACATACGTCTCGTACCCTGAAATTACGTCACACAAAACGTCACACGACGCAAATTCAACAACAATTTATCTGTTCAGTTGCTAGCTCACTACACTTCGTTAAGTTATTGAGCACGCAAGAAGCCAAGCAGTCCTAAAAATTAACAAAAGCTATATCACAACTAAAATTTTTCCTACTAATGAATATATCATTGTCTGTCAAGATATGATCAACAGAACTAGGCTGACTATAGAAACTAGTAGGCGAGAACAGAATCCAGCGCCTCTGTATTTTGGGACGTTATGGCGCTACAAAAATGTTATTATTAATTTATTAATACAGTTGTGCAGGTCATTTGAGCTTGTACACTGTAGAGTAAAGGTATTCTGCAATCTTTGCTGCTAAACAGCTGTCACTAATTAACATTGTGTGAGAAGAATTTTAGTTCTTATAAGTCACAACATAAATCAGCCAGATGGGACCGAGTGTTTTGGCATCGATGGCAGTGTAGTAGACGCAATAGTCGGTGGCAAGACCGGCCATGTACAGTGTAGTGATATCTCGTGCTTTCAGCAGATCGTCCAGCTCTGTCTGTGTTATGTGACCGTTGTCGTAGAATACCGAGTATGAGTCAATCTGCATTACCATCGTCATCATACAATATTTTCAGTGGCGTCCTAGCTGAAAAATGCAGGAGAAACAATAAGTTGCAATTTTTGACAGACAGCTGCAAATTTCTAACAGAAGACATTATTGGTGCTCAAATTTTCAACTTTGTCTCCAAATTTCCTCAAAATTGATTGCGAATTTTAGCCCCAAATTTGATATTTTTCGACAAAAAGTTTCGGACAAGAAAAAAATCTTCCGACCCGACTCTCCTACGGAGTCTTCTAAATGCTACTATTTTTCATTGAGGCATACTTTGCAAATACAACAGTAAACTAATTTACAGATGAAAATTGCATCAAAAACATTCCTTGGCCCACTCAAAAAGCGGGAAAGTAGTAAACCAAATCTATGCTTTAGAAGTCTTGGTCTACGATGGCACCAAATCTTTACTACTACCGTTGCCAGTACTAAAGTTCAATTTTTACGCGTGACACCATGTAAATGCTATAGCGCGTAAAGGCTATGGTAATTCTGTCTTGGTGTCCGTCCGTCTGTCCGTTGTCCGTCACAACCCGGTACCGATTCGAGCCCAGGTGAGTTTCGCCATATCATTGTATAATAGTGCAGCGGCGAATCTGTAAAAAAGGGCCAAGGTATTTTATTAGTAACCCCTCCCCGCGATAGAACAAGTTGTAACCACATTTTATTGAAGGCACATGTATAGAGCTTCAAAAAGGATGGTTGTGAAATTTTATTTTGGTGGCAGCTATATTTTACAATCCGTTTTTCATGTCAAGCCCTAGCGTCCGCTAAGGTAAAATGTCCAATGCATAGGCCTACGTGCTTGGTATAGCGGTCCTATAGAGTTATACCCCGATGACATACGTCATAACTCGTCAAAATAAAGCGCTTTTTCTACTGTAAATGCTAACTTAATTTTTACAGTCATATTTTATACCAATTTGTCCAAATTAAGGCAAAATTTTGTTGAATTTTTTCATATTTTTGCGATATTTTTCCTTGCTGTAAATGCAAAATATAGTGCATGTTGAAGGGCCGACTATTTTTATGAAGTTTCAAGCAAGGATGTGCATTTTAAAAGTTAAAAAATTAAAATTTGCTATTTAATTTATTTAGTCGTGAAATTCAAAAAATACAATGACGCTGAGTAGGGGGTTCCTCTAGAACGGCAACCTCAAAGAGGGGTAGCCACGTAAAAAGTGTTTATTTTACTGCTATATGTCAAACTTTCAAGAGAGGGGGTTTCAGTGATTTTTTCTCTCTCCAGTTTTCGACTTCAAGAGTGGACTGCGACGAAAAAGATAGAGATAAACCAAAATTTAACAACTTGCAAACAGGAACTGCTATAGACTGTCGCGCGTCTCATCAGCGTTAGCTCAGATTTCTTGTTCATTTAACTAATTATTTATCTAGAGTTATTCCAAGTCAGACTGGGTCCCCAGAGTAAACTTTGTTAGAGTAAATACTTGCATGACAATGGTAGCCTTTCCGGACGATGAGATCAGACGGCATTACAACGAGCTCGGAGCGGAACAAGGAATCGGAATTGTTGATGACGCAGTGATGTGGCCAGAGAACCTGCGTCAGCTGGAGAGTATCCGTGGCAGACACTCCGCTACAGTTAACAACATATTTGCTAGACACGTCGCCTTTCGTACATGACTCACCTGTCACACAGCCAATCACTGGTTGTGTTACCTGTCAATAAAAACATTCAAATTTGCACGAAATTATGCTTAATTTCACAACAAGGACGAAAATTAGTGAAATAATGTTTTGTTTGACTTAAAAGAAAGACTGGAACGTATATAGCGCTGATGTGTCCTCGCCCAATGTACGCCAACCGTCAGCAATAAGTGATGGCCTAAGTAGTAGCAATAGCGGTAATATTGTCGCAGTTGTTGTTTAAATAAAAACGTAATTAAAAGCTGAGTTCCAAAAAACCTGCTGTAATTGCAGCAATGTGCTTTGCTCAAATTTCTGGTTTCATTCTAATCTCCAAACTTTTCTTTTTCTAAAATCCTATCCTC
>Ga0209454_1002585_pt1 | contig 12417 bp, 3 predicted proteins | sample WorMetHERISLAND1_2_FD_187400 | JGI IMG/M metagenome (GOLD analysis project Ga0209454, IMG submission 187400) | Marine gutless worms symbiont microbial communities from Max Planck institute for Marine Microbiology, Germany - Olavius geniculatus... | ecosystem: Host-associated > Annelida >...
GGCGATGTTCTCGGTGAACTTTAACGGTGCGCAGGGCACACTGAAGGGCTACGTCGACACGCCGTCGGGCGCCCAGGATGAGCTGTATATACAGGAGATTGACAACGACCTCAACTCGGTGCGATTCCTACCGCACGAGAACGGCGTCTACTACGTCCATCTCAAATTCAACGACGCACATATCCCCAACAGTCCGTTCGCCATGCTCATCGGGAAGCTGGGGGCTGATCCGGCGCTTGTGGTCGCTGAGGGCGAAGGCCTACAGACCGGCATTTGCGGTACGTAGGGCCTACTGCGACACGGATATATTTATTAGAGAGTTTGTGATGTCTGAATGCTTTCTACTACCAAGGACAAGGACAATTTTTGGTCATGTTTAGTAAACAAAACAAATTATCAGTCTACTCTGTCGTCTGCTGCAAAATGCGTCAAAACAAGTAAAACCTGCCGGTAAGTCCGAAACCCTGTACCACACTGCATTTTTAAATGGTTTAACTCTAATCGTAGAGTAAATATAGTGCTTCATTTTAAAACTTTGGGAATTTACGATTATACACAAGATTTTTCGTTGCAAATTTTTAACTGTTAATGACTATTAATTTGGATTAAAGTCACGTCAATAAAGTCATTACAAAGTAAATACAATGACATTTTGACAAACGTCCGAAATCATCTCCAATTTCGGCTTTTCTAGAAAAACAACATTTTTTGTCTACAAGACTGGGTTAAAACTCCCAGTAATAATTCTATTTTTGTGCATTCGTGAAAATTATAGGCTTATATACCAATAACTGAAAAATTTGCCAAGAAAGAAAATGCATTTTTGACGCTTGATTGCAGAGATTATGGGCAGTTTTAACACCGCAGACATTATGGTGAGAGACAGGAAGACGAAGCAGGTGAGGAAATAATCAGCACCCGTACATATTGTATGCGACAGGTCAGCCGAGCAAGTTCACCGTGATAACAACGGGTTCGGGCAGTGGTCCGTTGAATGTCATGATGGACGGTCCAGCCAAGACAGCAATTGTCTGCACTGAGGTCGACGAGGGCTATGAATTTTCGTACACTCCGACCGCTCCCGGCGATTACTACATCGCCATCAAATACTGCAACGTCACCATCGCCGGATGCCCACACAAAGCTGTCGTTGTTGGTGAGTAAGCTGGCTGCGACATTTTGTAGTTTCTATTAATTAAATACGTAGCATTAAATAAATTGATTAAGTAATATTTGCTTTCGTATTTGTATCTGTATCAGTTTTGTATTCGTAGGCCTACTTGTGTCTGTGTTGGTTTGTGTAGTGTATGTTCTTCTATTGTTTTATTTGGGCATCTATTAGCAAAGATTATCAACATTGTAGTTTTTTTCTGTTGTTTTTTGCGTAGTTGGCTGTGTTGATTAATAAATTCAATCATTTATTCATTTGTTATCGACATTAAATATTTTTTGAACCTAGACGTTTAGGTCCCTATTTGTTGTTTTCTAGTTGAGTAATTATCTACCGTTGCTTTATTTTTTATTTCAGTTGATTGCAGATGGAGAATAATGTTTCGTTTATATTCAGCATTTCTGCCGTTAAGCGACACTTCATTTCGAAAAACTTTGACCTATTTTGTTCTACTTTTACTTTTACTTGATTTAAATATCCTGCAGATGTATAACTCATATGCCTTTGAATTATCAGAATGCTTTGGGAAAAGGCAAAATCACTCTAGCCGATCCATGCATCTTCTTATTTCTATTCGCTAGTTGGCAGCAGCAATTTGCAGTTGTATGTTTTGATTGTGGGGTTTGACCCGACCCCCAAATCTCCCCTTTTCCTGGAGGACCAGGGACTCCCGTCTGCCAGTGTGTACAGTGTGGCGTGTAAATCCGTTGAACGGTTTAAGCAGGGGGCACGAGTGTGACAGACGACAAACGGACACAGACCACATTACGGAGAAATGGGTAGTTGGGGCGAAATTGTTAGCGATTTTCCCCAAAACGAGTTAAATGCGATTAATGTTAGCAGTGTTACAATTATTAATGTCGCCGGACTTGTTGTAGGGTCGGGCAAAGAGGCGGAGGTACGCCAACTGTCGGCAATGTACGTGGAAACGGTCGAGAAAAAGCCCGGACTGTCGAAAGCCAAGTCGTTCCAAGGCGACGCCAGCAAAGTGATCATTCAGGGAACTGGCCTCAAGAAAGGTTTCGTCGGTCGAGCTGGAACGTTCACGCTAGACGTCAAGGATGCAGGTCAACAACTTTGTACATTAAAGAAACGTTCAACTTAAGTTTAACCGCGTAGGCCTATAATCGCCTATTCTAGTTTTCTGTAGTTTATCATATCTAGAGTTGACTACGGCGAAACGTGCTAGCTACAAGCTACAAAGTTCTTCAGAACGCTAGGCCTAGTTAAATATTTATCTACATAATAAAATATTGCAAACAACTCAGGGTGTTATCTATTAAAAAATGTACAATAGTTCAAGAACATTAAAACACTGGGGAAAAGTCCGAAATATTGCGTCGCGTAGAAGGTTGTTTTCAGTTTTCTTGACTTGTCATCAAAAACAGATAGAATGTTTTGCCATTTTAGCCTCGATATGTGCTGTATATGAGTAATTTATCGCTGTTTTGTCGGACTGTGCAGGGCAAGGTCTGCTGGCGATTGCAATCATTTCACCGACTGGAATGCCACCCAAGGAGTTGTCGTGCAAGAAGCAGAAGCCCTGTGTCTACAACGTGAGTTATATGGCCGAAGAGAAAGGCGACCATATCATGACCGTTCGCTGGGGAGACAAGGACGTGCCCGGATCACCTTACGTCATTAATGTCTCGTAGGCTACTTGCCATGCAAGATCGATCTATTTAGCGCCAATGCCGATTTTTTTATTGCATTTTACTTTCGTTCATTAATTCTGTTTCCTTTTTGCTAGATTTGCCAGGGTCACAGTTAGTAAGGTTTCAGGCTATGCGTATGTCAACTTAGGATCATGGACGTATTAGAGGCCTAAGTTGGTATTCGTAGTCGGTTGACTCAAACTACTCGACGAGTTCAAACTGAAAGTGAAGTAAATGGTCTGTTTAGCCGCGCAAATCAATCGTAGATCGCATAAATTGCTGATATAAGCGACCACAGATCAGCCATTGTCTTTGACATCGCATATTAGCTCAGGTCACAGAAATAGACTAAGTTAGTGATCTGTGGACGTGTTCAGGCAGACACAAAAGTAGGCCTACGTTGATGATACGGTTAAATCCCTTACCTACTTGTATAGCCTATGCCTATATATCGGGCGTTTCTATTTGGAACGCATTTCCCTAATTTCATCTAATTCCGGTAAGTCTTACAATAAATGTATAGGCCTAACTTCATCGTTAAGACCAATTGCTGCAAAGTACGATCGACCGTCCGATTTGTCGTACAGTTTGAATAAAACATTCTAGTGAAGAAAGTGAGCGCTGTTGCTGTTTGGCCGCTTTCGTTGACAGAAAGCGGTTCGTTTTATCGTAACGTCGGACGAATTAAGCAGATTAACACGTAAACTAGCGTAATACGGCGGTGATATCGCGATATTGTGCTAATAACGTAGAACATAAAACGTCGAAGTAATGTAATAGACTTTTGCAAAGAATAGCTTTGTGACATGTAATTATTTAGCACGGCAAATTGCCGTTGGATATGCAATACTATTACTAACGTATATAAAGCTTTATAGAGAGATGTGTGTTGCGAACGTTCAAGTGATAGTCGGTGCGTACATTTCGATGGATTTGTTTGACGTGTGGGATCTAGTGAATGCAAAATGACATGATTCCGCCGACATGTCAAAAGCACAGTTTCTTTCAGCCGTGACCGTTTGCGTTACAGTGCGCCGAATCAGGGCTCTGTTTGCCTGGGATCGGAGGAAGGTTCGATCCCACTGAACAAAATTGCTGCCCCCTCCCCCTTAAAAAGTCCACAGAAGTATGTAAGGGGGTCAACTCCAATTGTGTCCCAGACCCTCCGCCCTTAATTCTCTGTGTTCGGCTGATGTGGGTCAATTATCCGACTGTCTTTGACATTTCCGGAATTTTATTGCATGCATATGCATGGATGCATGGTGCAGATCGGTGAAATTTGGCTGTGGTAGGCCTACATTGCGGCTGTTAGTCCGGCCAAGTGAGGCCACATTTCTGACCCCCGCCCTAAGCAGAAATTTGACAGGTACAGCCCTTCCCAAGTGATACGGCGTTCACTGTCATGTGAGCAGCATTTTCCGTTTCTGTTGCATGTCTGTTGTTGTCGGACATATTTTAACTTTTCGGTACATGTGTGCCACGTATACGTTCTGTGTCTTTTTTTCGAGTGCATGCAGCATGCCGTGTGGAGTGGTGTGGCTTTAGCAAGTTCACAGCTCTGTGTACATGTACATAGCCTGACGAATGTGTGTTTGGGTTCACGCCTGAATGACTGTTATGCACTGCTGTATTTTATATTGGTAAACTTTTGTTTGGGGAACGCTTCCCATTCTCCCCCCCTTCCGTTAGAAGTAGGCCTCTTTATTGCAACTAGAGGTCTGGGGAAAAGCGTTGAAGCTCCCCAGCGGGGTTTGGGCAGAGTTCCGCCTGCAAACTTATTTTCGAGCATTTGTTCACCCCGGAAACCGCATTTGCTGACACCAAGTTTTGTATTATTTTATAGTTTTTAGATGTCTAAAAGAAGGGATAAAAATATTTGGGTGAACGGCGTTTCTACTCGGCTGTACCACTGCTATTTTATTTCAGTTATGACACTGTTTTGAAGAGTGACGAAGCTGCTGTGGCCATCGGCATAGTTGTATTCGGCGTCACAATGTGATGATCCGTGCTTGCGTTCAGTAGACAGTAATTAGCCTTAGTGACTGTAAGCCAAGCGTCGGTTTGACGAACGTCAAGATTATGTGCTTACTTGTGTCATCTGTTTATTATGGGGCCGTCCTTCCTAGAAGGAGGGCCCCATTATGTATCGATGCTGTCCGTCTGTCTGTCTGTCCGGCTGTCTGTCTGTCCGTCCCGTGCCTCCACCTAGAGGGAAAACGAAAAGGCCTAGGAAGACCAAACTTGGTAGGAAGGATCCCTGGGACACGAGCACCCCGTGGACAAATTTCAAGAATCCCAGCTGTTGCTTGGGTGGGCCGACCGTACCCGAAAGCCAGCGTGCCTCCACCTAGAGGGAAAACGAAAAGGCCTACGTATACGAAACTTGGTAGGAAGGGTCCCTGGGACACCAGCACCTCTGGACCAATTACAAGGTCAAGGTGTCAGAGGTCAAAGACACGGCGGCTAATTGCGTTGTTTGCAAAAAATCCCTATAACTTCGCTGCCTGTTGTCCGATCAACTTGATATTTGGCAGGTGGCGTAAGAATCCCATGACGCCTTGCCCGGGTGCCCTCGTTGCCATGGCAACGGCCGTTCCCTCCGTCTGTCCGTACTCAGCTGCAAGGACGGCCCCATAACGGGCGGCCCCTCAACGGCCGCACCCTCTTGTTAAACGAAAATTTGTGTCGCTATAGTGTAAACACTCTGACGTAAGTTTATGTAATAAAATCTAAATCTTAAACAAGAAACATTACACGAGACTTGTTAGTAAAGTACGAAATATTCAATTACTAAATAAATTACACAAAGAAGTCACAAGTCATACGCGAAATAAAATTTGATTGCTATAAAAACCACTAGCGAAGCCACTGAGCTATGACGATATTGTCATTACATCTTCACTGCGACAAAAAATACTACAGTTTATAAATTAATACAGTCAAAAGTTGACAATCTATATAATAAGTGAGAGTTGCGACCGCCAATAACTTCTCAACGGTACGACCTACAGCCGCGAAATTTTGCACGCAGACCCGTGTCCTACATGGCCAATACATGGGCTAGGTGAGATTTCGCTGAGGGGTCGTCCGTTTGAAAAAATTTCACTTTTTCTAAAATTTTGCAGCTACGCCGCTTAATTAAGTTGCAGCAGACCTGTGACATCATATAAACGTCGTCACCATGATGACGCATCATCAGCGCTGCAGCAGCAATGTGAAAATGAAAGAAAAGTGATCTGTCGCCACACAGCTCTTCTGCTAGACACTCTGCTGTTAAACGACAGAAAGCATCCGAAAATGCGCATACCGACGCAGCTGATCGTTCGCGACGCCGTCGATCGAAAATGTTACGTGCAGCATTCTGTTATGCGCGCGACCAAGACTACTCACTCAACAGACCACGCACTTTCCATCGGGTTCATGTCTGTCGAATGTCAACATTGCCGTGCACAAAAGTTTCAGAAAGAGCATATTGGAATGTGTTGTGCTAACGGTAAGGTTGTTCTGCCGCTACTGCCTGCAGCACCCGAGCCGTTAGCATCACTGCTCGCTGGAACGCACGACGATTCAAAGGATGACGAACGTCATGCGGTATAACGAACGCGTGCTTCCAGATGACGTTATTCGGCGCCACGCGAGAGTGCAATGACGAAGGCTGGATGCCGACGTTCAAGGTGCAAGGACAGGTATATCATCTCACCGGATCACTGCTGCCAGTGAACCTTGCATAGTACTGTGTGCGAATAGAATAGGCCTATTGCTATCACTGCAATGGCAGTACGCGTTTCATGAGCATTTATTTACACAGGCTAATACATTTTAAAAACACTCCCAATTGCGTTTTTATATGTAAAAAAATATTAAGCTATGGCGGCCAACAGGGCCGAAAATCGAGGCCGCAGGCCGATTTGAGGCCCAAAGGGCCGAAAATAGAGGCCGCAGGCCAATAATATGGCTATAATATACAGGGAGCGTAGCGACCTGTGCGCTTGTTTTAAATAAAACAAAGAATAGGCGCGAAGTGCGGCCATCCGTCATTGACAGGCTTGAACTATCAGCTCGTATATTTACATCTAGACCTATACACGCTGATGAAAGAAACCACTGCCCAGATACGGTGCAAATTGAGAAGCTACTGTCAATGGCGATAAGTTCTTAAACTTAATTAATCGTAATCAAGCGCGGTGATCGGATTGCTTTTAATCGTGCCCAGAATTAGCGTGAATATAAGCTCAGATTACACACATCAGTCTGAGTGCAGTTCATGGGCCGTAGACTAAATTCATAATAATCTCTAAAACCTCCCTGCAAACAGGCTTAACTGAAGCGATACAACAGTGCTTTGCAGTTCGATGATATCCGGCGTGACTAGTTTTCTAATCGTGGATCCGCCACTTAAACTGCAGTCCGTCAGAAATGTGACAGACTGGACTGGAGAAGCCAAGAGAGCCATGTTTTCATGACGTCACATCAACTTGGTGACCGAGGGTTTGAGCACGAATCTTCACTCACTGGACCGGACGAACAAACAGACGAGCTCCATTTCAATCGTCTCGTCACATGCTGCCTGCTCGACGAGACGCTAGGTAGATTTCAGGACGTCGAGACGAAAATATCGCCGGATGCATGATGTTTGCAATGCAGCAACGCAACTGTCTCATCTGCCGTTCCACGTTAGCGTCGTATTGCATGCTATCCTAGGAACCTCTCCGATATTATCGGCTATAAACGTCACTTTATAACCACCGAGATTCGCAATTACCATGTTTCTTGAATATTATCGCTTCACAGATTGTCCGGTTTTCCACACCCAGAACAAAGTTTTATGCCATAATAATAACTCATATGCTGTACATATGCATTCGCTTGTGTGGCCCTCAAGAGCTTTTCTCGACAATGCTTGACTGACGATTATGAAAATCTAGACAATGCTCGGTTGACCGATGCTCTCTGTCCAATCTGCGGACCGCTTTCATTAAAAAGCTTGTATACGACCGACGAGGTCACGGCTGAAAAACGTCCGACCGGACAGACCGACACGAAGTGATAACGTGGTCGCTTTGCACGTTATTGTTAAAACGGAAAAGATCTGTGATATATGCGCCGCCCAGCACATTCGATTAAACGGAAGGAATTTTTTTTCCATATTTATGCTGGAATGCCATGAATATAGAAATACCTTAATTGCCATTTGAGTTACAATGTACATAAACTGTCGGGGGAGGGACGACAGTTGCTATTCTGACAGTTTCAATTCAAACAGTTCATACAATTCCGACATTGCCTATACCGACATATAATGGGTTAAGATTAGAGATGAACTGCATGCACTTGGCTACGACGAACCCAAACCGTTACGTTATTCCCAGAACTGCAAGCGTGTAGTCGCTGTACGTAACGCTTGTCGCAGTGGTGGCTGGGATAAGAAACAAATTGTCGAGATAGCAACACGGAATAGGAACCTGGTACCCTCATGACTTTGGTAACGACCGTAGTTTGACGCAACCGCTTTGATCGTTTCATCGCAAATATTCTGCAAAATACTAAAAATGGTCTGTATATTTGGCGAGGATATGGACAAGAGTTTGGTGTGATGTGTATTTTATGACTCGGTGTAATAAAATCTCTTGCTGCTGGTGGTGCAAAGTGTGAAAGGGCGCGTTGACCGAATTAGGCCTATAGCTAAAGTCGTTGTTGTTCATATCGAAACTTATACAGCCAGACCAAAGTCTTGATGCGATTTTACAGAGAGTAATGGGTTACGACTACAGCTGCATGTATGGTACGTATGATAAATCAAAATTAGTACGCAGTCTTTAATATCGTAACCTCGTATTGGTTTCGCGTCGCATTTGTATATCGATGTAACTGCAACTTGAGGCAACCGGTCGGTCACGTTCATCTGACAGTAGCAGGTCGTTCGCCATCAAATTAGCAGCAGGTCTTCCGCATGTACGTAGCTTTCATCGATTGTCATTAGAATGATGAAACGACCAGCTACAAAGATCGCATGACCGATAACCGAGATAATCGCACGGCAAATCTTTTACAAATTTGCACCGCAGCGTTCGACATCCGCAAATTATGTTAACCCTTTCAAGCCAGATGACAAACTGTCGTTCTGGCTCCCGTCGTTCGGCGGACAACGGCGATCTGCTTCAGTTGTGCTGCAGACTCCTAGACTTATAGTTCAGCGCTTCAAACGTCCGTAAATAATATTGTCTGTCAAAAACTGTCGCATTAAAATGGCATTGTAACATCTTCTCTTCTTTCGGCGTGTAATATACACGTGTGCCGTATGATATACATTTGGTATTGGTAGCTTAATAAGATACCATACATTCCTCAATAAACTTAGGTTAGTTGTCGCAAAGAAAAAGTGCGTTCCATACAAAAAAATCTTCTTATCTATGAAGTCGGGATCCCACCCCATGTAACACAATGTGATATTGGACCCCACAAGTGTAGGCTACCTGGCAAACGGCATCCAAAGCAGAGTGAACAAAATGTGACAGACGACAGACGGACAGACAGATCACGCTATAGGCTATATGTGTAGCTATAGGCGGAATCGCTTGTCGTCGTCAGTCGACCTAGTCAACGAGGCGGCGAGTAATCATCATTTGGAAAGAGCAGTGAACAGAAGCGAGTGATTGTGAGAGCGTACAGGGCAGATGCCTGTCAGGCGCCATGGATGCAGTGTATGGATGCTAGGTGGATGCTAGGATGACGAGATGGCGAGCTCAGCGTCTGCAGCTGGCTGCAGCGGCTGGCAGCAACACAATGTGGCCGAGCTGGGCAGCAGTAGAATCAATAGCGTCCGTCGTCTCTCCTCTCCTCGTGCCTGACTGCTAGCTATTCGCTGAGTCTGTCTGCATTATTGATAGTTGACACTGCAGCACCGCTCGTCGTCGTCGTCGTCAAATTGCTGCTGCTCCTGCTGCAGTGCTTGCCCACTCACTGTCGCCGATCTACAAAAACTGATGTCGGCCGTCGCGGCGACTTTCCCCGGAATTCAGCCATATCAAATGCCGCCATTAATTATGACCGTTCCACATCTCGTCGCCGACAAAACGCAATATCGTGAATACGGCGAGACTGTCGTCTGATTGGAGTCTGACGCTCTGCCAGTGCTTTCATCGACGCGCAGCTTCTCTTGTACTTAAATCGCACTCGGCTCGCACTGATACTGTTTTTGCAATTTTCAAGCATGGTCGATCCATCTGAGCGTGAATTAAGTACGATACCGCACTGCCTGGAGTGGTATAAGCTCGTACTGCGTACTCGCTTACCCACTGCAGCAGTGATGCAACTAATACACAGCGACGCGAGGGACTGAGTGGGCAAGCAAAAAAGTAAATTACACATAAGTGATTTTATTATTCTGTAGTAGTTGTAAGTGTATTTCCATGCTGACTAAAGCAATTTATTGTTTAATGCTATTTTTATAAATTCATTTAATACAACAGCAGTAAGTTGATTGTCTTTTCTGCAGACTCAACGTACGCTACGTGTTTTATTTTGCGTCGTATAACCGTGTCCTAAACGTTTTCGAAATTTGTTTCAAAGTAAAGCATTTTGCAAATGTTTTATATATGCTTACATGTAGAATTTAAACCAAAAAAAACAAAATATTTGCAACAAAATGCTGCAAACTGTTGCACAATGCACACGTGTCGTGTTTTATGTCACCACGGCCTAGTGTGCCAATATTAACTGCGGTGCATCATTGATGACAAAAAATTTCTTCCAGTAATTCCATATATGTGCAGTCTTCTCGATGACAATCAGCATTTACTTAAGCCAGTTTTTCTACGTTAATCTTGTGTAAAATGTTAATATTATCAAACTAACAACGATCGCCGTCATCTTTGTATTGTTTTCGTCATGCACAAATAAATCCAGATTATTTGCAAACAATCAACAAGTGTCCAATTATACTTTCCATTAACACAGACAAAGCGAGTACAAAATAAAACGAAAACAACTAAGCTTTTCGTATTGCGATCAATTACATAACTTGAGCGTTAAGGCCGGACTGCAAGCTGTCAAAGGAGTGAACTTTACAAAGGAGTATCGAACGTTGTAGAGAAAACGCGGAACTATTCTCAAAAGACTTGCAACGAAATTCATGCAGCCCCATGGATTATGATGGCAGTAGCCTGTACGTACATGTACATTGTATACAGTAATATAATGAGTAGGTACGAACACGTAATATACGCTGATGACTGTGCTCCAAAAATTTGGATGTCAGACAGTCGCCCGCACGGACATCCGCTCGCACGGACATATTTCCGTATGAACTATGGCCTGCTACTGCAGGAGCGGACAGACGCCCGTAGGGCAATTAGCGGCAATTAGCGTCACGGCGGACGACGCCCGCCCCGCAGACAGCCGACTTCATAGTCTAGGCTTACGCAAGGTCTTGCGGCCTTAGAATTTAACTTTTGAACATAGTTTACTTCTTAGAAGTGATCACTCTGAATGATTATTCTGCCAGAATTCTGCTCTTCAGCGGAATCACGCGATGGCTGCTGTTGCAATTATCCAATGCCAATGGCACTAAATCCGTCGGCGAGTTTCCCGGAGCTATTGGACATTGCATCCGACTACAATGACATTGATATGTCGACTATAAATGTAATAAACTGTCTGTATGTGTTGCTATAGATCTACCGTAAGAAAGTTGTCTTTTCCGTAAAAAATCATGTATTTTGTTTGCGTCAGTTAATCGATTAAGACATTTTTTTTCTCAAATAGGCCTACCGCATTAAAATATAAATAGGACTACGTACTGTACGACAACGCAATTAACATACCTCGTCATTATGCTTACAAAAAATATCAAGTTAATGCACTTTTGCATATTTCACATACATTCTATAACAGGTTCTGTGACAGGAGTGGGTTAAGTTCACAATACAGAACGCAAGCAACGCGTTGATGTGCTTACGGGCTATTGTCCTATGCTGCATCCTCGCGGCGGTAGCAGGCCATAGTAGTTCATACGGGCAATTGTCCATGCGGGGGAACGTCCGTGCAGGCGAGTGTCCGTGCGGGCGATTCACTGCCGTACTGTTCTGACTCAATACAGTTGCAGAATCCTATACCGGACTTATATGAAGCTACTTGCCGTGCAAGACAAAATAATTGTCAAATTCACAGGAAAATCACACGCAATATAGCAGCAATGATGTTAGCAAGACCACAAGCCCAAACATAAAATCATCAGGTCGAAATCAGGACCGGAATCGGCAAAGCAATTGTACGTTAATGACATGGTTTAGCTTACCATTCAGTCTTTTGCCTGAATGCAAAACAAACGGGATTGTGAAATAATACAAAGTTGTAAATTATATTTTTGTCTGTGCAAAATTTATAGATAGCATTCAAGAAAATAGCACATTAAAGCCGTGGTTGAAACCACTACGCAACAAAAGTGCTTTGGTCACCGAGGGTAAAGCCAAGGCCAAAAAAATTGGTCAGGGCTTTGGCCTTAAAACCTAACATCACTGGAATATATATACCAAGAATACAACAGCGCTGTAGGCGTCTAATAAACTTTAGGAACAATAATTATAACACGCA
>Ga0209454_1002586_pt1 | contig 12416 bp, 7 predicted proteins | sample WorMetHERISLAND1_2_FD_187400 | JGI IMG/M metagenome (GOLD analysis project Ga0209454, IMG submission 187400) | Marine gutless worms symbiont microbial communities from Max Planck institute for Marine Microbiology, Germany - Olavius geniculatus... | ecosystem: Host-associated > Annelida >...
AAGTTATAGTGGCTAATTCGCTACAATTAAGGCCAATTTTGGACCCCCCTTTGAAAAAATTGTAAGGGGGGCCCCATCCCCGGTGGAGGTGCACTAGTAAGACTTGGCCATTCTCTTGCGCATGTAAAAATTTGGGTGTGCAGCACTTTCTAGGGGCTGAAATATGGTCTTCCAAAAAATGCGCTTTGGGTGGGTACAATTCCATGTCAAGATTTCCAAGGTTACTAGACCAAAGTTTACCAGACTTGTTTCGCCTAACGCGGGGGGAATCACTGTCGATTGAGTAACTCACCAATTTTGAATATTTGCATTCCTTCTGGAGATATTCGCCACTGAACTTTGAAGTCGACCAAAATCGGGCCAAATTTTGCATGTTTTAATCCCTAAAAATTTTTTGGGGAGGCTCCCAAAAAATTTTGGACCGGGATTATAAAATTGAACACAGCTCCAAGCAAGTGCAAAATTTTGCGCCGATCGGCCAATGGAGCTCGGAGATTACACGAGGAAAATAATAAATGTCAGCAAAACTTAAGTCCTGTCGAAAACTATCATTTCCGGGCGAACTAAAAAGCTAATGCATTCAACGATCACAAAATTGTATTTACCTGCTCCAGACGATGGCCAGACTGAGTTCACCCGAGTATGGTGTGTTTCATTGTCTGATAATTACGAAACAACATTGAGATGCCAATACTGAAGTACTTTGTGTCAAAGAAGACCAAGGCACTGAAAAAAATGAGAGAAATTGCTTATATTTACGTGCCAGATGGGGATGGCCGGGCTGAGTTTACCGGGCTGTAATGTGTTTGGTTGTCTGATAATTTCAGAATGACGTTGAGATGCCGATACCAAAGTACTTTGTGTTGGAAAAAGCCAAGGCATTGAAGGAACGTGAGAAACTCTTGGGTCAGATTCTGGCAAGACTTGGAGCTGCAGATCGCGATGCGGTAATGTTAGCCATTTAACTTTTGGATTCATGCCTGTTGTTTTATGTCAGATGTTCTGTACAGAATTACTTTGGATATAACCACATTTACACTGATTTTTATTTCTTATGCTGTATGACGCTCAGTTAGTCCTCGGAACGGCCGCCATTTGCCACTGTCACTGTTAAGGTATCGGACCGCAACCAACTGTTAAGCTGTCGTTTCCGGACCACTAAGGTTCCATGCCACCACTGCCGATAGGCATTATGCTCACACTGCTGCGAGCAGAGTTGTCAGCGCAAGTGCACGTGTCCTCGTCAGTTGTCACAGTGTCAGTGGTGACAACCAGAAGTGAATATTAGTTTTACAGTGCACCATAGGATTTACCAATGGACTTTGTGGAAAAATGGTAGCTTATTGTATGTCATTACGAATCACATAGAAGTTGTTGCTTTTGGGTCTAAAAATTACTACCAGTGACAGACGTCTTAGCAGTCCGGACTGCTAAGATGTCTGTTTAAACTGTTTAAAGTTTAAACTGCTAAGCCAGTCATTAAGACTTTAGACCAGTTGTTAAAGCCTTAGCAAACAGTTTCTGGGACTATTCCCTGTCGAACATGAGGCCATAGTAATTTTGTAGATACAAACATAATATGTTTGTATATATAGAATGTAGAATATTATTCTGCTTTTTTTTTGCTCCCATTTTCATCTTCTTTCAGCTGTACTTAAATGACATATTTCTTATGTTTAGTCTATTTTGACGTAGGCTGCTATTGTTTTTTTTGCTTTTGGCCTTGCAGTTGTATAGTAAGTTATGTTTTTTCTCTTTTTTGTTTGTCTCTTACTTTGTTCGCTAGAATGTAAGCAGATTTGATAAAATAGTTGCCCAGGAAACAACTTGTTACATGTTGATGGCATTCCAAATCATGCTGTTTTTTAGTGTGTCGCGTGAAATTGCATTTTATGCAATGGCATGCTGTTAAGAATTACTCGTTTAGGCCTATTTGTCGTTGGTTGCATTAACAAAGTTAATCGTCGTCTGGCCCAGTTAGTACTGGGATGGCAGTTAAACTTTCTTGGTACTGTATGCAACCACCCACCCAGGTCAACTCAGCCTGGCCATCTCTCCGTGGGTAGGCACAATGAGTACCAGCAAAAGCTGGGACGTAAACAGGCACACCACGCGATGCACTGGCCCCGTATCCATGGTCTTGCAATGTAAAACTGGTGTTTAGCTTAGGGTTAAGGAAACGGAGATCAGCGCCACCCTGTTGGCTCACTGGCTTAGAAAAGACTTTGCATTTTTTACGTTTCAGGTTTCTGAATTCAGATGTCAATCGGTGGAAGTTTGTGCTCCGTCTGCAAATTTGTTTGGTTAATAATAATGGTGTTTTTTGTTTTCCAGGAAGATGTTAAGATGAGCTTGGAAGAAGCGATTCGGTTAGTGCAGATCCACGAGCGTGCAAGGCAAGGTCGACTTAGAGCAAAGTTCATGAGAGAAATACGACAACAGGAAGAACGTGAGAAGCGAGCAGCCCTGCGTGGCGCCCCTACATTAGACCCCGAGGTTGCCAGCATCCGTATACAAAAGGTTTGTAGTGGTAGTTGTATTAGTAGTTCTTAGTTGTAGTAGTCGTTTCAGTATCTGTTGCAGTTGTTGTAGTTGTAGTACTAATGTGAGAAATGAGTCCTACATAGACCCGGAGTTCGCCAGTGTCCATATACAGAAGGTTTGTTTTCTATAGCATCAACACAAGCTTTGTGGATTTAGAAATGCACTTGATTGTGACCAATTTAATATATTCCTCATACATTTTCCATTGATCATGATAATCTCCAAATATGAAATGGTTCGGATGATCGATTGCAGAAATGTGGCTATTTGAAACTTTTCATGATGGCAGCTGACTGCCATCTTGGATTTGGTCCAACTAGAAGTGATGACATTCGATCTACCAAACTTGAAAATCCTACACTAGAACCACCAAACATGAAGTGGAGTGGATGATCAGATGCTGAAATGTGGCTCTTTGAAATTTTCCAGGATGCAAGATACGTAATCGTTTGTCAGTACCCGGTAGTATACACGGTGTTTCATAAGAGGGACCCCTTTTTGTTTTTTTTTATAATTCGCTCAAATGATCGTCAATTTACACAAAATTTGTACCAGTTGTAGCTGAAGATATACTAATTCAAAATATTGCAACAAAATATGGCAGTTGATTAGATATTCTTTGCTGGTCCTGATGTAATGCTGACATCATAATGTGTCACCGGTACAAACTGGATAGTCTCAACTGCTGCTGTCAGTTGCTACCCTGCTTCAATGGTGAAAAATCTGGTTAATTCATGACAAATTGTTGAAGTTTTACAGTTATAGTTACAAAACATGCAAAGCAATGGCATTTACGTGTCTGTCAGGATAGTTGGACTTTTACGCATTAGCATGCCTAGCTTGCAAAATGATTGAGTTTTTGGATTGCAGGATGCCTGATTTCATGTCCCATGTTGCTTAGTGCTGACACAATAAACATTTTTCATTAGCAAACCAGATTAAGCTCACCATCGAAGCAGGGTAGCAACTGACAGCACCAGTTGAGACTATCCAGCTTGTACCCGTGACACATTATGACGTTAGCATTACGTCAGGACTGGCAAAGAATATTTAATCAACTGCTATATTTTGTTGCAATATTTTGAATTAGTATTTTTTCGCTACAACTGATACAAATTATGTGTAAATTGATCATCATCTGAGTGAATTATGAAAAAAACAAAAGGGGGTCCGTTTTTATGAAACACCGTGTATTATACTGTACTGAAGTGTTCATTGCCTATGTCGTTAGGAACTCCAGTCCTACGTTACGTTTGCTGATGCATTTCGTTTTAAGGGAATTGTTTTATTCTCCATCTGCTATAGCTAACAGACCATAGCTGTATTGGGCTTTAGCTATATAATGGGCCATCTCTGAGAGTCAGGCAGGCAGACGAAGAGACATACGGATGGACGTACGAACGGACGGATTTGCTGTGACTATAATACTGCCAATGTGTGTGTGTGCAGCTGTGGAAAGGCTTCGTGCAGAGGGCGAGAGTGAAGAGAGAAAGAGAAGATGAGATGGTCTTTATTGGCATGGTATGAGACATAACATCGTGCACACTTGAGAACTTTTTAACTCTTTATGAACTTTTAACTATCTGAATACTGATTGGGCCCAAAGTGACCACAGAAGAGCATCTGGCGAATGCCTGTGTCTGAAAATTATTGAAGTTTGATTTCTGGAGTTTTATTTCGATTTATAGTTCTGCTGGTGTCCTTTGTTGATACTTGGACAAAATGTTTAGTCACACTGGGAGCTGGAAAAAATGAAAGCAATTTGCTGCAAGGTGATTTTTTGTCACTGCTTTAAAATTTCTGACTTTTTCATCCGGGATATCATTGAAGTGTCAATTGATTTATCGACTGTGTGATTGAGTGATTGATTAGTTAACAGATTAATCAGTTGTTTGACATTGTAGCTACAAAATAATATATTCAGACATTTTGGTGCTAAAATTTTTGACTTTATGACAATCAGTTAATTGACCAATTTATTTATTTGCTGATTCATTCCTTCATTAATTGAGTTTACGACTGATTAAGTAATAAATTGATTGAGTGCTAAAGTTACGGTGGGGCACGTTCACCTGTCTCAGGTGGGAGGCAACACTGCAGTGTGATGCCATATGGCAGGTGATGCTCCGTCTTTGTGATTGGTTTTCTATATACGCTATACGCATTTTTTAGAACTTTTTTCTTGTTTACTTGTCTAGTAACTTTTTTTAGTTACTTTACTGAATTGCTGGGTACTCATGGATTGATTTATTGATTGGTTTGCTGATTGGCTGATTTCAGGCACCAGCGCCACCAGTGAGCGCCAAGCAAGCCTCGCAGACCCTGGCCACCCGTACGGAGGTGGAAAGGCGCAAGACCCAAGAGGCACACGAGCAGGAGTACCAGCAGGCACTGGTAAACATCAAGGACAAACTACGGGAAACCGAGGGACCCGATATGAAGGAGACACTTATGGATCAGATTCGACAGTGGTTCATTGAGTGCAGGTGGGTCTGTAGTAGTGGTAGTGGTAGTGGTAGTAGTAGTAGTCGTAGTACGTCATAGTGGTACCATTTTCCCACCCAAAGGGCTAGTTCTAGGATTAGTTTTGATTCTCGGAGAAGGAGCATTATGTTGCCAAACTGCGTTGGTTTTGGCTTTTTTTGCATGCCGCATTATTTGTAGTATCACAGTATCACACAAAGCCGTCCACTAAATGCATCTTCCGGACTAGTCTATGTCCAAAATGTGCATGAGTCTGGGTCCGCAAACTTACAGCACTCTTCCAGACTTCCTAGCTGGTGGGAAAAGGGCCCACAACTTTCTCCTTAAAGCCGTCCCTTATTCTCAGAGTTTTGACTCTGTTCTTGGCTCTTTTTGACAGTCATCCCACTTGTCCTATAAATCCTATATTTTTGAAAAGTCCTATATTGTCCTATATTTTGACTAGATGTCTTTTAAATCCTATATTTTGACAGTTTAAGTTTCATGCAACAAAAACACAAAATTTGATGTCACCAGATGTGGTTTTTCTAGTGCAAAAATGCTTTAAAATACGTTTTCAGTCAGGGCTCCGCCCCAGACCCCACTGGGGAGCTCTGACTGCTCTTTTAGACCCCATCAGACTCGTCAAAATGGAGGAAGTTGGGGAAGTTTCCCAGGCCCACGACGTTTCGGGGACTTGCCGTTGCTGAAAAAATAACACAAATTGTCAGACCGTTTCATTAATCCATTAAAACTTCACTGTCATATATGGAAGCCATGCAGTTTGATGTCAGATGCTAGACATTGTACTGGTATTCAGGTTGAATACTTAAGCACACATGTGTCTTATAATGTCCTATATTTTTATTTCGTGTTTTATATTTTTTTTTGGCCTGTGTCCTATAAAAATCTGCCAATGCAGTGGGATGGCTGTTTTGACTCCAAGTCTCAAAACTATAGAAGCCATGCAGAGCGATTTTGCATTTGTCAGATGCTGTTCACATGACATTTGTACTGCAAACTGTGGCAGGGATGCAGTGGGGAAGTTTCCTGACTACCCCAGCGAAGAGGAAGGAGGATCGTTGATGATATTCAAGGAGAAAGACCCAGCCGAGGTTGAGGCTGCATTGAAAGCTTTGGTCAGTATTAACACTAACAGCATTACATTTTTTGTTTTTACTGCTAACGCCCAAGACTATAACCATATTTTTTTTTGCTTGGGGGAAAAAGACTTTTCTCTCTCTTCTTTTACTGTTCATTTTTGCTCTATTTTTTCCGCTTTTTGCTGTTTTTTTAAATTCAGCCAGGGTATTTGGGGAAAAACTGCAAGCTCCCCCAGCAGGATTCGGAACAGAACTCTTTCTGCAGATGCATTTGCAGATCTCAGGAGGCATCTGATGGCAACATTTTAGCCATATACATGTAGTGCAAACTGCAATGTTTTATTGATTTGTGATAAAAGAATTTTCAGCATTTTTTGGGGGGACTGAGCTGAACTCGTTAACCCCCCCTCTAAATAAGACTTTGCTTCTGCTGTTAACTATGCTTGTAAATTATGTCTACTACTGTTTAGTTTTCAGTATTTGCAAGTAAATTATGAAGTAACTGGAAGGACTGGTAGGAATTGTTTGTCAAGAAAAGCTGTGTTTTTGTCCTTGAACATCTCAAGACAAAGATTTTGGTCTCAAGGACTACATCACTTTGAGTAAATATGTATTGTCAGCATCATGTACCAAAGACATTGAATATTCATTGCTAGACCAGCAGCTCTGCCTTCCACAGTGGCACTGCCAGGCAACGCCCACGTTAACGTTACGTGTCCAGCAAAATATGTGTCAGTTCATAGGAATTTTTGATTTTCATATATTGGGCTTATACGTTAAAGTTCGCTCAACATCATACAGGTTTTATTTCATTTCAGTTTATCGTACAGTTACTCAAACGATGTTTACTGTGGTCACATGACTACAGCGTGCAGACGACAGCCTGAAATGAATATGCAAATTCGTGCAACAGAAGTCACATGACGACAGTATCTTCCGGTTAGGTTGCAAGTGTGCCGTGGCTGGATAGGCACTAGCTCATAGGCTGCCAGTCCAGGTTATTAATAGAACGTCATTGTTAAGTACTTAGTGGCCGTTAAGTGAATATTTGGTAGCTTATTCGCTCTGTAAATACGGTTTATTCAGATTCTGTAAATGGACATCTTGGCAATTTAAACTTTTTTGGGGTAACATGGAAAAATTTGTCATTTAGTGGAAAATTTTGGATAATAATATCAGAGTTAGCTCATATGCCAGAACATTGGCGTTCAGTAAACTATATAAATTTTTGAGATTACAACAGTTATTCGTTAATTTGTGTTTGTGTACATTCTACTGTGGCTATATGGCACGTAGGAGGAGGAAAAGGGGAAGAAGAAGGATGCTAAGAAAAAGGACAAAAAGGAGAAGAAAAAAGATGAAAAGAAGAAGAAAGGCAAAGGAAAGAAAGATGTAAGTGTTTTTTGTTATTTTCATTTTTGTAAGATTCGGACATTAATATTGCATATAGCATTGTCATGGTACATGCAAAACTAAATTATTTCATAAAAATGTAGTCACAACGCCTTAATGTGTGTTTTATAATTTAATCTTTAATTAGGGTTAGTTAAATTGCTTTATGATTGCCATACTTTTTACAAGCAGTAATTTTGCTACTAAATTTTTCAGTTTGATTGGCAGTCAGTGTCCATGGGAGTTTGCAGCCGAACTGCCATTTGAGAATATAATTTATGAGTTCTGTGTTAATAACCTTCAGCAAAATTTCTGTAAAAAATTACCTACAAGGTACAGTTTATTGAACATGATAAGTTTGCACTGAATTCTACTTAATTCGACAATTAGTAGAAAGCTTCACGAATGTGAATAACTTGTCCAAAAGCAAGCTGGTACTCGATTTACCTGTCTTGGAGCCACAGTGGTCTCAGGTGAGCTGCATTATTTGATGTGGTTTTTGCAACTTTATGTGTTAATTGAACACATAGGCCTACTGCTTTTTTCTAGCATTGTGTCTGAAGTGGTATAACTTGATTTACCTGCTGCATGGGGAGAAAAGGCTGGTTTGAGTCACATTACATAGGCTATTTTCTGCTACTTGATGCGTTTGCTACCTACGTGGGTAACTCTTTTAAAGACGTGTATTGCTTATCTCTAGCAGCACTATTTCTGCAGTGGTATAATAGGCATACTGATACTTGATTTAATAATTACCCCAGAGGGACAGAGGGCTGTGTTGGCCTCTGTTGTATATTGCTACTTAATGTGTCAGTTATTGGGATGAAGCTTTGCCATTGTGGATATCTCGTTGAAAATCAGACCTGTACTAGAGATTTATCTGCCACAGAGGAATAGAGGGCTGGCTGGCTGTCTAGTATATCTCCGTTATGTGCCTGCTATATACTTAGTGTGCCAATTAGGGGGAAGCTTGCTTTACCGATGCAGATTACTCGTCCAAATGCAGCCTAGTACTCCATTTACTTGTCCGAGAGAGATAAAGGGCTGAGTTAAAATATGCTATATTTTTGCTACTTAATGCATCAATTAGGAGGAAGGTTTACCAATGTGGATAACTCGACCAAAGACCCGCGAGTCAAACGATTCTGTAAGACAGTAGATAAGCTTGGACTCTGTGAAGTTGCACACATGTTTCACCATGCTCGCTCGCTTTCACTCTATACTAGGGAATGCAAACCCGGGGGAGGTATTTTTTAAACCCGGGTTTGGAGGCCAGGTACCCGGCGGGCGACCGGAGTCACCGTGGTGTAGGCCTACAGTTAGTGGTCAAAATGTCAGAGGCAGACTCGTGAGTCATGAGCCGTGAATTGTAACTTGTAGGGCTTAAGCAGTCCGCGGTTAAATGTATGGAAGTGAGTTAGAACAGTAAGAGCTTTATAAGCATTTTGCCAGTGCCACTGCTTGCTAGTCATAGTAGAGTTTTGGATTCTGTGAAACTATGAGCCTTAAAACTAATAGGTTGAAACCTTGCGTTGAATATCCTATATGAGACACGGCCAGTTTAACGTTAAAAACGCACACTTTTTCTACCCCCTCATTCAATCCCGAATTTGAAAATGTTCCCCTTGCGCAACGTCGCCCAAATTTTGCACGCCTAGGCTATTTTTCACAGTGCTAATTATTCGTGTAAATTTTTTTTAAAGACTTAACAGTTAGCCGCAATACATCCGTTACAGACAGTCAGTCGACAGACAGATACAGACAACAACTCGTACCATAGAGCCAAACCAAGCTTTCAGCTTAACGGTTGGCTCAAAAAAGTAGGCCTGTATCATAGAGCAATATTATACTGCAGATGCTCACTAATTGTCACTCGAAATTAAATCCGTAAACGCGGGTTTTTTGCCCGCTGTCAAACCCGGGTTTACGGGTTTGAAAACGGCCGGGTTTACCCAGGTTTTCGGGTGCCTGGGTATCCGAGTTGCATTCTCTACTTTATACACGTTTCAGAATTTAGCTTAATCTATGTCGGTAGCTTTCAGAGACATGTTTCCTATTGTACAAGCTTTAACTTTACGTACGCATTTCGTATTTTGGTTTAAACTTGCGTTATATTTTAATCTTTTGTAGTGGTTAAAGCAGTGTTGGGCATGAGTTAACTCAAATCAGTTTCAACTCACGAGTTAATTCAGTTACTGTGAGTTGTGAGTTTGAGTTAACTCACCGCAGCACGTGTGAGTTATGAGTTTGATTTATTTCATTATTTGTGTGAGCTGTGAGTTTATGAGGTGTTTAAACTCAACTTACTGCAAGTTGGCAGTTTAGGCTATGGTTAAAATTACAGATGCACAACAGTCCAACAAATCTCAACTGTGACAAAGTGGACCTCAACAAAAGTCTAACTGGACTAAACTGGTTATTTCTGGTTATTGCTGCCGATGCAGAAACGTCCTCATATCTCGCAGATGCAGATTGATCGTCAACAATGCTGCACAGACATGGGCGGCGCCAGAGAGAGGGCAAGGGGCTACTGCCTCCTGTGCCTTTGCCTTGCCCCCCTCCAGCTGCCCCTGCAGAAAAAATTTTGATGGTGGCACTTCATCATGCCAAGATGTGATTTATTAAACTTTATTTTTGCAAGACAACAGAGATATCTGTGAATTTTTTTGCGTTTACAAATATTAAAAAGCAGGCAAATTTACGGCTTTCATTGCACGTCCAATAGCTAAGCGTTTCAGCTTTAGAGGGGGCACAATTAGGGGCTCTGCCCCTGGACCTCGCTATATCTCTTCGATGCACACTACAAATGAATGAGGTCGACATTTGGCCAACGCACAGAAAATATCGTCACCTTTGCCCTGGCCCTTGCCCCCGTTGCCCTTATAGCTTTCGATTCCTAGCGCCGCCCATGTGCACAGATATCTGACAGTTTAATAGGGGCCTACAGCAGTGCCATCATCCACTGCAGTAAAGAGTTTGTAGAGCATAGGCAGACAGATTGAAAATCTGAGATGCAACAAACTTTTAGATGTAAACTTTGAGAAATTTCTGTTGCTGAAAGCGAATGTGAAGTATCATAGGAAATAGACACTAATTAGAAACAGTAGGCCTATAGGCTAAGTTTAAGATTCTTTGGGTAAATTTGATTGATTCACTAAATGATTGATTAACTGAGTAAGATATATTTTTTGTGGAACACCGGACAGTGATTGTTTGGTGATTGACAGGTTTTGGCATTTTAGAACAGCTTTAGTGACTTTATTGGTTGATTGCTTGATTGAATAGTAACCGAAAAAAACAAAACGAGTTTATGAGTTAATTTATTTTTTTCGTCAGTTTGATTTAACTCACTACGAAGTACGTGAGTTGAGTTTGAGTTTAAACTCATTTGGTCTGCATCATTTGAGAGTTTGATTTAATTCATTTTCTTTCTGAGTTTTCCCAACACTGGGTTAAAGTATGGATGAACGCGAGGGAACACAGTTTTTTCACCTCTAGTTTTTAGTCCAAAGCGTTCTCTCACCTAACTTATCCTATGGTTTCCAAAAGATGCAGCAAGGGGCTTAAAACCGCCAATTTGGGCCCAAAGCCAAACTAGCGTTCCCCTACCTTTTCTTTTATACGGTACTTTAACCACTGATCTTTGGTCCGATCTGTACGAGGGACGTTCAATAAGTTCCAGGACTGTTCTTTTCAGCAAGCACACAGTTAACAGCTGAAAACCAAAACTATAATGAAGTTGTACTGCCACTATTGTACATCACTTACCATGGTCTCATTTATGACGTCACGTTGTGACGTCATTATTATTAAGATATAAATGATGGGCGTTGACGTTTGCTTAGAGAATTAGATTAGAGAATAATCATAGAATTTTCTAAACGCAGATAATGTGTAGAAAGTGCTTAAATTAATTGTAGATTATTTGTAGTAATTAGCAGTGACACTTTATCACATTTGAAAGTATTTGAATAGTTCACCCGCTTTTGCAGCGATCATTAGTCAGTTAGTGATGATGCCAGTGTTGGAGCACTGCTTATGGCAAAAACGGTCAGCTGCAGACAAAGCATTTTTTGGTTTACTTAAAGAGTTGTTCTTGCAGATTTTTTGTGCTTGAAAGACATACTGTGAACTAACGATATTACCAATCATTATTGTTTGACTGATTACGACCAGCAATTCGCAGTAATTGACCAGGTTTGCTGCAGAAAGGTGTCATTCTTTAAAATGGAGTTGCCCCACGTGCAATTGGCCCATTAGACAGTTAAGAAAATTGAAAGGATGGGCTGGGAACTGCTACAGCATCTGCCATACAGTCCAGATTTAGCTCCAAGTAATTTTAATTTGTTTGGACCACAGAGCAAATCACTTGGAGACATCAAGTTTAAAAACGATGAAGACGTTTTACAACATTTTGTCAGGTGCCAATAAAAAACTTAATGTATGGGTTTCAGCCGACTTGTAGAACAATGGGAACATTGCAGTGAACAGCAGGGAAAATATGATGAAAAGTAACATAACTGTCAGAAATGTGCAATTTACTGTCGTTGTATTAAGGACGTAGTCCTGGAACTTATTGAACGCCCCTCGTATAGGCCTACTGTGTGTCACATAATTTTCATTAGAGCACTTCACTTCGTTTCTCTGTTACTTTTTATCAGTTTTATTTCCAGCTGATTTACTTTGATCTTTTACATGAACTAGGCCCCATAAGTTAACAATTTATGAATCGATTAGTTGTTTCAAAAAATTGTTCGATTTAATTTTGTGGGATCAATTACAATAGGAACAAAATTTTGTCCAGTCAGCATCAGCAACATCATCATCATCATCATCGACGCGAAGCGTTCAGCCGTAGCATTCCGCCGTTGCGATTTGTCGCCAGAACGAGCGATCTTCTGCCAGCTGTAGAGC
>Ga0209454_1002588_pt1 | contig 12414 bp, 3 predicted proteins | sample WorMetHERISLAND1_2_FD_187400 | JGI IMG/M metagenome (GOLD analysis project Ga0209454, IMG submission 187400) | Marine gutless worms symbiont microbial communities from Max Planck institute for Marine Microbiology, Germany - Olavius geniculatus... | ecosystem: Host-associated > Annelida >...
TGCCCTAGATAGGCAGCGGTGGGCAGCGATAGTAAGAATGGCGTCAGACACCAACGGGCATTGAGCCCACGGTTGTCGATGATGATGATGATGATCGGAGCAGGGTAGCGATAGACAGCACCAGTTGAGACACTCAAGCTTGTACCCGTGACACACTATGACGTCAACATTACGTCACGAAAGAATTTTAATCAACTGTTACATTTTTTGCAATATTTTGAATTAGGATTTCTTCAGCTACAAATAATAAAAATTTTGTGTAAATTGATCATCATTTGAGTAAATTGTGATAAAAACAAAAAGGGGTCCTTTTTTATGAAACACCGTGTAGACTCTGCCTCAAAAATAACGTGCCATTTTTTAAAAATCACTCCATGAAACATTGACCGATTTAAAATAATTTTTGGTACACAACATCGCGAAGAAATTAGATTACATGTATATTTTTGGCCACCTTACCTTAATATTGTCGCTACATTACTTCATGAAATGCAGAAGTCGCAGTTTGGCCGTTTACAACAATGAATTCATACTGGGTAGCGCATGCGTCGGCTCAGAAAGTCACTGAAACCACAAAATCATTAAAAATTTGTTACCTATTTAACATTAATTGTATTTATTTTAAGATCTTACGTAGATGAACTGAAATGACGCATCAACATCGAGTGAGCCGCTCTGGGTCAGCGGTTATTGAAAGTGCTGTTAGAGGGTGGCGTCAATGTCTTGCGTTTGCGTTTGTGCTGAAGGAGGACATTTTGAGCACATGCTGTGATGTGGCACATGTGACTTTGTGAGAGATAATAACTGCTAGTCGTGTTTGTCGCTATTCGGTTAATCATTTTCTGAGCCGACGCATTGTGCTACCCAGTATGAATTCATTATTGTAATTGTAATTAGTGGCCATACTGCGACCTCTAAATTTCACACAAAGTAGTGTAGGAACAGTATAAAAGTAAAATGGCCAAAATTATAATCGCTGTTATCAAGTTTATGATGTTGCGTGCAAAAAAGTATTAAAATCGGCCAATGCTTCACACAGGTAATCAAAAAATTAAAGTGGCACGTTTTGAGACACGGTGTACGTAAGCATAGTTCGAGAAAAATAGAAAGACGCTTAATGTTGTTAACCCAGTTTTCTGCCAAATAGTCCGTATATGGATTGCGAAGCTATGTAGAATTGGCTTCTAAATCAATTACGCTAATTTTTAATACAGTGAAAAGCCATTGGTGGCTGGCCATGCACAATGCACTAAGTCGGCGAGCTTTCAAAAAAGCCGAAACGCGCTGCGAACAATTCAATTATTGCAGCATCGCGTGGTCTAGCTCTTTGCAACGACAACTAGGATTTTTTTATAATTACTTTCACTGATTAAAAGTCAGTTCGCCCGGGGAAGGAGGTGGTCGTGCGGATCATTCGCAGTCGCCGATCCACGATTTCGAAATTTCATCCGTTCACTGAACATCATTTGTTAGTGGCCTATACATACGAACTTTCTCAGTCGTCGCATCGGCAAAATTTTGAAGATCGGTAAATATTTAACAGAGAGTGGACAAGAGTCTATTATGTATCTCGTTTTTTTTTGACCCACCATGTACAATAAAGATTCAGTTATATGCCATATGTCAACGACGTTTTACTGTAACAATTAATGGCAGATATACATATGCGAGAAATGCGTTACCTGAGCTATTTTTGTTACATATTCTAAAGGGCTTGTTTGATTGCTGGTCCGACAATCTAAAACTCAAAGGAAATGATCCTTGGCTCCCTTGCTAAACAGTCAGTATCATGTCTTACTGTGCAGTTTGATGTTATCGAACGTGTTACTAGTTTCAAACTATACTTGGTGTTACTTTGTCGAATGATTTAAGTTGGGAAGCGCATGTAAACACTTTGTGCGAAAGTTGCTCCACGCCTGTTTTACCAAACGGTTGAGACGCGCTGGGTTATCTTCAAATAACCTATCGTATTTCTATCTGACGGTGATCAGACCTTCCTAGAATATGGATGTGCAACATGGCACCATGGTCTGACTGTTGCTCAGTCCCCAAAATTGGAATTTTTGCAGAAGAAAACCCTCAGAATCATCCATCCTATTGCATATGATATGCCATATGATTCTGCATGTGCATACGCTGGAGTAGAATTCCTTTCTGTACGAAGATATGATTTGGGAAGACATTTTTTTCGCACAGTTACAAATGCTGACAGTTGTTTAAACCTACACGATCTTCTTCCCCAACGACGAGACTCTGATACTATTTCTCGACTCTAGACAACATACTGCCTATCCCATACCACGGACGAGAACTAACAAATAACAAATATCGGTCTTTTATTCACTTTGTTCTGGCTAAATACCAATAACCTAACATAAAAACACATTTGCATAACATTGTGAGCTCTGTTTTAATGTATCTAGAAATATGTGGATGTGAACCGGACTGAAATGAACATTGTGTGTAAACTATTTCGTATTTTGTATATTATGCGTGATGCCATATTATGCTTTATTAGCTATGTAATTGCTCCTTTTATGTTCGGATATTTTTAGCCATCCAGGCTATCGTTTTTATTCAACCTCAGTTGAATTGACAAAAACTCGAACATTTTTTAAAAAATCTGTTTCTCTTTGTGCGTATGCTTGTCTTGTTACAGTTTTAATTGTGTTTCTGGCTGCCCTTGAGTCGAAATAAAGATATCTATTAGTCGTTACCAGACAAGCTCAGAGATCAGGCATGCGGCTTTGACACTTCTAAACAGTTTTTTGAGACAGTTATGTTTAGCCACGTAGTGACATATACCACATAAAATCTAGTATAAGCTTATTTGGTTAAACATCTACCAGTGTGACCAACGCGTTTGAGGTTTTGAACGGTAGGCGTAGGCCTATGCGCTATATAAAATTTACGTTTACTTTACATATTACTTTATATATTACTTTGTCGTGATGTTGGAAATCGTTTATGGTTTATGTAAAGAAAGCAAGTAAAACTCAAATTTATATGGCGCATAAGGTTTAAAAACACCTTTAGGCCTAATTCGTAATTGTCCAAAACTATGAAAATTATAATGTAATAAACTAGTTATGGAAATTGAAAAAAAAACATCGTAGGCTTTCGAAAGCCAGCGTATTTCCCAAAATTATTCAACATGTGCCAATAGAACGGCAATAAAACTAAGATGCATGCATATTTCCTGCAGCTCTGTTTGTCTTTCTTCGTCGAAGAGATCATGTTATTGCGTCTGTTCGTTTGTGTATAAGTGAACGCAAAATATTGTGAACTTGTGACAGTGCATTTTTATAAAATTTTCAGAGTAGCTGAGCTCTAAAAAAGGATTTCTTGGAGTTCCGCATTTTCGTAGATTCGGGATTACCCAATAGTCTTTGTTTTAGGAAACAGGGTGCGTAAACCGAAACTCCGTTATGTTCTCCAGGACGCAGCACCATTCTTGGCGGAGGTTTGAGATCGTTGATCGCTTCTCGTTGGTATAGATGTTTTTTACGGCCCACCGTACAGATAGGACAGTGCAAACAACCGAACGCCAGTTCCAGACTCGCACGCGTCCTACTGAGTTATGATTGCATAAGCTGAAAGAACGAATGGCAGAAGCAATAGGCCTAATATAAAGAATTGAGAAGTACCGCCAATGCTGATTGCTGACACAAATGACGGCCGTGCCTGCGTGCAAGCAGATAGCATAAACCCGTGCCTGTTATCCCTACTACACCACCACGCAAGTGCTTGCTACTGCTGCTGCTGATGATGATGATGATGTGCATTCGCTTGATGCTCTTTCCATCATCACTGTCGTTACCACTTGCTAATCGACGAATGAATATAAAGACGCTGTTTATATGCACTCGGTGATAGACAGATCGACCATTTACCGCATGCACGTACTACAGATTGCAGTATAGCCGTCGTCAACTAGTCGGCCGTTCGTCTGTTTCTAAGACGGCAATTGCAACTACCATAACACATGCAACATGCAACAATGCAACTTTTTGCATGCAGCATACAACTTGCAACAAAAACTATTACAACCGCAATAAAACTTGCAACGCTGCAACAAAATGGGCGAGTACCACCTGCACGATGGTTGTCAATCACTGATCAGCTGAGGCGCATTTTGCACTTTTTAAGTTTTTATTTTTCTGAGATTCTCAGAAAATTTCAGAGAAATAAAAAGTGCGAAACGCGTTACTGTTGCAAACATAAACTGCGCGAAAAATGGACGAAGAATTTGACGACATGTTTAATTTGCATTGTTTAGCAGCTGACAGCTGTAAGCGCACTGGTAATAGCGCACATTATGTTAAAGAGAAGAAAAAAAGCTAAGGCGAAAACGAACGATAAGCGATTCCCGTGGGCGACGATGTAGACCTAGTAAGATCTCAGATCCCATATCCTACAGTTTTAAACACTAGCCTTAGTCTATGAGGCAGACTAGATATTGGTACCACCAAAGAGGGCAAAGCCCGAATTTTTTTGATGACAGGCGTCTACGACGTAATCACGCCATTCAAATTTGGTGAAGATCGGTTCAGGGGTTTTGGGTTGGCTGAGGGTCAAAGTTTGCATTTTCCCATAAACTCTGAAGGTCGTCCTTACAACAGTCACACTACCGTGTGAGGTGTGATATATTCAACAGCTGATAGCTATGACTAAGCTACTTCTTTGGAAAGGCTATCATAGCAAAATATTACCGATAGATAGGGGCCTAAAACTTGCCCCCTTGTATCATATGGTACCGATAACCCCAAAATCTGGTCTTGGCTTATAGACTACCTAGACCTATAGGTTTTCACTTGCTGGGTGCGAATTTGCCATAACGTTGATGTATTGTGTCCATATTAGTTTGGCTACTTAAAAAGTATCGTGATAGAAAAGTAGGCCTACACTAGAACTGATTTAAACCAGAGATCATTGGTTAGTGGCGTGGTGTAGCGGTAGTGAGTTCTGTCGTATCAACGAAGTTGCTTTAGGCTGGGCCCGGTTAGTACTTGCACGGGTGACTGTCTGCGAGCAGGTAAACCATCTCGGTACAAAACCAGCCAGCTACGTCGACTCAGCCTTTTACCTAGCTCCGTGAAGTACTGTAGAAAAAAGCATCATCTTTTGGGGATAAGTGTCAAATGTAATTATAGACCTACTGTATTGCCAGTTTAGGTGGATCTGAGACTCAGGTTGATTGGCTTGGGCTTTCGGGCTACACTCGTCGAATAAACCAGATGAACTCTCGCAGTGGCAGTGCCATATTGACAGCACCGTAAACATTGTCCTTCATCTACTATTAGGCTACTATCGTAACTGAATAGGACAGAAACCAATTGCACGTGCTACTGCTCCGCCGCGAACCGGCACCGTGAACATCCATCACCATTAAAACCTCCCACGTGCCGGGACGAGTTCAATTACGCTACTTCTAAAATCATGCCGTAAAAGACCGGTGAACTAACACCATAGATAAGGAACCATCGGAAAATGAGGGAGATGATGATATCTATGGTGTGCAGGTGCGTGCGTTGGGGGAATAATTCGTTGGTTGATCGAGACGGCCCATAATGCCCGGTTTACGATAGATTTCCCCAGCGATAAGTACACGGAGAGCCACATGGTCACTACGGCGAATAAACCCATTACTGCTTCAACTCCCCATAGCCACCGCCGACTGCAGTAAATTATGTCAGTCAACTTCTGGTGCGCAGAGGGTACGGGGTATAAAAGTTATAGGGGACACAACTGGAAGACCAAGAGTGCAGTTAGGTGGTGAAGCCAAAACATTCATTTAAATGCAAATCAGATATTTTTATATCCAAAAGTACCTTAGTGCCGCAGTGTACAGGGTATGATGGTTTTTCTCTTTTTTATCATCAATTGTGCATACTAATTACAGGTGACGTCACACTTTTCGCTGGTAGTAGGCCTAATAAAAAACCACTGTCGGTATTGGCCCATGCTTAGTTCTCGCCGCATAAATAAAATGCGCGCAAGAGGGTATTGGTAGCAGCAACACACTTCATTGCAAGCGGACGGGCTGACTGAAAATGCCGGACGTGAAATTGACGGACATGAAAATGACGGACATAAAATTGGTGGACAAAATATATATCGTTTGAAACTAGATTAAATTGCAATTATTTTTAAAAGAACAACATAACACAAGTCAAAGCAACAAGATAAGTTGTATAATGTCATAGATTTACTACAATGCAACTACAAAAACATGAACTTTAAATTATCAACTATGTCATTCCAACTTGCAAAATATAACTCTAAAATGTCTCTTTGCAACAGCTGCTAACGATCACTAGCCTAAAACGCTACATAGTATTTGTCATGTACAATGTGTCTGGCAAAAACATAATCCTACAAGAATGCAATTTAAAATCAATACAACGTAAAATAAATGCAGTCATTGAAATGCACAAAAACACAAAAACTTGTCAAACACGTCAAATCCATGATCGCAACTTACCACAGTACTACAGTTACGCTGACTTGAACACGCTTAATATCCACTTAGACGGTCAACAGTTAATAAGCGACCGTCTGAAATCTACTCGCCTACGAGTCATGTCCTGCATATTCATGTCCGTCAAATTCATGCCATTTCAATGGTCCTTTATTTTCAGGTCCGCATTTTCAGCGGCCCCAAGCGGACATCGGACAGCACTAATGCACGTGAACGATTAGTCCGCGTAACTACATCAGTTCAACAGAATTCGGCTAACCGGATATATTTTTCGACGACAGCGGCTAGCCGATGAAAAAAAGTCAGCTGCGGCGGTCACAGCGACAGCTTACAGCGTGCACAAAGTGAAAGAAATGGACTGATATGAAATGTATCAAACTGTCAAACTGGCGCCAAACACTGTTTGGTCACGTGGTTATAGATTGGATGCCAGCACACCTGCACACCAAGCGCCGAATCAGGTCTTAAGGTCATGCAAAGAAAAACGGTCCAAGTCCGGGAATAAACTGCTGAAGACCGCTGTCATCTCGTGCCCAGTCTTGGGCGTCTTCGAAAGATCTGGATACAGCAAATCAAAATGGAACACTGGTCAGCTGGAGACAGATGTGGCAGAGTGCAAAGAAACGTGTACATCGTGGGGAGTCGACGCAACGAACCACAGCTGTTTACGCGTCATGGTGATGATGATGAAATTGCCTACAGTCGTGTAGACGCACCGAACTGTCATTTCCGTTCAGTTCACTGAGTTCAGTTCAATGCAATTTTGTCGCCCTGTATACACGCCTTCGAGGGTGTACGTCTCTGCGGAATTGCGGATACAGCGGTCTGATAAAAAGTGGCGGCAAAATGAGAAATGGCGTAGTTCGTTATTGCTAAAGATAGCGGGCTTAGCGGGCCAACAATGCTGCAGTGACGTCGTCGGAATATAATTAGCGAGGAATGGACGTTGGCCCACGCGAAACGTGATTCTTGCTTGCCTCGCGGGAAATTCACTGCACGCGGGGTTCTCGTCGTCGGTAGCCGGATTGGAATAAGATGCTATTTAGCAGCGACGGCAGAGTGGCTCTGAGTATAGTGTTGTATTAGACAGAAGGCCCCAGGAAGGGAAAATTGCGGGATCGATCACCCCGCCCAGAAACTGCATTGATTTGCAGATGGTTGCAGATTCCTTATGATTAATGATGGCGGCCCAAATTCAGTTGCCGCAGCGATGTCATGCAATTGCCAAATTACCTTGACCTGGTTGCGTTTCTGTATAGGCATATTTGTTCAGAAAACCGCTTTGACTGCAAACAGATGCAGTAATTATTCTGTCTTCTGACCGCGTCCTAGTCTTTACCCCAAACTAGAGATGGCAATTACAGAATTTAGCGTTATAATGTACGCTCTGGCAGTGTGAACGCCAGGAAATGGGAATAGCTTTGTGGCAATCACGTGGGAATGAAGTTAAGTCGCAAACTTGTGAATGACAATGGGAGCGAATGGGAATTGAGGGCACGAAAATAGGAAGCAAAAATGCAAGATCTATTCCAATCATCTGTGTATCTTAAAGACTCCTATAGCACTATCAACGCGTGCAGTCGTCTCTGTCAGTACTAGGCTTAGGGCCTACAGTTCGTCGGTCAGCGTGGTCGACGTCAACATTCATGATTCGAATTACGACTCGACTCACGAATCAAATCAACTCACGAATTGCGTGCCAGCAGTAGCTTTAGGCTACCTCGTCTCCAAGTCGTTGGCGAGAACGTAGGGGAGGGCTATATACGTCGTAATCGAACTTTACCGTTCGAGTGTCAAACGCGTCTGACGACTCCCTGTTGTAATTACAGCTGCGGTTAGGGATGAGCGGCCCCAGTAATTTATTACTCGAATACTCGACGAGTACTTGATGATTACTGAGCACGACTCTAATTGAAAACCTTTTTTTATTTGCAGCAGGCGTGTCTGGAGACGGTTTTCTTGGAGAAAAATCCTAACGCTCTGAAACCAACGAGTGAAGTGCGCATACCGTAATACCCCGTTTACACGATAAAGCAAACGTGAAGCAAACATGAAGCAAACTTAGAGCACACGTCGTGCATGTGTATGTTGAATACGTTTGCTTCATGTTTTTTTATGTAGCCCATATATGCTTTTTCGTATACCTCGCCGGCTTGTTTATAATATAAATCTGGCCTTAACTAAAGACCCGGCCTGTGATGAAATTATAATATGTCGTCGGTGTAGACCTACGTGATTCTAAATACATCACAAAATACGAGTGTGTTTCGATTTCTTGCGCTATACGTTTCGCTTTACTTCGAAACCGTCTTAAACGCCGATTTCAGTCACATAAAATTATTATTATGCCTACTAATCAATACTGAATTTATCGTTTTCATTAACAAACGCTTTTTCGTTATCTTCGTCCGGACTGTCATATGAGAGACACTCGTAGGCTAAATGTGGTCCCGTAGAACACTTAGAACACTGTGAATAACTGCATTCAACGACATAGAACTACCGTTTTGGCCAAAAATCGAAAATTTTGCCAACCCCCTCTTATTTAGCGCTGTCGTTCCGGGTGACTTTTTTCGAATTTATGGAAAAGCTTTACGGTTCCTGAAACTAAAGTCTTCCGGGCAGTCGACGTTAAAGATTTGGTAATTCTAGCCTGCGCCGTTTTTGACTGATTTACCCGTGTGACGGACAAACGGACAGACAGACATATAGACGGACAGAATTGCGATGGCTAAGACGCGCTGAAAGCAGTAGTTGCTTTCGCGCGTAAAAACTAAAGTAAAAAAGTAAAAAGCTAAGAAAAAAATAATGAAAACTAAAATTTAGAAAAAAACTGAAATGAGAAAAAATAAAAAACCATGAGCAGATCCAAATAGCCGTGGAGTCAGTCCGAGGGGGTGACAGATGTCTATGGAAGATAGGATTTGAGAAAAATCAAAGTTTTGAGATTGCAATGAGAGAATGATGGGGTGATAGATGATAAGAGTGGTGATGGTGACACTGACGAGGTGAGATGATCATGGAAGTATGGTGAGTCAGAAAGAGGCAGATCAAGACATGATTGACGAAGTAAGTGAATGAGGGAGTTGATTCCAAAGATGAGGTGATGCATAGAGAAACGAACGACTGGTAATTTTTAAGGAGGAGTAAGTATAGGTGGACGAGCATATTGACGACAGACGAGGATCGAGCGTTATGTGGTGTCTGGATAGAGATTAAGTTGTACAGATAAGAAGGTTGAGTGATGTATATATAAAGAAGTTTAAAGATGAGAGAAAATTTTTTATATCTAATACGTTTATTTATTTTGAGCCAGTGGGGAGATTTAAGAATAGGAGTAGTATGACTAAATTTAGAAGCAATTAAAGTTTTGCTCCAAGAAATAAAGAGTTGCAAAGTGAAAAAGTTTATCAGAGTTTTCCAGCATGCAAAAACCGGTCTAGTCAACTTTGAATAACTTGGTCTGACCCAGCAGTACTGTTGTTCGACCACGGCAACGATGGATCCGCTGGACCGAAGTAATTTTGTTCGCCGGGTGGGGTTAAATCATCGGTCACTCGAGTCGGTCAGACGTTGTTCAGCGCACCGCCAACAAACAGTCGGTATATTCTGGATGATAAATTTTATGTTTATTCTCGTGGTACTTTCACACTCATAAAGTCAAACCGCAGATATGCGTGTAACGTTTGAGACATGAAACGTAGCCTATAATACGTATTGTACTTTAGAGTAAAATGTGCGAATTTCAACAAATTTTATAAAAAAAAAATAAATGTAGGTTTAATAACACAGCGCATGGTTTAGGCCCGCAAAGTCCAAATCAAGTTTGGTATAAAGCTATAGCCTAAATCTTAGTCAACTCAGTCTGGCCATCTCGACCGTCGTTAGATGCAGCGAGTACCAACGAATGCTAGAATGCACTCATGCCACACTTGCGAGTCGAATCGTAGCTCGAATCCTGAGATAAAACAGACATCTCAACGGAGATCAGCAGGGATGGGGTCCTCCACGAGAACAGCTCGAGAAGAAAAAATTGTAGCATTGTCCTTAGCCGTCCGTGTCCCTGACGCTTTGGCCTTTAGTCGCTTGTCATGTCTTCGATGTGTCGTCTGGCCGGAAAACTTATTACACGATTAATTGGCCATGCATGCATCGTGGCTCTTGGCACGCAAAATCTCAGTCATCCAGTGCAAGAAACACATTTTTAAATTTGATGTTTAACAAAAGTGTGGTAATAAAATGTCTTTTTTGAACCGATAAATCGCTGTCTCGCAAACTGTGAGAGATAGTCCACGGTTGCTATTGACCACTAATAAAAGGTCGCATAAGCGCTTTCAGACGACACGAACATCATCGACCTCGGATGGCCCTGAAGAGTCATTACACACTCTGCTAAGCCAATGGTGCTGTTGGATAAGGCGATGACGAGTTTCTATAGGTTGTTAGTAGTAACCATGTCTTTATCTGCAACGGTTGGGCCGCAATTTTGAAAGCAAAGTTGTTGCCTCCAGCCAATCACCTACGTGCGCCGAGTTACCGTATCGTATTCTAGCGTTAATAGCGATCGACAAAGCAGCAGCGCCTCACTATAGCGTAGTGACTTGGGAAATTCGTTTTCTTTTCCCGACCAGAAGTCAGACGCTCGCTTTCGGGTATATGCAATATGGTCGGCCCACCCCAACTGTGGGTGACCCAAAAGCTAGGCGTTTTGTTGCTATTTGTATGATATATCTAATGAAACACTGAAACTATGTTTGTCTGTGTCACCAGGGGGCGCTTAGTGACATTTCGAGTCCGTCTAATCTAGTTAATATGGGTCAGCCACCGACCGCCTAAGTCGAACTACGAAGAACACAACACTTTAAATAGCAATTTTATGTATATATAAAACACGATAGATATGCGGACAGACACAAAATATTAAACGATAAAGAAAAACAAAATAATAATTATCAGCAGTAATTAAAGTCCGGGAAAAAACAATCAACTAAACTCTAGCACTCTAGCGCCGTAAAATTTACGTTAACACTATTAAAGCAAATCAGCTAAGAGTTTTCAAATAATTTTATAGCGCCCGGAATAAACTTTAAGTTTAACGTCCAAAACCCTAGAATTTCTAACGTAGCACGAACACGAAATGACGCTCGGTCACAGCTACGCCGTAAATAAGGCACGGCTAGATTAACTCAATAATAACGACAAATGCAAAGCAAATATACGACAAACAATCAACACAGCACGGAACTCACGAATCGAGACACCAAGCAGTGAGTCCTGGTGGCAAGAACTGCGGCCAAACAGTTAGCAAAAGCGTCGGCGTGCCAGCGACGGTTGCACGTCCAGCGACAAGGACGCAGACGCAGTCTCTGTTTCTGTTTCTGTCCGTATTTTCTGCAAACTCCTGTAAAGGATATCACGCAGAGCGGAGTGGTGATGCCACCTAGATGCTAGGAGGAGGATCTGGGGAGACAGTTGACACCAGATTAGGAGTAGCCGGCATGACGGCCTCAATGGGAAGAAGATTCCAATCCGGCACAGTACAAGGAAAAAAGGAATTATGGTAGACTGAGGTGCGAGCGGTTATGTGACGGAATTTATACGGATGACTGCTTCTCGTTCGTTCATCAGCTCTGATGAGAATGCGTATAGTTGATATAGCGGTAAGCCCGTGTACTGCTTTGTAAAAGAGTGCCAGCCTGATATCTCGTCGTCTGTCCTTAAGCGACTCCCAACCGAGGTCCTTAAGCATACTAGTGACACTACTAGTCCAGGCGGTGTCTCCAGTTACGAATCGTGCTGCACGGCGCTGAACACGTTCCAGCTGCTGCTTGTCCTTTTGCAAGTGGGGGTCCCAAACTGCTGCACTATATTCAACAATGGATCGTACCAATGCGAAATAAGCCTGTTCCTTCAATTTTCGCGGACAACGGCGG
>Ga0209454_1002589_pt1 | contig 12412 bp, 12 predicted proteins | sample WorMetHERISLAND1_2_FD_187400 | JGI IMG/M metagenome (GOLD analysis project Ga0209454, IMG submission 187400) | Marine gutless worms symbiont microbial communities from Max Planck institute for Marine Microbiology, Germany - Olavius geniculatus... | ecosystem: Host-associated > Annelida >...
CAAGTACCGCGGGCAAATTCATGCTGACCACGATTCACACGGAAATGCTTTTGATACCCCATATCCACCAGCCCATCGTAGCCCCTCCAGCCGTCCGAGTGGATGATACTGTCGAGGGCTACCTGGATAAACCGAACTTGGGATAACCGAGCACACGGAGCAACTCTTGTGCGGTTTCCCGGCTTACCAGTGGCGTTACAAGTTCGTTTTGCCAGTGGGCAACCAGCCAACCCAAGGAACCGCCAAACAGCAAAGCCGAAATTACGGTGTTGGTATCGAATACCACCCGCATTAGTTTTGTCCGCGCGCCCAAGCAACGGCGTCCCTGATATCGGCCTCGGTTACGCCGCGGGCCTTAAGATCTGCGCGTATATCTTCCAACTCGCTATCTTGTTCATCCGCAGTCAAAATGACGACTTCAACACGCTGTCCCTTGCCTAAAGGCAATGGTTGTTTAAGGTGCAGTACTTGCGGATCGGTTAGAGTCAACATTTCTCGATAGGCGGTAGTGCGTCAGTTTGGGCGCATGTGCATACGCATGGTTAGGTTTTGCCGGTTCGCTGACGCCCTGCGGATGTTGGGCTAAGCGATGGACAAAACGGCGGCGGGCTGTGGCTCGCCGTCGCCAGAAGGTGTAATTGTTCAAACTGACGCACTACCCCCGTATCAGTCCGGGCGCGAAGCGCTACTCATGGCTTTTCGACCGTCACTTGACCATCCGTGGGCGGTGCCTGGATTGGTGCAACGAGGGTCCCTGGCGTCAGGCTCGCCAGGGGCTTCATGACAATGGTGGCCTCATCCATGGTTTCCGGCGGGACAACCACGACGACGTCGTCGAACCAATGGAAAACCCTTGGTTTGAGTCGCCTGACGTGGTTATTGGTGTCGATGCGCCAGAGGTAGCCATTGGTGTCCAGGGCGCTGGCAGGCAAAAGGTAGGCCGATTCGATGGGCTTGGATGGCAATAGGGCGGTAACGAAGGTACCCGGATACAACGGCGGTCGTTGTTCGAGGGGCAGGTCGACGGCGATCACCAGCGCGCGCTGGCGGTCCTCCCTATCGACATGACGCTCGGCGCGCAGCACGTACCCCGGCCAGCTCGCCCCGGATTGGGTGCGAACTTCCACCCGGCGATTGGGGGTGGCGTCGACAATCGACCATTGGCCCACCGACAGCGGCGCCCGTATCTCGACGCGGTCGAGACTGACCAGATGGGCGAGCGGTGTGCCGATGCTCACGAAATCGCCGGGCCCGACCAGCCGGTCGACGATCAGCGCCGGGAAGGGTGCCGGCACCCGGGCATAGGCAAGGTCGTTCCTGGCGTTTTCCAGGTGGGCTTTGGCGGTCCCGATGGCGGTCCTGGCCGCCGCCAGTTGCGGTTTGCGGAAGGTAAGTGGCGAGGGGGAGGCGTCGAAATTGGCCGATGCCGATACCCATTCTTCTTTCGCGCGATTTGCCTGTCCCTGTTCCTGGGCAAGTTTCAATCTGGCGTCGGCGAGGGATTGTTCGGCTTCGGCGAGTGCCATGCGAAGCGGTGTCTCGTCGATCCGGAACAGCGCCTGTCCGGGTGTCACGGTCTTGCCGCTTTCCACGCCATCGTCTACCGCCATGATGCGTCCGGCTACCTGGGCGGTCAGTTGCAGATCGTATCTAGCCTTGGCCTTACCGTAGCCGATAAGATGCCCGACGTGGGTTTCGGGCCGTACCGTTACCACGCGCACTTTTGGGGGCGGGCGGGTCTTGGGCGCCGCCGGCTGGCCCGCTTCCCGGAAGGGATCGCTGACCCAGATTACCGCTAGCAACGCGGCGACGGCGGCGGCAATGACGAAAAGTATGTTTCGCATCACAGTCCCAGCCCCAATGCTACGGCCAAGTCCACGCAATTGGCATCCCGGGCGAGACTCGTATCCAACAGGTCGATTTGCGCACCAAAAGCGGTTTGCTGGGCATTCAGCAGATCGAAAATACTCGCAATTCCCTCTCGATAGCGGGACTCGAAGATGCGGCGGTTTCGCTCCGCATACCCGATGGCGTCGAGCAACATTCCGGACTGCTCGCGCAACGACACCTCCCGGCCAAGCGCATCTTTCACCTCGAGCAGCGCCTGCAGGAGGGTTTCCCGATAGGCCCAATAGGCCCTTTCGGCCGCATGGCCGGACCGATCCCGTTCGGCCCGCAGTTGCCCGCCCCGAAAGAGCGGTGCCGTGATACCGGCGAGCAACGTGGAAATCGGATTGACGCTAAGCATGTCGCCTATCGTGGATGCGCTCTTCGATAGCTCGAATGATACCGATAGTCCCGGCAGCAGCGCCTTTGCCGCGGCATGCGCGGTCCGGTCCGCCGCCTCGGCGCGCGCAAGGGCGGCAACCAGATCCGAACGCCGTCCAATCACCGTAACGGGCAGCGCAATGTCCGGCATTTTGACGACCAGCGCCGTCGGCAGCACTGGCGTTTTCCCATGCCGGCCCAGTAATACCGACAGCGCCCGGTGGTTGGCGGCCCGCGACTCTCGCCGCGCGTGGAGGGCCGCGTGCTGCTGGGCGAGTTCCGTCCTCGCCGCTTCGAGATCCGACAAAGAACCGAGACCCGCAAGATAACGGTTTCGAATAAACTGCTCGTTCAACACCAGGGTTTCGAGGTGTTTTTCCTCGAGGGCGATGACCTTGTCGGCAGACAGGATGGATAGTACCTGGCGGATGACGTTGGCTACAAGGGAGATGCGGACGCCCTCATAATCGGCGCGTTGGGCATCGGCTTCGAGTTCGCTGGCCCTGGCGCTATCGCCCAGGCGCTGCCAGAGGTCGAGATCCACATCCAACGAAAGGGTGCCGGTCGCCGTCTTGGTGGTCTGGCTGTTGGCGCGTTCTGATTGGTGCTCGACGCTCAGATCCAGCGTCGGCAGGCGGGCGCCGCGCTTTACCCTGGCAATGGCGTTCGCCTCCGATACCCGCAGCGCAATCTGTTTGAGATTGGGGTTGCCGGTCAAGGCAAGGTCGAGCAGCGCGGCCAGTTCAGCGGAGTCCGCAAGCTCGCGCAAGGTTTCGACTTCATGGGTTTCCAATCTTTCGACATGCCAGTTCGCGGGCGGGGCAAATTCACCGTAGTCTTCCGGTTTGTGGGCAGACGGCAAGGCACAGCCCGCCAGGGAAATCGCCAGCAACATGATACCAAGGCGGGCAAAACCCATGTCGGTCCTCTTCAACGATTGTCATGAGAGCGTGAATAACCTTACGCTCTGTAGAGACGCGATTTATCGCGTCTCTGCAAGTCTCGTTTTGGTTGCAGCTCAGCGCCATGCGAGTAGGAGGGCGGTATCGCCATCCCTTTTACCCACGGCCCGCTACCGGGCAGAACGATAGCTCTCCAGCACCTCGCTTATCCTGCGAAGCAACGCGGGCCGGCTCGGTTCATCGAGATAGAAATGCCCACCCGGGAACAATTCCAGGCTAAAGCTACCGGTGGTTTCTTCCCGCCAAGCCTCGAGGTCGGCCTCGGAGAACTCGTGCTCGGTCTTGCCACCGAAGGCATGGATGGGACAGTCCAGGAGCGGCTCAGGGGAATAGATGTAGGCATTGGTCACGGCGAAATCGGCACGAATCACGGGCAGGAAGAGCGCCATCAGCTCTTCTTCCTGAAGCACGGCCTCGGGGGTGCCGCCGGCGTAGTAGGTACGCAGCTTGTCGATGAGCTCAATGTCCGGCAAGGTGTGGAAGAATTCCCTGGCAAGGGGGATTCGGGGAGCAGAGCACCCGGAGACCATCAGGCAAAGAGGCATCGGTCCTCTCCGGCGGCGCAGTTCCCGCGCCAATTCGAAGGCCAATAAGGCCCCCATGCTGTGACCGAAGAAGGCGAAAGGCCGATCCAGGTACAGTCCGAGACCCGAGGCCAACGCTCGCGCCAAAGGAAGCGCCTCCTGGAAACACGCCTCACCGATGCGCGCCTCTCTACCCGGCAACTTTACCGGACGCAACTCCACATGCGAGGGTAGCTGCCCGGACCAATTGCGATAGGCGAGCGTACCGCCCCCGGCGGCGGGGAAACAAAAAAGTCTCATCCGGGCTTGCGGGTTATCAAGGCCACCAAGCCATAAAGGGGTTTTATGAGTCATTTTATTCTCTTTATTTCTCTTTATCCATGATTCTCCCTCATTCTCTTGTTTTCGCGTTTTGCGTGGGAATGAGACAATTATTACCCGTTACCGGATCGCTGAGTCTGCAGCCGGATTCAGATGACACAGCCTCCAGAATCTGCGGGGCGGTTCACCATTCTGGTTGCTGTCCTTTTGTGACAACGGCGCCGCTCATCCACTCCTCTGGCGTGCGTGCGACACCAGCTCGAACTGTCCACGCAATGTCGCTCAAAACTGACAGATTCTCGAGTGGATCACCTCTCACGATCACCAGATCCGCGCGCTTGCCGACCTCTACAGTTCCGACATCCCGAATAATTCCGAGCATCTCCGCAGCAACACGGGTCGCGGCTTCGACAACTTCCATTCTGGTCAGTCCAGCATCCTCCATGAGTAAGAGTTCGCGTTGTGTCGTCGGCCCATGGAACACGTAGGGGACGATCGGCCAATTCCCGGAATCGCTTCCCAACACGATTGGAACTCCCGCCTGGTGCATTCTGCGGACGGCGTCCTGCTCTTTTCTCAGTCGATCGCGCGCCCAATCGAGCGTCATTATGCTGGCTGTAGTCTCCTGCACTGCTTTCTCCGTTGCACTGGGGCCAAGACGACGTCGTGCGCTGGACTTAGCCAGGAAGATCCAAGAGTCCGGGTCGCGTGCCGTTTGGATCTCCACCGTGGGGACAGACAGCTTCACCAACGGATTATCAAGGCGTTCCGGTTCATGGGCGATCAACCGCGCATCCCGATTCGCGAACGTGGTCACGAGATATACTCCTGATTGCCGGGCGGTTTCGATGAACTCGATTGATGGTTCATCTCCGACAAATAGCGCGTGCATCAATGCGTGAGCCCCCATTTCGATACCGATGCGGGCTTCCTCTTCTGATGTTGCGTGGATATATATCGGGAGTCCGTGTTTTCTAGCTGCCTCGGTGATTGCCAAGCGCATTTCCGGACTGTGTATTTCCATCCCAGGATCCGGATTCGGGCCAAAGCCACGTTCAATTGGCACCTTGATCCCGATAACAGGCAGTCCTTCGTTATTCTGGATCCGTTCCTCGATATCTTGGGGCATTTCGACGGGAGGGAAAAAGACGCTGCCCAATGGATCGGTAAGGTACCCACCCGGTGCAGTGAGGTATGGAGAGAGCACTAGAATGTGTGGCCCCGGATGGCCTTCATCAATCCATCGAATTAACTTCCTTACTGTCCCACTGGGGTCTCCGGTGTCCAGTACTGTGGTGACACCATTGGCCAAATACCCACGAAGATGGTGGCGCAATAACTGTTCGGTGAGTTCCGGTGTATCGTCCCGTTGTCCGGCACCCGGTACAAGGGCAAGGTGCACATGGGTGTCGATCAGTCCCGGCACGAGGGTCATGCCTCTCGCGTCGATCCGTCTCGCAACGTCTGCCTCGATATTACGTCCAATCTTGGCGATTCGCCCGTCACGGATCAGCAGTGAAAGGCCCTCATCAGGATCGCCACCGAGCCCGTTAATCACGCGAGCGTTCTCAATGAGAAAGGATGATTTAGGCGCTGGAATAGTCTTATCTGCCCTGCATGCTACGACCCCACATGCTACTGCCCAGCACACTAAAGCAAAGGACCGTCGGTTCATTCGACCACCTCCAGATGGACTTGTGTATTGAACTGTCCCGAGTTCTCTGGAGACTGTTTTACGTGAATCCAGCCAATTATTGCCCGTTGACAGCAATCAGGGTAATCCTGTCGCTCGATCAAGAAAGTTTCTCCACAGGACAAAAAGAAAGCGTTACTTGAAATAACCAGAAGAAAAGGTGATGAGCGCAAGTATGATAGAAATCCGAAAAACAGAGATATTTACGAACATGTTAGCTCTTCGCGCCAGGACTCAAACAGGGTGAGCCTAGGTTTTGGGCACCGATTCTCACAGGATTTTTGTTTTTCCGATACATTTAAATCATGGCCATTACTACAACCCGTTGGAATTTGGTGGAACATCTTAAAACCGAAGAAGACATACAGTCGTACTTGGAGGCTTGTCTAGAAGATGTAGGAGAGGATCCCGCATTTATCGTTCATGCTTCGGGAATCGTTGTCCATGCCAGAGGCGTGGGAAACTCTACTGCATTTTAGACCCCATGTCATAAATAATGCATCATAGTTGCATCTTAACTCAACGTAAAAATTTATCCATAATCAGTGGCTACATTTGTCCGGAAAGTCTTCGACAAAACAAAACGAGATTCTCTCACTCAGTCTTGATTTCGAAAAAACACAAAACTAGACTAAGAGACTATCTAAAAATTAACTTACTGATTTTGCTCGTTCCCACGCTCCAGCGTGGGAATGCCACGTTGGCTGCTCCAGCGGCCAGGCTTGGTGACGCTGGAGCGTCAAGACCTGCTCCCACGCCGGAGCGTGGGAGCTAGATGGCAATCATACTTTTATAATCAATGGGTTAGTTTTTAGACAGCCTCTAAGTTTGAAAACTAATAATCAGGTGAGCCCATACCATGACTGAATCAATCGTCAACGTACACGAAGCAAAGACCCATTTATCCAAGCTCCTGGAAAAAGCGCACGCAGGTCACGAGATCATTCTGGCCAAAGCCGGAATGCCCTATGCCCGGTTGATGCCTCTGGCGCAACCTCGACCCAAACGGCAACCTGGCCGTCTCGGCGGTCGTATTGATGATGCGTTTTTCGAACCCTTGAGCGATGACGAGTTGAACGCATGGGAAGGGCAATGAGAGTGTTCCTGGATACCCATGCCCTGCTCTGGTGGTTTACCGACGATGATCGACTGTCCGAAACGGCCAGAGAGATCATTGCCAATCGAAGAGAACGAGATCTTCGTCAGCGCAGCCAGCGCCTGGGAGATTGCTACCTAGCAGCGCATAGGCAAGCTCCATAACGTATCGGAAAACGAACCATATTTTCAGCGATACACCATCCGCCGAAATCGACCCAGATACACGGCGACAATGACAGCTGTGCCGATAGTCAACCCAACCCACAGCCCCAAAACGCCAAGTCCCATTACAAATCCCAATATCACGCCGCTGGGAAGGCCGATTCCCCAATAGGAAACCGCTGTAATCAGGGCGGGGCCCTTCATATCCGAAAGGCCGTTCAACGCACGGCCTATAATCAGACGCAAGCCACTCACCAGTACGAAAAAGGGAACGAGCATAATCAGGGGGGTGGCGACGGGCAGGAAGGACTCGGCCTTTGGTCCGGCACCGACGAACAACGTAACCGCCCAGGAGGGAAACCCCCCGAGCACCGCAACCAAAGGCAGCATAAAAGAGAAGAAGAGCAAAAGACCGCTATTGACGACACGCCACATGGCGGCGTGATCTTTCCGGCCAGCGGCGACTCCGACACGGGCGCTCACCGCATTGGCCAATGCCATCGACACGACTAAACCGACCAGGCCCGCAATCTGGAGAGCTATCGTATGCGCGGCAACGGCTTGCGTGCCGAACCGGCCGGCCAACAGCGCCGTCACGGAAAAGAGACCATTTACCATCAAGAGTTCGAGGGTTTTGGGCCAGCCGAGCCGGGCAAGCCGCGCGAGCATCGTGCGGTTCGGTTTCCAGACGCGATGGAACACCATGGTGCCATCGAGAGGCAAGCGGAAAATAAGGAACGCGAAAAAGAGCGCAATAGAAACAATATATACGATGATGCTCGCCAGTCCTGCGCCCACGATACCCATGGCAGGCGCCCCGAACTTTCCGAAGATCAGCGCGTAGTCCAAAACGACGTTGAGTCCCATCCCGAACCATGCGATGATGGTGATCGTTCCAGCCCAACCCATGGCAATGAAGGCATGGACAAATACAGTGGAAACGAAGACCGGAAGGAGCGTCCACAGGAGGTAATCCATGTAATGCCCGGCCATCCGCGCCAGTTCCGGGACCTGTCCGGTTGCAAGGAGGATATCCTCCAGGTTCCACAAGATGGCGCAGCCTGGAATGGACAGAATACCGGCAATCCACAGGCCCTGCCGGATGATGACCGGCACGATTCGGGACCGGCCCGCCCCACGGGCCTGGGAGGCCAACACCATCACCGGAAACAATAATCCCATACCTATGGTGTAGATGGTGGTGTAGACCGAAAGCGCCATTCCGGCGGCGCCGAGCGCCTCCGGACCCAAACGGCCGAGCATGAGATGGTCCGTAACCCCGATGGCAATCTCTCCCAGGTATCCAAAAGCAAGTGGCAGGGAGATTTTCAGAATGGTACGAAACTCCGATGTCTCGGGGCTTTTCGATGTGGCGCCAGCGCTTCGTTCCATTTTTTATAGGTTCCTACCTGAAAAGTGACGATCACTCCGAAAGCGCCGCCTCTACGGCTCTGGCGAGGTCTGCTTCCATAACCTCTACGGCCTTGGTAAAGTCTGTTTCAAAATATTGCCTACCGTTCACGAAAAGGGTTGGGACACTGAGGTGCAAGCGCTCGGCCTCATTCTCCATCCGTCTCACCCTGGCAGCGGTATCCTTGGATTTGCGGCATGCCGCGAATGCCTTTTCATCGAGATCGATCCCCTCGGCCATCTTTGTGAGATTTTCCGCTGTCAATGACCTCTGCTTTTCATAGGCCATGTCGTGGTATGCCCAGAATTTCCCTTGCTTCGCCGCGCAGACCCCGCCTTCGGCAATCGCCCGCGAATCGCTATCGACGCGAGGAAAGTCCATGTACACAACCTTCACCTTGTCCCCGAAACGTTTCATGACCTTCTTGATGGCTTCGCCAGCCTTCTTGCAGTAGTCGCAGAGGTAATCGGCGAATTTCACGATAGTGACTTTCGCGCCCGGCGCGCCCTTAACGGGCGCGTCTTCGGTATCGATTTTCACGACCGGGGCGATGGGCTCCGCCATTCGCAGCTTTACGCTGTTCTTTTCACGGTATTCCGCTACCAAGGCAGCCTCCTTTTCCCGGACCGCCTGTTTGGTAAGGTAATCGGCGAATCGATCCCGCATCTCTTCATAGGGCTTTTTCACGCGGTCTTTTCTTTCCTCGTAAGAAGCCCGGATTGCCTGCTCGGTGGGCTCCATCACGGCCAGCCGTTCTGCGCGGACCTGCTCCACGGACTTGCCGAGACGCTTGGCCTCTTCCTGGAAATAGCGCGCCAGCAATTCCTTATCGATGAGACTCTGCAGCCCACGATAATAGCGGGCCTCCAGACCGTATAACCCGCGCCTGCCGCCTTCGGAAAGCTTCGCAGCCGGATAGGGTTTGCCGTTCATTTCGAAAAGCACCGGGTCGTCGGTGGCGAGCGTTGGTGGGGCGACCGACAACAGGGATGCTGCGAAGAGGATCGAAAGGAATAATGGTTTGATGAATTTCATGATAGTCAGTTACCTCGGAGATCTTGAACGGTTACGGACAATTTGCTTATCACCACATCCAGCAGTTTGAGCGACCACTTGGGATTATTTACCAGCTGCGCAGAAATCAGCGCCAGAATCGGGGTATATTCTTCGAGATATTCTTTTTCGAATACCGTGCGCGGGCGCGATGGGGTCTCCGTGCTCTTCCGTATTTCGGAAACGGGAGCCGGTTTATCACTTTCGAAGTACTCCGGAACGACTTTCCTCGGATGAAGTTCTCCGGCATCGAGACGCGCCTGCCACGTTTTCGAGTCGAACGATTCGGCCAGATAGCTGCCCACATCGCTGCATTGAGAACGTAACGACAAAAATTGCGTTTCATCCAAATCGCCAATCGCAGCCGGTTGCCGATCGACGACAACCGTTTTATCGAATCCCATTTCTTTGAAAATCGAGGGATTGAAATGCAATCCGGTACGGCCGATGGGAAGACCGAAATTCGGAAACGTCGATAATTTGAGTGCCCCAAGGGCCAAAGTTGCGCAACTTTTAACATAACCCTGGGTGGAGGCTATCGTTGGATTGAAACCTATGCGTTGCATCCAATCACATATTACCGAGTGGGGTCTTTCCCGGTAAGGTACATCGCGGATCAAATCCAGGTAACAGTCCACCAGCGGCTGGCGTTTTACCCAGAAAGAACGAGACAGGCCAAAACCCCAGTTCTGATACATCACGGAGAATTCGTGTAGATTGGACCTTTGTTGCTCAATGGAAATCGTTGCCTCGGCGGGGTGGGCCGAGACCATGCCCACGCGAGGATCATCATGAAATTTCCCTGCCATCATGTCGATTACCGACAGGTAACCTGGCGCAAGGATCAGATCATCTTCACAAAAAGCAACAAAATCGTAGCCTTTATCCATAAAAAGCAAGCGTTCGATAAAATCATAATGAAGTGCTATACCGAGATTGTTGTTTTGCCTGATAACTTGAATCTCCGATGGTAATTTTTCAAGCATCCGGGCAATTTTTGAATGGTCGTTTCTATTTATCTCGTTCTTACCTTCCCAGAGCCCATCCTGGAATATCCAGATATCGTAATGTCTTGAAAGAGATTTTCCTCCTACTATCTGGTTTAAAATCGACGTTAAAACCAATTCGAAATAATCGAATCTCGCATAAGCGATGATCGCTAGTGCCTTTTTCATTTTATAAAACACTTTTTGAAATCCGAAATAGTGCGGTGGTCGGGGTTAGTGTTGACGAGCGTCCGCCTTTTATGACTATCACAATGAGCCTACAAGTCGGACAGACTCCTAGGCTTTACGAATAGGCCAAATTCTCAGCGATATACCACCCACCGAAATCGGCCCAGATATACGGTGGCAGTGATGGCCATGCCGATAGTCAACCCAACCCACAGCCCCAAAACGCCGAGTTCCATTGCAAATCCCAGTATCACGCCGCTGGGAAGGCCGATTCCCCAATAGGAAACCAGTGCAATCAGGGCCGGGCCCCTCATATCCGAAAGGCCGTTCAACGCATGGCCTGCAATATCATGCAAGCCATCAGCTAGCACGAAAAAGGCAAGGAGCGCAATCAGGGGGCTGGCGACGGGCAGAAGGGACTCGGCCTCTGGTCCGGTACCGACGAACAACATAACCGCCCATGAGGGAAACGCCCCAAGCACCACAACCAAAGGCAGCATAAAAAAGAAAAAGAGCAAAAGACCGCTATTGACGACACGCCACATGGCGGCGTGATCTTTCCGGCCTTTGGCGATTCCGATACGGGTGGTCACCGCATTGGCTAGCGCCATCGACACGACGACACCGAGCACGGCGTTGATCTGGTGAGCTATCGTATGCGCGGCAACTGCTTGCGTACCGAACCAACCGGCCAATAGCGCCGTTGCGGAATACAGACCGCCTTCCATCAAGAGTTCGAGGGTTTTGGGCCAGCCGAGCCGGACAAGCCGCGCGAGCATCGTCCGGTTCGGTTTCCAAACGCGATGAAATACCATGGCACCATCAAGAGGCAGGCGGAAAAAAAGAAGTGCAAAAAAGAGTGCAAAACAAGCGATATATACGATGATACTCGCCAGTGCCGCGCCCGCGATACCCATGGCCGGCGCCCCGAATTTTCCGAAGATCAGCACATAGTCGAAAACGACGTTGATCCCTACCCCGAACCACGAGATGACGGCGATCGTCCCGCTCCAACCCATGGCAATGAAGGCATGGATAAATACAGTGGAAACAAAGACCGGAGGAACCACCCACAGGAGATAATCCATGTAATGCCCGGCCATCCGCGCCAGTTCCGGGACCTGTCCGGTTGCAAGGAGGATCTCCTCCAGGTTCCACAGGATAGCGCAGCTTGGAATAGATAAAATACCGGCAACCCACAAGCCCTGCCGAATGATAACCGGCACGGTTCGGGACCGGCCCGCTCCACGGGCTTGAGAGACCAGCACCATCACCGGAAATAATAATCCCATACCTATGATCATGACGATGACATAGACCGACAACGCAATCCCAATGGCGCCGAGCACCTCCGGACCCAAACGGCCGAGCATGAGGGTATCCGTAAGCCCTATGGCAACTGATGCCAGGTATCCGAGAGCAAGTGGCAGGGAGATTTTCAGGATAGCACGAAGCTCCGATACCTCGGGGCTTTTCGATATGGCGCCGGTGGTCGATTCCATCTTGATTTTCAGGCTTAATTTTCAGGTTCAGGATACTTCTATCGGGAAAAGGCAGCGCAGCGCGATATTAAATCGTACCCCAACACAATATGCAACTTTGTTGCATATTGTGACCAATCAACCACTATGGACTGAAAGTCCATAGTCTGGGTTGCGACTGAAAGTCGCTGTTTCGGCTAAAGCCGACTGAAAGCCTCAGACTGAAGTCAGCTCGAAATGACTGAAAGTCGGGGCTCACTCGAC
>Ga0209454_1002593_pt1 | contig 12407 bp, 12 predicted proteins | sample WorMetHERISLAND1_2_FD_187400 | JGI IMG/M metagenome (GOLD analysis project Ga0209454, IMG submission 187400) | Marine gutless worms symbiont microbial communities from Max Planck institute for Marine Microbiology, Germany - Olavius geniculatus... | ecosystem: Host-associated > Annelida >...
TGCTATTTATATTGACCTTACAAAATATGTAGAAAAAGTCCCCGGGAGCCCAGGGTTATGGTCGGGAAAATACAGGGCACCAGGGTTCAAAGGGTTAAGCTAATTAAAACTACTCTATGATAAGTTAAGTCGTAATAAACTGATGATGGCGTTGTCGTGCAGTGCAGCAACATGCGCTCAGTAATACCCTGTTTACAAGATCAAACAAACATCGAGCAAACATCCAGCAAATGCATTCAAAATACACGTGCATGGCATGTGTTTTAATTGCTTGATGTTTGCTCGACATTTGCTTGATGATTGCTTGATCGTGTAAATGGGGTGTAAGCTTTCAGCAGTCTGGGCACGACAACACCAATAGAAGCGAAAAACTATAATGTGAGCCATAAAAATACACGCCACAAAATTGTTGTGCGTACGACATCTGATAGTGAGCGAATGGCTCGTCTGATTAATTACAGACTACTGATCTTGGTATAATCCTACGACGCAGTTATTCAGAGGAAATGAAGGAAATGTGGCCTATAAAAATTTGCTGCAGCAGTAAAAAAGGTTACGACGAAAATACCCTTTTGGGACGAACCGCTTGGCAATAAATTAGTAAATAATTACAACATGAGGTGATCATTAACGGTATTATAAAAAAAAAAATTTTCTGTCCGACCAAAGTGAACAAGAAGCTGTCAAAAGCAAAAGCATATAACAGACCAATGTCAGTGCCGACCTGTTTCGACAGCTGTTCCTCACACAGTTTGTAGAGGACGTAAAACTTCTGCGCCAGAATAACGTTCTCGAGAAAGCCGTTGCTGGCCAGCTTGACGCGCATAATGATCTGTCGATCAGGCACCATCATGGCGACTGACCGAAACTGCACCTTGAGATTCTCAGGCAGCTCCTGACGTCCTGCGTAGCCGGGGTTCTACAGAGACATATAATAAAAGATAATAAAAGATAGTTTTAGTCTGCGCTAAACCACGGTCGGTCGGAATTGAGATAAGCGACTGTTTAATGAACACTATGAACATACGCACTCCAGACACACGTATGAATGCACGCTAGAATTATTATCAACCCGTTATACCACTGCAGGCGAAATGTTAGAGATAGACAGTACGAGTGCGACCGCGGATAAGCCGCAGCGTTGTGGATTAAAAAAGCTGGCAAGACGGAAAGGCGCATTTTTTTGACAGATGCTGCATATTTTCGACAGGATTCTGAAAGTTCAATTTTGCTCATAAATTTTCCCCAAATGGTGTTTTCAGCCCCAAATTTTGCATCTTTTGACGAAAATTTTCTACGAGAAGATTTTTAGACAAATTACGGAAAGCAAAAAGTTAGAAAAAATTGCCCCCACCCTTTCTGACACGACTCACTTGGGTATAAAGAAACTAAATTGTTCATCACGTTAGACCATTTCGTGTAGGCCTCTCCCCATGCAGACAACACACGAAAGCCACGAACTTGGACAGTGCTCACTCACCATCGTCAAGAAGAGCCCAAACTCGGGGTTGAGCGGCACGACGTCACCGTCAGAGAAGATGAACTCTTTCTTGCGTTCTTTCTTCGCCATGAGTACAATGTATATCTGCTGTGCGGCCACCGATAGAACGGGCAACTCAATCCGGTTGAACTCGTCAAAGCAGCCCCACGATCCAGACTGCGCCAGGCCCTTGAAGATGCGGCCGAGGCCACGGAAGTCCATCTGGTCGGAGCAGTTGAAGACGACCACGTACTTGCCCAGTGCCTTGCCCATGTCCTTGGTGGTCTCCGTTTTACCAGTGCCAGCCGGTCCTGCTGGAGCTCCGCCCAGTGACATGCCCAACGCTTGACTCAGCGTTATGTAGCACCTGTAGCGGCAACGCACAACAATCGTTTGGTGCCTTAGTTAGTAGCGTAACGCTGGGATATTCGAGAAGTAGTGAGTGTAGATTTAACTTCCAGTCGGGTCGAGATCAAGTTCCTGCGGGTCAATGAGGACAAGTAAACCATTTACGTATATAACGGGCACCAAGGTCAACTCAGCCTTCCATCTTTCCGGGGTAGGCAAATGGAGTACCGGTCTGTCTGGCTGAGGTTAATAGGGGGGGGCGTTCACCTGTGTCCGGTTGCAACTAACCGTGTGATTCCATACGGCAGGTGACGCTCCGTAGCTCTGAGACGGGCTTCTCACAAAGAGCTATACCGTTTTAAACCTAGTTTACTGCAACATAAACAAAAAGTTAGTGATTGCGCATTTTGACTAATTACTTTGATCCTAGTTAAACGGTCGTGCAAACGCATAATAATAAAGTTGCCCAGCGACAATACAATACAGGTAAGACGTTGTCTGAAAGATTGAGTACAGGTGAGTTGAGTTAAGTTGAGATGTTACCTGTCGGTGAGTGGGGTGATGACAAGGCGATCAGTGCAGCCAAGGAACTCGTTTTGATAGATGGAGTCCACGTCGCAGATAGCTACAACACACTTGTCATCATCTTCACGGAAGTAGAAGCGCGCCTGTTTCAGCCATTCGAAGTCTTTCGGGCTTTTGATCTTCATGCGAACCTGGCGCCCGATTTACAGAAAATCTTAAGATAAACTTAAGACAATTTTCACACTTACAGTAGTAGTCTTACGACAACTAATTTACCGAGCATTTACGACACTCACGACGTATCTTAACATTCTTACGACATCTCTAAAGACTAAATCTTGCAATTCTGTAAGAGATCTGTTGTTCGTGTAGGACAAATTCTGTGCATTTACTTAACATGTCGTGGGATGATCTTGGGATATCTTAACTTCAGACTTATGACGGTCTTAAGAGGAATCTTAAAATAAATGTTATGACATTGTCTGTGAATCGGGCCTTTGGACTCAAACGCGCCACCACGAACATTCGTGTAGGACTATCTATAGCTTCAACTCGAATATCAAGTTTATCAACGTGTGCTAACTCTTAAGGCGCGTACAAACTACGGAGCGAACGAACTAAACTGAGTTCGCCTGAACACTTCGCGAAACAAACTGAAATAAAATGAAATGCATGGCCAGTTGAATCAGTGCAACGCAACTGATTTCAGTTCAGTTCAGTTCAGATTTCTGTCGCTTCGTGCACACGCTTTTACGCATACGACTAAAACAAGCAATCGGCGCCGCAGTCGGCAACCTTCTGACCGCCGATAACAATACAATTTTTCCGTGCTTTCAGTGCGTCTTAGTCATCGCAATTCTGTCCGTCCGTCCGTCTGTTCGTCTGTCACACGGGTGGATCAGTCAAAAGCGGTGCAAGCTAGGATTACCAAATTTTCACCGTCGGCTGCCCGGACGACTCTAGTTTTAGAAACCGTAAAAGTTTTCCATAAATTCGAAAGGGGTAATCCCGAACGAGGGCGCTAAATGAGAGGGGGTGAGCAAAATTTGCGATTTTTTGGCCAATAAGTCGCTGTATCTCAATAGCGAAATAGAGCCTAGGTTACTATTAATCATTAATAAGAAGTCGTCCACTGGCTCTCGATTGGCGCCAAATTCAACGACCTTGAATGACCTTGAACGCTAAAATAGGAGGTTTTACGGATTTTTTTGGCGATTTCGGGCTGCGACACAAGTCTATATCATTCACAAGGTGACGCCACAGAACTATCGTTATGCAATCCAGACAGACAATTTGGTATTTGTATATTAACTTAGCGTGAACACCCCAATTTTCAGCTAAACTACTGAACCGGAACTGCTATAGGCTTTCGCGCGTCTCGTGAGCATTAGCTCAAATTTCTCGTACTTGTTTTGGCAGCGTACTTCGTGTACGACTTGAATATTGAAGGTTATAATAGTTAACCATAACGCCCTGGTGTCGCACAGTACAGCGTGCGGTGCTACACGACAATAATTCCATTAACTGCAAACGTTTTTCGTCTGTAGGCTACTGTGAGTGCAAGAATCTTTCCGCTTGTTTACGATTACATAGATCCCCTGGGTTTAAAAAGTTAGCGGCAAGAAGTTGCAATTTTCCGTCAAACATTACAAATATCCGACGGATATTTGTAATGTTGTAATGATATTCCAACAGGCAGCCTTAAAATTTTCGACAGGAGAGATTATGAGTGCTCAAAATTTTCATTCTGCCCCTAAATTTTTCCAGAACGAAGATTTTTAGCCCCAAATTTTGCACTTTTGGGCAAAACTTTATAGACAAGAAGCATCCAAAAAACTTTCCGACAGTTGTCTCACAGCACAAAATTTAGGAATAGGGCTCTTCTGCCCTTCCCCTGCCACGATGCCACAAATAGTAGACCTTGGCTATGGCGAACCCTGCTGTGCAAGAGACGGCCATGTCGAAAGGGGTGTAAGACATTTTCGCCCGGACATGTTCCCCCTGGACGTTTCCCTTTCCCGTTTTGCGATACCCGGACGTTTCCCCTATATCATTCATCACATATGACACGCGGATCTAGCGTTAGATATTGGTAAGTGGTAGGTAGGCTACCAGGTCGTCGAAAATGTCTCGCTGGTGGACGTGGATGGTAATGAGCGTTTCAAAGCGGATCGTGTCAATTTTGGTGAGATCGCGAGTCGTCTGCGAAATGAGCATGTTGAGAATGTCGAGAAACTGCTGGTTGGTCGCCTGCATGATCTTCTTGTCGTACTGGCAGTTGGTCAGAGCCTCCTCCGAGTCGCGAGTCCACACGAACTGCAGGGCCAGCAGGCCGACCTGCCACGCCACACCGTAGTACCACCAAACAGTTAACGCCGTCGCTGAGCTAGGGTATAACAGAAAAACAGCGGGGGCAGAAATACTTTGCAAAGGTGTTATTGCGTTTCTACAAGTTAACGCGTTTATTCCTGTACGCAGAGCATGTTGGAAAAATTCGCTGACAAATACGTTTAATGCGCAAAGAAAAACTAACTTCAAAAACTGGTCAACGACGAGAGTTTAGTAAGAATTAAAATTATGACAAGGAAACAAAAAACAGCAGCGATCAGCGATCAATCAGCAGTTACTATATTTCACTGAAAAAGAAGTTTGGGGCAAAGCCCAACGTGAGTCCGCCCGGCGCCCTAAGTCCGATTGGGGGACAATTTAAGGGGCTCACATTCCTCTTGTAGCAAAGTCACGTGGCCAAAACTCCAACGCATTAAAATACGCAGAACGCGCAGTGTCGACCTAGGGTAGGTAAACATTAGCCAACTAACCGTTGTCCCTAGTGGACCAAAGTTCACCAAATTTCTTTTGTTCAACGCGGGAAGAAGGTAGTTGATAACGCCGTTTACCGCTTGTCGATATCTCCATCCGTTCCAGAAATATTCGCGCTCAAAGTTGAAAGATGTCCTAAATCACGCCGAATTTTGGACATTTTTCGTTATCCCAAATTTTAAGAGGGCAGTGCACCCCAAAATTTGTACGCACGTTATCAGCCCCACTTATCATTACGTCACGTGGTAAAATTTCATTAGGCTACTCCTTTTGGCTTAAAAGTTATAGTGGCTAATTTGCTACAATTAAGGCCAATTTTTGACCCCCCCCCTTTTGAAAAAATTGTAAGGAAAGCCCCCGTCCCCGGTGGAAGGTGCGATAGCAAGACTTGGTCATTCTATGGCGCGTGTAAAAATTTGGGGCGCAGCACCCCCTAAGGGCCGAAATATGGTCTTCCGAAATAGTCGATTAAGGTAGGTAGACATTAGCGAACTAACCGTTGTCGTTAGTGGACTAAAGTTCACCAAATTTCTTTTGTTCAACGCGAAAAAGACGGTAGTTGATAACGCCATTTACCACCTGTCGATAACTCCATCCGTTCCAGAGATATTCGCGCTCAAAGTTAAAAGTTGTCCTAAATCGCGCCAAATTTTGGACATTTTTCGCTATCCCAAATTTTAAGGGACCGGTGCACCCCAAAATTTGTACGCACGTTATCAATTCGCTACAATTAAGGCCAATTTTTACCCCATTTTAAAAAAATTGTAAGGGGGTTCATCCCCGGTGGGGGGTGCGCTAGTAAGAGTTGGTCATTCTCTAGCGCGTGTAAAAATTTGGGGGCGTAGCACACCCTAGGGGCCGAAATATGGTCTTCCTATAAATGCACTTTGAGTGGGTACAATTCGACATCGAGATCTCCAAGGCTACTGGACCAAACTTCACCAGATTTATTTCACCTAACGCGGGAGGAATCGCTGTCGATCAAGTAACTCACCGAGTTCGAATATCTTCATCCCTTACGAAGATATTCGCCGCCGAACTTTGAAGTCGACTGAAATCGGGCCAAATTTTGCATGTTTTTGGCTCCTAAAAATTTTTGGGGGAGACTCCCCAAAAATTTTGGACAGAGATTATAAAATCGAACATACTTCCAAGTATCATGCAAAATTTCGCGGCGATCGGCCCACGTAGCTCGGAGATTACGGGAGGGGAAAAAGAAAATAAAATTAAATTCCAGCAAAGCATAAGCCCTCCCGAAAACTATCGTTTCCGGGCGGACTAAAAATGCACTTTCTAGTTGTGTAGCGTTTACGCCCGGTGTAAAGGAAACTGAAATATTTGAGAGAGTCGAATAAATAACGTGCACGTGTGAAGCAAACTGACGGACGTTATGTGTAAAGTAGCATTTCCACTACTGCTGCTCGTTGCGTTACGCTGCGAGCGACAGTGAAAGATAGTTATGGCGTTGACGCGATAGAAAGCGTGTAAACGAGCATTAACGCGATCTGTCACTATCACTCGCAACGCAATGCAACGCGCAGCCGTATAGTGCAAACAGGCCTTAACACCTGCGCGATGGACTCGTTGATGAAGGTAAGCAGCTCGAACTCCTGGTCGTTGATGATCATGGACGCGGAGCGAATGATTGCGTGCAGAGCTTTTACCTGTTGCGTCAACAACTCACCGAGCCAGACCTCGACATTGCCGGCACAGCGCACTGGCACCTCCAGCTGCATCACAGAGTCACATTGGAAGCCAACGATCACTGCACGACCGCCAGATTACTTCAACAGGCACAAATGTCGCGGCCTAATGCTGACATGCATGCGGCCGTCCGCCGTTTAGTCGCCAGTGCCTTAAGCGCCGACAGTAAACTAGGCGTCGTGGCAAGGGATCAGGAAAAAAGCAATCCCCCTGAACTTTTCCTTGTTGAAAAATATTGAAAAATCTTCTTGTCGAAAAATTGTCGTTAAAAAATATAAAAAAAACATTTGGGCTGAAAACCCTGATTTTGAGACAGCCCAGGCACAAAATGAAAATTTTAAGCAGCCATATTGTTCTTTGCAATAAAAACCTAACTGCTTTAAACTTTCGTAACCTTTTTAAAAATAGACTAAAATGTAGCACCTTTAATTAAAAATAAGTTGTACTTAAAGCTACTACTCTTAATACAGACAGAATGTTTTAAAATAACGTTATTTAATATTTACTTTTCTCTGCATACAAGCTTTAAAGCACATAACCACTTTATGTTTTTTTACTTCAAAACTGGAGTGATCCAATAACGCCATTTCATTTTTTTTATTTTTTACGACAATAAACAAAAAAAACTGATTGTCCAGATTTAGCCGGCATTGTAATACGACGTACGATAATCAGAAATTCGATATGTCAGGGGTCAAAGGTCAGAGATGACAATGACCTCGATTCTTTCGCCCTCCTTTGAGATGACGGCGTCGATACGTTCGTATTCCTTCGCGTTAAACTCAGCTTCGTTGATGTTCTCAGCAATACTCAGCAGATGAGGCTGTCAATCAAACGCCAACAGCTCGATCGTTATGCTCAGTTTTTAACCGAATTGTTTAACCAAATATTAATTAACGTAATTTTAACTGTTAGCCAAGCATTTTACGCGCGACAGCATGCGATGCTTCACACGTCTTAACTATCGTCGATGCGTCCGTTGGTCCGTCCGTCCGTTCGTCTGTCTGTCTGTCCGTCCATCTGTACGTGCGTCACACTCTGCAGCCCTAGCAAAAGAGTGCAGGCTAAGATCACGAAATCTTCACTGTGGCTACCACAAGGTTTCTAGTTTTTTGTTTGTGACAAAATTTCGTGTTGCTGAGTGAGTGGATTCCCTTCTAACGAGGGCGCCAAAAAGGCCTAAAATATATTTATTCAAAAAAATCAACGCAGTTCTGCAGCTATTTTAATGAGGCACTCATCTTCATAACCGGTAGTTAGCTTGCGGAATACGGAGCCCAATCTAAGGCTGATGATAGACCACACAAAATGCAATATTTTACCGATGTCTAACTGCATCAGCTAGCCACAAAAGCACTACTATTATACTGCTGATATCGGCTGCAAGAGCAGCTTGCCTGAATGGTGTGGCAATCGCTGGCTTGACCGAGAATCTCAAGCAGTGCCGGGTCAGAGACGAAAAAGAATCGAGGAAAAACGAGTCGCTTACTTTCCAGATATCTGCACACACATTACCATGCAATGATCCGACACGCAAACACGTACAGTTGTCTGTTTCTCTTTGTAACTTACGTCTAACTTTACGGTCGAGTAGATATATCGTAATCATTAGCCAAATTCGGCCTTTATTCAGAGTAAAAACTGAAAACCAAACCGAAAACCACGGGTTTTGCAAAACCGAAACCAGAACCAAAAACCGCGTTTTTATTCGCAAAACCAAACTAAGAACTGAACCGAATTCATATTCTGCAAAGAGCACAGCCCTATATAAACACGAACCCGGTGAGAGATTTCTGGCAGACTTCGAGCTGTTCGAGTAGATGTGGTAGCAGATGTAGAAGGGTCTCGTCGCCGACACAGCACTGCACGACGTTCAGATCATCGTGCGCTTTCTGCATGATTCGCAGCCACGCTTTGTCGATCGCCTGGAAACGCTTTGCTTCCTGCAACCGTCCAACGCCAGTCATCAGCCGACTTCATCGTCCGAATTAACCAGTGGTAACTGATAGGCGGCTTGGTGCCACTTTGTGTTCTAAAATTGGCTCAAATACATTACGATTGAAGTGACTTTAATTTGTGCTAAATTTTACGCAGGCCTCCTTGAAGCTACGAGGTTTGGACTCGGACTGTTGAAATCTACGTTTAATGCTGAAAATTTATTGTGCAGGCTGTCCTGGTTTATCTTTATTGATTTCGACGCAATTCACGCTTGAAACGTGTGCCGAGGGTGTTCAAGGTCATCTAAGATCATTGCTTTCGGAAGTTTCGGTGCCAATCGAAAACGCGTGTACGACTTCCTATTATTGATTAATAGTAACCTTGGCCCTATCTCGCACCGTTTCTGAGATACGGCGACTTAGGCTGCGTTCACATAAACACGAGTACGAGTCCGGCACTGTACGGGTTCCCGTATACGAGTTCCGGCAAACACCAGTTTGCGTATATTTTAATGGCGGCCGTTCACACACACAGAAGTACGGGTTACCTGTAAATTTCACTCGAACGAGTAGTTTCTGTGCCGGTCATGTTTTTATCCAAACCGTGCGAAGTAAACTACCCGTAAATAACAATAATGTAATGTACAAAAGCTATGACACATATTTGACGTCAAAACTGAGGTCATTGTAAAATTATTCATCGTTAGAGATGCGCAGTTGATAAAATTATAAGCGATGTGATGAAATATTGTTGTTCATTCGCGAAGCATTTCCTCGATTCGATTTAATTCACTATGGCCGACACGCGTTGAGTTATGTGCTTGTAGAAGTGACCGTGAACGCTCCACTCGTACGAGTGAAGCTTCTACGGGCCATAAACGTAAACCTGGACTCGTACTCGTACTCATGTCTGTGTGAACGCAGCCTTATTGGCGTTAGTAGCCCGTACGGGACAGAGAGACGAGCGGACGGACGGACGAACAAAACGCGCATTGCGGCCTATTAGAACAATCGGCGCAGAATTACCACCCAGTCAGCCAATTAGTTCAGTCTGAATCCTGAAATCGCATAGCCTCAACTGAGGTAAAGAATAACCAACTCAAATTCCATTTACAAAGTCTACCACTAGCCTACCGTACTAAAGATATAGAGACAGTGTGTCAACATACGGCTGGGAGTTGCTTAGCGATATCGCCACCGACGAACACAGCTTCAAGGTAAACCCAGAGATTCTGAACCGTCATCCACTTCTCAATGATGTCAGACGTCGTCGTCAGCTTGAACATCCAGTCCTGGATTGACTTACGATACGGAACATTGTACCTTCACCAGAAACGACCACAAGACGCATGCGACAGATAGATAAATACTCCCGTTAAGTACCGTATTGCACTTTTCGTCAGTTAGTTAGCTTTATCATCACACAACACAGACTACAAAAGCACTGGCTTCTTTTGGTCAGTCTGTCCACCAGACTAGGCAGGCTTATATTCGCGCTCCTAAATGCGCTCGTATTTGTATTCGAATTCGACAGCATTACAAATCCAAGGTTGGAAATGTTATTAACCCAATTTCAAAACACACAAAAAAAACAAAAATAAATGCACTGTAAATAGATTATGGTGCAGAAATGTGACAGTGGCAAATAACCACAGTAATAACACCGAGAATTTCTGACGCGCCGCAAGATAAAAAACAATTACAAGAACGCGAAATACCACGTCAGACACCTCGTCCGACTTACAAAAATATCACTTAACTTCGATCTACACGCTTCAGTTTCTATGGGCAATGCATATAAACACGCCAAAATCTGGTTGAACAGGCCCCAGTGAATTACAACTTTAAATTGATCACACTGAAACACTGACCTGCTCATCGTTAGAGTTGCTTATTATTTATTTTTTATTTATTGTTTATGTCGTGTTAATTGAAAGATGACATTTGCTAGTACTATCTTCTAGCTCAAATTTACGTTAGTGCAGTTGTTTTCTGTTTGCTTGTTTGTCTTTTTGTACTACGATGTCACTAATTAGTTGAGCAGATGATGGCGAAAAAGGCGCGCGAGACCTGTTACTGAGCAGTGAACTGAGAACCATCATGCTGTCTTCAAGATGAGAGATGATCTCGGCGGTCTCAGCACCTCTCAGCAGCAACTCGCCTCGAGACTTGAACGTTCCAAACGACAAGTTCTGAGCGCTCCACTCGGCGATCACCTGTTTCAGCTTCGCCTCTATGTCCTTTTCTTTGTTCGCCGATATGCAGATGTCCTGCGACACGTCACGTATCGTCATTAATGTTGTGAGGAAAAGGATTATAATTATAAGGTCAGTGCTAACGGTAGATCGGCGATCTCGCACTAGAGAGCAGAAAATTACTAGCAGTAGATCGCCATTTATTTAATTACATTTACCTCATTGTTAATGTAAAAATGCAGCCACATTTTTTCATTGCATTACTAAGACTGTAGTTAGAATTGAAATGTTATCAATTACCAAACATTAAATAAAATTTGTTCAAAAACAATACAGTTCTAAGTCCGTGTTATAAAAAAACAGCTTTGGCTTGAGATGGACTCTGATATAATACTGAATAAGCCTGATTTAAATACGTGACAGTGTCGTGGCATGGCTTATAGACCTTCTATGTCTACCAGGCATATATATTCTACCATCTTCCCAATAATGTATCTACCCGATCTACCTCTAGCAACTTTCCAGCGATAACAGCAAAATCATCGATCTACCGCTAGAATTATTGTAATTATAATCATCCTCCTCACAACATTAATGACAATAATAATTTAGCATACATAGCGCCAGTATTTCAAAAATACCTTGATATGTTGTTTTGTTGGTAAATTTATTTATACAATAAATTTACTGTTGCCTGATTCTGACGATTCGGATTAGTCAGACTAGTAACTGTAAAAATAAGCCAGTTGAAAACCCTAACATCTGACCGTCTAAAATGAAAATTGGCATACCGATTACTTCTGTCAAAGGGAGGGGGAGAACTTTTACATCAGTTGTATGCCTTTTAGGTATTGAGTTGGGAGCAGAGGGACGGGCAATACTAGTAATGCGGACAAGTTAAAACCCATCTGTTCCACATCTCCAATAACAGCTCCTAGTTTGTGTGTCCGCGCAGTGATGTTCCGTTGTTTTGTACAATAGCATCGCTCATGTTACCGGCTACTGACCTCGATATCGTCCTTGTACTTGAGCAGTGGCGCCTCCATGACGTGTCGAAGCAGAAAGTTCTCAGACTCGACGTCGAAGGGATATCCGGTGAGGTTTGCGATGCGGTCCCAATGACGTCTCTGCATCGCTTTGTTGGACATCATCTCCAGCAGCGGACAGCTCTCGCTGAAGTCGTCGATCTTTTGTTTCAGATCAAAGTATGCTTGCCAGTCCTTCAGACCCTTCGGCAACTTCTTGCATCTACACCAGACCAATTTTCGTTCAGCGCAGATCACGTATAGCTTTCAACACGGTCCACAGTGTGAGTTTAACGAGGCATATAGTACACAGAAGACCGTGTAAAAACGTACTTGTTCCATGACTGTGATCGTCGGCGTGTTCTGAATGAAT
>Ga0209454_1002597_pt1 | contig 12405 bp, 10 predicted proteins | sample WorMetHERISLAND1_2_FD_187400 | JGI IMG/M metagenome (GOLD analysis project Ga0209454, IMG submission 187400) | Marine gutless worms symbiont microbial communities from Max Planck institute for Marine Microbiology, Germany - Olavius geniculatus... | ecosystem: Host-associated > Annelida >...
ACTCAGAACCGAATCCGAAACTGTGCGGCTGTGACGTCGAGCATGTAGGCTGGGCCGCGTGCTGTGTCTGAGGACCGGCAGGCAGAACCCTGGATCGTCGTGGTTCCTGCAGACTGCTGGCGGCGGCGGGAGAAATGTGTCTCTCGGGCGGCGGCGGTGCTCGTTGACGTTGCGGGCGTCCGCCGGCGTAACGCAGCGGTCCGGAGGACTGTGTCGACTCGTCGACCGGAAACGTTCCCACAGAGTACGACGGTATCTGACTGCCGCTGCTGGCAGACTTCGAGTACGTCGGCAGCTGGCGCCTTGGCGCGGGTGACATCTCCTCGCTCGTAGAAGCTGGCTGAGACACAACCCCGCCGTTGACATCCTTGACGGCGGCGGATGTCCTGCTGTCGCGAGAATTGAATAATTTGAATCGGTTCAGCATAGATGCCGGCTTGGTGGAAGCGTTGACGTCGACTGGGTCGCTGATGGCATTCCGTGACTCGCTGGTTGACGCTCGAGCTTTGACGCCAGTGGCGGGACTTGACACTGGAGTATGCGTCCGTGCAGAGTCGACACTGCGCGACTTGCCGTTGATGAGCGGTGATAGCGACCTTTCAGCCACACCGTTCTGCCAAACCTCCGCGCCGCTCTCTGCACGCCAGCAACACGTGTTTCTGAATGCTCAAACTATAATAGCATAGGCCTACTAAATAATAAAACACTTAACATCTGGAATCATTTAATCTATTCATTTAACACACAATGGGGCCTAGTCCGAATCGAATTATTAGTATAAGACGCTGCACAGAACGTTGCGGATATAGAACTAGTAATTGACAGTGACTTATCTACCGCCGTATGATAATTTTAGGCTTGTTACCTACAACCATGCGCAGTTCTCTACGGGACGTAAACTGTTAGTGTCTCGTACATCTAGAAATCGATCTATATCAAAATAACAGCAGCAACTATAAAGTCAGACGCTCATGTCCGGGTTTGGACTTTGGATTTGTGCTGACTGCAGTAGAGTGGCTGCGAAGTAGTTGAGATAATTCGCCACTCGGCGCCACCTGCTGCTGCTCGTTGCCACTACATACACTGCAGATTTCCGGCGCCGTGTAGAGGGCGATTCGTTGACGGCGCCCCGCGGCGGCGACTCGTTCTGTGAGTCAATATTGATCGACCGACCGCCGGTCCAGCTGTTTCGGACAATTTGCCGCGTCGCTGCCTTTCGTTCTGATGATGTTTAGCCGCTTGCATTCGTTCACGTAAGCTACGACAGCCGCTTCGCCGTTCACTCGCGCCGCCACGCACTGCTGCAATCTCAACGGGACGCACTGCTAAACCATTCTCCGTCAGATAAGCCAATTCAGCGCTGCGCCGGACGCCAATGCTCACCCACCACGTGCGTCTTCAACTCGCGGCATCTCATAAGCAGACGTTCCGCATCTTGCCTCGCTTCTGCAATCTCTGCGTTTTCAGAAATCATTGGAATGTCCCGGTTAACCTTTATTTTTACGCTCAGCTGCTTTGCTGCTGCATTGGTACAAGGTAGTTCGTGCATTAACTATGTCAATGACACAAGCTAAGGTCAAGACTTTTTATGTAATAATTCGCTTAATATGTTCACGCAAACCTAGTCTTCTGTAATTTATGTTAGCCTATACTTCTCAAGCAGCATCCCCTTAGTGTCTGCGATCCCCTCATATAGGCTTAAGTCCCATATACAAGTGAAAGTTCTGGTTATGATTAGGTTTTAGCCACAAATCACGACTGCCACGAAGACAGCGATAACGAACAAAGAGCAATTTACCGAAAGGTTTAATTGCTAATTTAAAGGACATCGTCCAATAACAGTGGCCTACATACGTATTTCAAGAACGAAGTCTGCGTAAATTTGCAAACGAAAAATGAAATAAATGCATCACGAACGCATATCGAATTATCACTATTTCATCAGTGTGCTTCCAGACAATGAAGATGAGGCTGTCAAACTGAATACAATGCAAACCGGCGGCCTGCTGCTGCTGCTGGTGGTGATGACTGTTGTGATTAGGCGTCTGATGAGCTCGATCTAATCGTCTTGACGACGGCGATGGAACGAAGCCTCCCGCTGCAGTCTCGCCAGCTCTACTGCTCGTCGTTGTCGTCGTCGCCTGCTTGCCTCGGAACGGAGACGCCAATCTGTCATTGCGTGCACATCATCACGCGCCAACATGATTAATACGCGGACTGCAGCGCCAACAACACTCAAACGATACGCCGTGCAACGAAACACAATATGAAACATTGCGGTTGATACAGCGCTAAGACACTCTCCCACTCCACCCCATGTAGCACTTTAGTGAATGAATCGTCATAATACCAAACGCACGTACACTGGCGTACCGCGTAGCCACCACCAGCAGGTAAAGGGAGCACTTAAAGAAACGCGTATGGGGAGAAGGAAGGGTCTCCCCTCCCCACCGAGGAAAAGGTTTGGGAAGGCTGTGCCACCTTTCCAGATAATTTTGTAAATTTTCTAAATGTGCAAATAATGTGTTTGGATGCATTTTGGCACTGTTTTTTGATAAAATTAATGTAGAACACCAGATGATTATCATTCCTGGTCTCTTGAGGGGCACTGCGCATTCACATATGGCTACACCATTGCAAACGTAATACCGTGAACACGTGGAATAAAATACGTACATTATTCAGAATCGATGTAGTTCAGTATCTTATAATGCTACAAGTGCACGTAATGCACTTTTAAAATCTAGCCTATAATTGTTGCACGCGATTTGACATTCTTAAAAACATGTCATTTTTTTATTTCATGACTGCGAAAAGAGTGAAATTAAGTTCGATTAATTATGAAGTTGTCACCTTGATCAAGTCCAATCATTAATGAGTAACACAGTCAACCAAAAACAGTGCTGCAAAAAAGGTTCACAGCGTTATCACTATGGTGGGCCTTAAATTCAGCTTTGTAGCTGTGTAACAAGTTAACAACATTTTCTGTGCTATCGTTTTTCATAGTAAAAAAACAATGATTTTCAGCATACTTACATGTACTGAGTACTGACCCATATTAAACTGTCAGTTTTGGTACACTTTATGCATGTTACGGTACGGCTGAAAACTGCGTAAGTGAAAGAACTGGAAGCAAGGCAGATCAACGCCGGCCGTGGTGCCAATGCACTCAGTTTTGCCGCTACAAGCACATGGCGTAGCCTACAGGAGCACCACTTGTGGACTGAGGCTGTAATTACACGCCGCACGTAACGACATCGCTGCTGGCTAAGCTTTGTCTTCCGCTCTCAGCAGCATATTATGCACTAACGAGCGCATATAATTTAGCGTTTAAACTCGAACGCTAATTCTGGATCGAGACGTCTAGGGGTGCACCGCATCCAAAAAAGTTTGGATCCAACCAGTTGCAGGATCCGGCCCGATCCCCTTTTTCTCCTTCCCCTCTCCTTAGAAGTAGGACCCCTAAAATCCACATAGGGGGTCTGGGAGCACTGGGAGCTTCCCGACTGGGGTCTGGGGCGGAGTCCCAAATGAAACCGAATTCGGTGCAATATAGTTTTAAATATGAGATCTGGTGGCAACAATTTTAATTATTTTCCTGAGAATCAACTGACCAAATTGGGACATTTAGTGCAGTTCAAACGTGTCCTTATGTCCTGTCTGGGGCATTGGGGGAGAAGGACTGGGCATCTTGGGCCCCCTTGTCTATGCCATTGTTGTTGCACATCCAACCAGATTTTTTATGGGGTAATGGGGTCTAGCCACCAGCAAAAACTTTCCTCGCAATCATGTTTTACTGCTAGTAAAATCATCACCGCACGTCTTGTGACGTGTATAAATTGGATGCTATTATCAAGCATCATTATGACTTCAGCATCACTCACTATACGCTAAAAAGTCCGACGATGTTTAGCCAGGTTTGTCTGGCTAGCACACAGAAAAGACTCTGTAATAAGCAGCAACAGTACATGCTACTGAGCGAGGCGTCATATGCACCGCTTCAGACGATTAAACGGATAATACGGATTATCAGATCGTTGAGACGTCTATTGAACGGATCTCTTATCGCTTGCCGCATATCTGTTTAGCCGGGCGCGACCGAGAACGCTCAGATATATAATACACGATACAGGAACACAGACAGGTAATAAACAGCTTTTCGCTGTCAGAAACACCGAGACTGCGTGGCGCAATTATCGAGTTCAGTCAAGTCGGTCAGAGGGCGAATTACACATTCGAAGAAAGATCCCAGTTATTGATTCACATTGCTCACATCTTTCCAGCTCGACTTGATCGGCAAAATGCTATAATACCAAAAGCGCTCTTGATTAAGATCCTAAAGTTTTATGACACTTTTGTGGAGTTCTGCACATAGCAAAGAGGAAATGCCACGCGTAAGCAGACTTGGACGCAGCCTGTGACCATACGGCTTGGCGCAGTTTGACCGCTAGGTCAAAAGATAGCCAGATTGCAGGTCCGGAGGGCAGCAGCTAGCGGTAATCGACCCAGGCGTGCTGGCACTGCTGTGGTCGCCTGGCAATGAAATGTATCGAAGAATTTTGTCGACGTTGAAATCACACGCGCTGCGCACCCGCCAACTTGCATTGCGTGCGACTTATCAGACCAGCCGTCAACGTGGGAATGTCATGACTCCACCCGTACCAGAGTCGCTGCGTAAAGACTACTGTATATTGGCTCACGTCATGATCGAATTGACCGCCAGCCGTCAGGTGCCCCGTCCATTAACAAGCTGTGCGTGAAATGCCGCCGTCGCTCGCTCGTTGACAATCGAATGAAATAATTGGAATGGCTGCTGTCTAAGACGTACGGCATGCGTGCGTGTGGTCTGGTCAATATCACAATGAGCATGCCCCTACCACGCACTTCCGGCTAGTATATAATAGGCTCGTAGGTCTACTATCACCACGCCAGATACTAAAAGTTATTATGTGGTCAGAAAACTTCAGCGACTTTTCCACAACCTGCCATCACGCACTACACTAGGCTAATCACAGAAAAAAAATAATCGCCAAAGTAAAAAGTTTTACGACTTAATTTAATGTCTAAATTGCACATCTTTAAATATCACTTGAATAGCACTTTAAATAAGAGCCTAACATACAAAATTGCAAAAAAATATTTAAACGTAATTATCGTAAATTTTTTGCACAAAACTGCCGCAATTTGTTTTAGATGTAACACTTTTAACAATTAACTTTTGACGATACTAGGAAGCCAAAGTGTGTTAAAAGTGACAAACGTAGTACAACAACATTACACGAAGATAACCAAATAGTTAGCAGTAAGTGCAAAAACAAGCACAAAATTGTAAAATACGTCACTCACTCATTGTGACTGCAGAAAATTAGCAAAGCAAAAGTCTTCAACTTGTTGAAGTTCGACCATATTCCGATATACTCGTATAATCGGCGACTAACCTGTATATGATGCAGTCTTCAAGCAGGACTCGTCTGTCTGTCTGTAGGTCAGAGACGGTCCAACAATCAACTGAACTGCATGAGCAGCAACTTGGACGCCTCAACGGCGCTCGTCTGACGCGAACTAAAGCAGGCCGCGCCACACACAGGGCAATTCCCGTCTGACCACCGCGCAGAAAGCGCGCCACCGGACTGCCGCGCACCGGCACCAGTAAACAATACTGCAGTGCAAGCGTGATTCAGAATATATACGATCGCTTCCTGGACCGTCCGGCGCTAAGTGAGTGAGTGAGCAACGCCATCCCGGATTGACCGACGCACATTAACGACCCACTCTACAGCGCACATGATCTGCAGTGGAACATGGACTAGCAATGACAGGAGTAATTAACGACTGATTCATGGCGACCGTTTCCTGGCGCACTATACGAGGTCTAAGCTGTAACTGATCTGTCACTCCGCCGGATCACGTGCTAATGCCACTCGTAAATTCGTAAATCACAAAAGTAGTCCTGTGACTACTTTTGTAACAACTGATTCCGGTCTCAAGGCAGTCAGATTATGTGCATGTGACTGACTTAGTCATAAACCTCGCGGTACAAGATTACTTTCGGCGAGGCCCACTTTTATTTTCCCTGCAGCCACCGCGCAACGGCCGAGAGATTCGAACCCGCAAACTGACGACTGCCAGTCCGACGCCACAATGCCGCAAGCGCAAGAATGCTTTAATTAACTAGACTATTCACCCCAGTGAGCGTGCATACTGCAGGCACAATTCTGGACGTGGTATTCAACGCTAACATCAATGTCGGCAGAATTTGCGAAGAATTGGTGTGTATATACATAGTTGTAATAAACGTTTACAAAGGTTTTCGTTTTGTCGGTAAAAATCTGATCAAACGCGTTTTTCAGTTAACGTTTTTTTCTAATTTTTTTTTTAAAAATTTACAGTAACTGTGTACTACAAAAATCGAAATGATACCAATAATCGGGTAAAGCAGATATTGTATTCAAATTTACTTACTTATGTGTGACGACCAGAATTTTATGAGTGTGAGAAAGTTGTGTTTTCGAAGGGATTGATTTAGACAATACCTCAAGTAAAAAAGCCACGTTTTTATTTAACGTTTACAAACGTTTTTTAAAAATTTCTTTGCAATTCGCGTTTTAATGATACTTTTTCGTATTTTTAATGACGGTTAGGCTATACTAGGCCTACATCTGTGGTCTGAGGCATCAGGCATGATGATAGCAGGCGGACAGATCCACATGTGCAGGGAAAAAAACGGACAAATGCTGCTTCTGCAGGCTTCATGCTCGTCGCCAGTTCGCACTTCGTACTCTAATGTATAGACTATTTGGTTCCGTTGGCGTCCTCCATCATCGCGCCGACACCGTCGAACCAACAACCATGGACTCACCCCAATAGCACCAGTATACAGGATTTCACGGATGAAGCCAGCCTTGGCGTGCTACATGGCTGGCAGTCGTCATTCATTGGTGCTGAGTCACGAGAGGCTCGGTGTGAGTGAGTTACTCGCCGTGCTTTACTTCGCGGTCAGCTGGCAGCAGATGGCCAGCTGAATGCTAGTGCTAGCTCGTCAGCTGCTGGTTCCAGGAGAACCGACCGACCGACCAGACCAGAGCATGGGCGCGGCGACAGCACAGTGATGACTGACCGCAGCAGCTGCAGCTGGATAGAAGTCTCTGCTAGGAAGCATCGACTCCCTCCTGTAGGTGCGAGGAGTCCATGCGCTAGCCATCAAACTGCCTTGCCCCACTCACTGTCCACGCCTCACCTTGTCGGTCCGAGTTCACGTTACGCCGACGAATCGTCCGCACGGGAACCAATCCTGGCTGGACGGGGGTGGGGGTGGGCGAGCCCCTCCCTCAGTAACTGGAAATGGAATAGACATCGGAGTGACCCATAGGCCTATTACTTCTAAGCTGCAATGACATTCATACCACACGGAAATTTAAAAAAAATAAACAGCAAAAAGGCTAACAATTTTACCGTGTTCGCTCGCTACGCAATCGTTCCACTAGAACTAAGTGTTCTGCAGATGAGGCTAAAAATGCGCCAAATTTATTTTCGTTCGGTCGTGGCGGGACCCCGAATCCCTCTGGGGAGCTTACGACGCTCGCGCTGTCCCATAGATTCCCCGTAGTCGGCCGGAAAAGAGACTCTTCTTTCCAGAGGCTCCAAATTTCCCAACTCATTCGACGCCTTCGGCGCCTCGACTTTCAGTCTCCCAATATTGACGACTGGTCGACCCCACTGATCGTGGGTCAGACTATACCCGTCCGTTCATCAGCTTGGAATACACTGAGAACAGTCTTGTCCAGAGAAGCGTGAGCTCTCGTTCCAGCTGTTAACCTAACGCTGGGCGGCTGACTCAGCAACTGTCCGGTTACGTTAACTCAGAAATTAGCAACACCGAAATAACGGTAACTGGCAACACGTGTTTCACGCAAGCTAGAAACTGGCAACTGCACACGGCAACATGCATGAATGCAGCGTAAAACATACGGCTCGATAGAGCAAACCAAAACAAAACAGAAACCTTTCCAAGTCTGGGGAGACATCCTCGAAACTTCCTAGGAAGATTCTAGGAAGATTTCTTATGTTAGAAAATACTCAGAAACGTTTTTAAAAACATTTTCAGAAGGAAAGTTTGAGAATGTGCACGGCCATCATTTACGAAAAAAAGAATAACTAGGCCTATGCCTAATGAGATAACTCGCCCGCCAACAAACGTTTTTAAATCTTGAAACAAGAGAACGTCCGGTGGAGCAGTGCTCTATTTGTGTGCCACTGCGGGCAGAAACTTAACATGTAACATTTAATAAAAATTTCAGCTGATACATACAACCCCGCGCAGTGTCGCTCTTTGCTTGCGTTCGCATCGTAACGCGCGCGACATTAATCTGCATGCGAAGACTTACCGGGACAGCATGGCCGGCGAGTCGGTCGAGAGGTGGTTAAGAGCTTCTAGAGCGCATCCGACGTCACCAGCTGAGCTCGGGTGCCCAGTGGTCGGCGGTAGTTGGCCTTTATGCAGCTGCTGCTTGTAACAGGACAAGTTGAAGAGCAGTCGCAGAACGCTTTTGAGGCTTCCTGCACGAACATCTGCAATGTCGACATTACACCTTTACGTATATCACAGGCTGCGCCGTAGCGCAGCACTGTTGTAAGGGTGACCAGCCATTTCAATGGGAGAACCCAAAATTTGACTCCCCATATATCCCAAACCCCTTAATTTTTCCACACCAAAATTTGCACAAACGATTATGTCCGGCATATCTTCCGATCCGCAAAATTTAGTGAAAATCCGTTTACGGGGGGCTTCCCCACAAAGAGGTGAAATATAACGTCTGCATGACTTTTTGCACCTTTCCTTCCCTTTCCTTTTTTCTTGCCGTCCTCTACAGGAAAAACGACTGAACCATTTGAAAGCACAATGGCTCATATGACGCGCTTTCGCACAAGAAAGTGCCTTTTGGGGGTTACAAAATTCAATTTCAACATTTTAACCAATTTTTTTCCACAAAAAATATGAGAAATTACAATGGCGCCTATGGGAAAAATTAAACAATGGTTTAAACCGTCATAACTCCGGTTATGTATAAGAAAAAGTCGTAATTTTTGGTGCTAGGGTATGGTTTTCGGGGTCGGCCAATTTAACGGTGTCATTTATATTTACTCCTAATCGACCCCCGTTGCCATGGCAACGATTTTTGGGGCAAAATTGACTATAACTCGGGCCCCGTGAAAGATAGTTACACAATGTCAGAAGAACTTTACTGACTGTGTAATGGTAAAGTTCGAATTATTAAATTGTGATTTGTGCTGTTTTATATCTATACAATCACGATGTCATCCTTACACCGTATTATAAACTGAACAGTTTTTTTACATAAATTATTGTATAGGCATATGGGTAGGCCTATATAATAAGCTCGATTCATCGTCGCACTAATGAACGCGTACTATTGTTTAGCCAGCTGCAGGGGCTCGGACAACGCGTAATCACAGGCTGAACGGTAGTTCAAGCCCTGTGTTAACGGCGACTTCTCTTTCTTATGGAAAATCCAAAAATTCGACCCCCCACAGAATCAAAACCCCTGACCCGATTGAGATAAAATTTGGCGCAGTTGATTATCTCGACGAAGGGACCCGTCATGCAAAATTTTATGCAAATTTCTCCAAGGGGGGCTTCTCGGCGAATGGGTGAAATAAACGCAAATTTTTTTTATTTATGCCTTTTTTCTTCAACTCATCCACAGGTCAGACCCCTTAAGGGATTTTTACGCTTAATACGTCAAACGACGCGGTTCTGCACAAGGAAGTGCCCTTTTGGGGTTTAAAAATTAAAATTTAATATTTAACATATTTATTCGCAAAAATAAAAAGAAATACAATGGCGCCTATATATGTATATGGGAAAAATTAAACAATTCTTTAAACGGTCATAACATTGACTGTGTATAAGATTGAGTCGTAATTTTTGGTTCTACGGTATGGTTTTCGGGGATGGTCAATCTAATGGTGTTATTCAATTTTACCCTGGACCCTCCTTGGTTGCGATGGCAACGAAATTTGGCACAAAATTGGCTATAACTCGGTCTGTGTAAGAGATACAGTGCGGAGTGAACGTACTTTTAGGTTCGATGCCGTCAACTGGAGCTCCACGCTCGGCGAGAAAACGTAGACATCGTTCCACGTTGCGAACCTGCAGTACATACCAAACAGCCAGGCGACATCATCCAATACTGAACGCGCGCACGCAGAACTAATTAACAAATGACTGATGATGATTGGCGTGTCATGCCAGGCGCTCAGGAGCAGATTGTTTATCTAGCGGAGTCAGCGACGCGTAGTGGGTGATGTAACCCAGTCGGATGACGCAGGTCGGTATACGGACAGCCGTGATCGATGGACACGCCTCGCCACCGGCAGTATAAGTAGTCTAGTCCAGCGATGGCCAGTTCAGTTGATAAACATATCCACGAGGCCTATCCTAGATGACATCAACAGGCAGGCAGCACGCGCACTGTCCACTTGCCCCAGAGACCCAGTTATATCGATCTCTGCCGCCGATCCCATAACGAGTTCGATCTTCGTGCATTCAATCCTGCATGCAGGCCTTCATAGTTCACCGCGAGACGTTTTGATGACTACGACGTGGCACGCAGTGTTTTATTACGTCGGTACGTCAAAAGCGCCGCATGCAAAATGTCGACTTCTTGTCGAACCGTCGCCACATAGCCTATAAGCTAAGAAACGTTTACTTCGTCAACGTGTGCTGTTTATACACGAGAGTCTCTAGTCCAATCGTTAGCGGACTGCGGAGTGCCGAGCGGCATGCGTTCTGCTCGTGGTGGTAGTTAAAGGGAAGTGTCTGTTGACCACGTGCCGACGCCTGCAGTGTGCGCGCCGTGGATACGGCGCACGCAGACGACCGAGAGGCTCACCAGAGCTTCCTTCCATGCCGACCGCAGCGCGTGTGCCGGTAAATTGGTTTCAGACGTTGGGGCGAACTTAACAACACGCGCCCCGCGCCGAGCAAGCAGATACCGAAACACTGCGCGCGTTGCCTACATCAGTGTGAGGTCAAGCAAACCAAAAGCCAGGTGCAAAACCAACATAGGGTCTACATCAGTCCACCAGTAGTTCCAGAGATCATGGAAAGGTCAAGAGTTCATCCAGTGATGTTGTCCCTGGCTTGGAAGTTCACACGCATCGGTACAGCAAAGCTCATGTGCGACGAGATGAAAAGGGGAGAGAAGCAAAAGGTTGAGCCCACATTGCGAAATCATGATCAGCGCTGAGTGCAAACTGCGGGAGCAACCTTAAACATCTCTAGAACGCCAAACACAACGAAGGTAAACGAATGAGCTATGACAATGAGTTAGGTTAGTTAAGGTTATGTGTGTCTGTGATATGCTACAGTTCAGTAACTGTTTTACATATTTTTGTTTTGTTATCTACCACATTGTGTTGGTGAATAAAGATTATCAATGGCATTGCTGTGAGTTGTTATTTTTTGATTGATTGTCTGACTGAGTCAAGGCGCACAGGCCTACGTATTAAACGGCACAGAGATCATTACAATGTTGTTAGTATATTGCAAGCAACCAGAGTTGCATCTCACCGTTACGAGTCACGTAGGCCTACCGGGTACTGCATCTGGCGATTATCAGAAAAATACAGAAACGTGCCGTGGCGCAGCCTAGCACAATATCGGTTTCGTCCAGTGAGAATAATCACGGCTCCCATTCAATCGCCATTAGCCATCACCAGCAGCTGTCTGTCATGCACAGATATCGAGCTGAGGACATCGCAATCATTTTACCGCTGAAGTGCTCTGAGCTGTTTGTTCGATCACATAAACGTCAGCAGCAATGTCAATCCAATGTCCGTGTATAATAATTTAGTCTATTTCCTGACACGTCCGTACTAGTGCATGCTGCTCTTGTGCTTCGATCTCCTGCCATATATGTCTATATAAGTTCCTCCAGTCAACATCGACAAAGAGCTGCTTTTCGCGTCAGCCGGATGCACGAAACGCATTTTCGTCACGCGCGTAGCCTTACGTTATGCGCTTTCTGCTGCGACACACGTTCTTCTGGGCGCCTATACGTCTAGAAGAAACTGGACCGGTTTGGAACATACAAATCCCGCGGTTATATAAACGTCAAATTACTTTAGCGAATTACTGGGACTTTGGGAGTTTCTCTTTCATCTTAAGCAACTGCAGCCTAACACAGTTCACTGATTCTTGGACGAAAGATCGACTCGTGGTCACAACTGCAGCGTTGCAATTCTATACGCCGTCACGGCGCAATCGCAATAATTTCCCGCGAACGTATATGCGTCATGTGTGTGACAACATATATGCCTCATGTTTGTGACATATATGAATTATACTGTATATTCATCTTATATGTCTCATGTATAAAGTAT
>Ga0209454_1002598_pt1 | contig 12404 bp, 10 predicted proteins | sample WorMetHERISLAND1_2_FD_187400 | JGI IMG/M metagenome (GOLD analysis project Ga0209454, IMG submission 187400) | Marine gutless worms symbiont microbial communities from Max Planck institute for Marine Microbiology, Germany - Olavius geniculatus... | ecosystem: Host-associated > Annelida >...
GTATACATTTATTTTTATTTTTTTATTCTTTAATTATTTTGTTGTGCTACCAGTGATGGTGAATAAAAATTTTCATTTGATGCTCCCCAGACCCCCTATGTGACTGGAATCTGGGGAAAGAACACTCTCTATCCATTCCCATCACTCCAATGCCTTCTGGCACCTTGAAATGCTGCCAGAGTACTAATAACTAATTTGTTGCCTATGCACCTTGTATTCATTTCTGTAGTTTTGACGAATCAACACGTGTGTACCTTTAGATGAAAAAAACCTGAAATATTACAACAAAATACTGATACTATACTGCTGCTAAAACTACCATCCACTAGTACTGTGTATAGATTCTTAACTAGATAAGCTATCTATAGTTACTCCATTACTACTGCAACCCATTGTCAACTTACAAAAATAAAACGAACAGGTCAGACTTTTAGCAGGCCAGATATCTTTCATGTCAGCAAATCAGCGTTGCGGAGAAAACCGACAAGACCTAAGCTTATAGCGCTGCGTTGTTATCCAAAAGGTGGCATGTACAAAGTGGAACACACATGCTTTACACAGATAAAGTTATCACAAATGAACAAATAAATAAATATTTGTCCATCTACTGTTTCAGAAACGACTAGCCACAGTCATTGCAATAAAGTGTGATCATGTTGAACACTTCTTTGATTAGTTGTGTAAGTAGAGATATGTTGATATGTTACATTAGCTATTGGTCTGTATGTGTGAGTGATGTACACAGCATAAATATTAAAACTTAAATGTTCCACATTATTTTGCACCACCCAGCCTGCATGTTCAAAAGATGAGGTAGTTTTTCTCCAGAGCAGTCATGTAGTCACGTGATGACTGATCCAAGATGGCCGCTGACGTCGTAAAGCCCGTGCCGAATGTAGTCGTTGTTGTCGTAGTTGCATACTGCATCGGCAACAGACGCAGTCGAGGCGCTGTCACACACACACAACACATTACTACTACTACTATTATTACTACTACTACTACTAACAACAACAACAACAACAACAACAACAAGAGACATTCCAAGATGTGCAGAATTACTATCAGACAGCCGCACACAAAAACATACGCCCCTAAATTTTGGGCTGTTGAAAATTTGTCGAATATCTTCTTGTCAGAAAATTTTTGTTCAACAATGCCAAATTTGGGGCTAAAAAACCCATTTTAAAAGAATTTCAAAACAAAATTTAAATTCTGGGCACCCTGTAGGAAACTTGCAGCTGTTTGTCGGAATTCTGCCTGAAATTTCAATGTTTGTCTGAAAATTTCAGCCTCCTGCCTATTTTTGACCCAAAACGACGCTGGTAGCAGTAATATTCAAACATATCTTAAGATGTCTGGCACTGACTCTCAAGTGTATTAATAACAGTTGCTGTTGTTGTGCAAAGGTCAAATGCTGAATGTGAATTTATATAGTGCATTATCGTAAGAACCTCTAACGTGCTAGACACACTAATACTGCGAGAACAAGAACTTATCCAGCGACTGTCCAAAAGTCTGTGAACACCCCCAATCAAGACTATGAGTCGGGAGCGCACTATGACTATGACTCATAGTAGCAGTAGCATTACGACTAATAGTAGTAGTTGTTCAACCTTTCTCAAGATGTTTGGCAATGCTGCGGTTGAGTTGCTGACTCAGCCACAGTGGCAGTGCATCACAACTCTTTATTGCAGTCGCAGTAGTATCAGTTGTTGTTGTAGCTGTATTCTTCACCATCCGCTGACTTCTTGCTGCTGAAACTACTTTCGCCACGTCATCAACGTCGTCATCATGACTGATATCAATTCTTGTCCCACGTATGTCAGATCTACAGATTTACAACAATTCGCCCAAAATGTGCACACCAAAACAAAATGCATTTGGAAGTTTATATTATTTTAAAATCATTTTGTTTGGCAGAAGAAAGTAAGTAAGTAAGTAAGTATGTGCATATTTAAAGTGCACAATGTCAGCCAGTGGCCGAATCTGAGGAAGTAGTTGCACAGAAAGCCAGGTTCACTGCATGGAAGATCATTTCCTTTGTGGTGCAATTAAACTATCACACAGCCCAAGTCGGCCAAATGACTGCCTGTATTAGCAGCTAGCGCCTTGACATTGACTGCGGTTGTAAACTCACATGCCAGCATTTGTGGTCACCATTATGCAGATTGCAGAACTATCCATTTCTTCCATGGCACTTAACCACTGCCAATACTCATTTTGCCTACCCATGGAGAAAGGCCAGGCTGAGTTGGCCCAGTATCTTGATAGTACAGTATACAAAGAACAGTAATGACAGTGAGTAGAAGTGATTACACGAGGTTTGTGCTCCTAAGCATTGGTGGTGGATTTGATGTAGCTGAGCTTGTTGTTGTTGTTACTGCTGCTGCTACTTTGACTTGAACTTGATCATCATCATCATCATCAGCAGCAGCAGCAGCAGCAGCAGCAGCAGTAACAGCTTCTTTTCTCGCCAGCTGTTCATCTGATCTGTCAACGTCGTCATCACCATCATCACTGAGAGACAGCAAGCACCAAAGTAATTCGGTAAATGTGAAATGGCTCCTAGTTTCTGTTCGCCAGGTGACAGCAGCAATTTGCAACTGCATGTTTTGGCTGGGGTTCAGCCCCCAAACCTCCCCTACCTCTGTGGGGTCAAAAAACCCATCTGACACAATGTGTCATTGAACACCGGAAGTGAATACACTACCTGCCAAACAGCATGTAATCCCTCGAATGGCTTAAGCAAGCATGAATGTGACAGATGACAGACAGACTACAGTGAAATGTGTAGCTATAGGCAAAATCACTTGCACTAAAGGCATTCCACCTGAAAAGAAAAAGTACTTGAAACAGCACTGCTTAGACGAGTCGCAATCATGTCCAGAAGCGGTTTACAATCTCCTAAGTGACAGCTGATTAGCATATCACCATGCATAATGTGACCATCCATTGCAAATGCTAATGAACAACTGAACGTGCGGTGCAGGCAGCACTAATAGCATCACCCCAATCAGCCTGCAGCCGATAAGCTTCTACACTACACATTTCCCATCCTGCTGAGGATAAGAGGCTGAGGTGACAGCGTATATGAGAAGTTGCAATCCCAGCAAGAACTATTTTTTTGCAAAAATCAACATATCTCAAAAGAAATATACCAGTATTAACACAAAAATTGCCATTCTTTTGACATTTTGATAAACACTAAATGATATCTCGAACTGCATATCTGATCCAGTCTCTTTCTTCTCAGTCGTTACAGACGTGTCTTCATCTGCATGTCCTTGAGTTTGACCTTGAAGACCAGTATCACTGTCAACCTGGCACACTTTCACCATTGCCTCCTATACAGACAGTCACTGGGTGGCAGTAGTAATCGTGCTGGTAGTAGTAGTGGTAGTGGTGGTGGTGAGATTAACTTGTAATGGTATTAGTAGAAGAAATAATTAACATGCAGCTGTTGTAGTATCGTGTGCCTGTTGTAGTCATGCAGGTCGTCAGTATTCTGAAATGCTCGCCGTGTAGTAGTAGTAATAGCAGGAGCAGCAGCAGCAGCAGTAGAAGTAGTGTGTCTAGTACAGTATAGTAGTGGTGTGACTGACTTGTAATTGCTGCAGCTGTTGTAGTATCTCATGTCTGTTGTAGTCGTGCAGATCATCAATTTTCTGACAGTGCTCAGCGTGCTGTCGTAGAAATGAGTTGATGGCCGCCAGTTTGCTGTTCAGCTCCATTCTCACCCGTGCTTCAAGCTCAGCTCTCGACATCTTCCCATCATGCTAATCACAAGTCATATACACCTGTGATGTAGCCAAATCTAGTTAGTCCGAGTATGAGTCAAATAAATTCAAAAAGGCCAAACACGACTAGTATTCAGTATACATCATCTAAGCAACTGGCGGGAAACAGCAGAACATGGGCATTAGAAACTACACACATACTTGTCTGTTGATGCTACAGACCCAGTATGGTGCACTAAGTTACTTCCAAGTAATTGAGCCATGTCCAAGTCTTTAGGGTCTCGGTTCTTAATAAGGTATGAGTCTAAGTCCAAGTCTGAGTCTGCAAACTTTTTATAATACACATATGTCGCAGTTATATTAAGTCCACTGTTTTCGGCAAATGGCTGTGCTATTCTCGGCAATAATGTGATCCCAGTACAAACCACATTATATTGCAAAAATCTACATATCACATATTCTCCCTCAAAGGAAATATACCAATATTCTCGGCAAAGGTTTGAAATTTCAAATAGCTTCTAGTATTAAATTGTTCAAACTGAGAAATAAACACTCACGACGTGATTCTGCTGATGAATATTCACAACACGCATTTTATGCAAATTGCGCAGCTGTTGTAGCTCAGACATCAGCCGATGGGCATGTCTATGCTGCTGCATGCTGTCATCTGACTGGCCAGCAGCATGCTGCCTGTGACGCTAATACATAACAGCGACAACAATAAACAGTTTAAGTTACGTGCGACGTGCGTTCCACCATAATCAATGTCAAAACTGGGGTCCGACGATTTTGAAGTTTATCTGGAAAAAATATGGCAAGAGCAAAAATAATGAATTTAGGTTAGTTAGAACAAGAATAATAAATCAGCGCAGTGCCGACATATTGAGCGACCGACCACCTGGCTCTACACAGCACTGGGCATCCCTAGGCTTAGCTGAGCTCTAAGTCTATCCTTTGACCTTTTGACCCAAACATTGGCACACAGGAATCACTCATGCCTGGGAAATGTACACACCCATTTTAGTTTTCCTACACTTTTAATTTTCAAGTTAACAGCCTGCATGACAAACAGATAGACAAACATATACAAAAAACGGATAGGCAAGACACATGGTAGAACCTACTAGAACACCCACATAATAATCAGCTGTTTAGAGTCTATGTGAATCCTCACACAAACCAGCAAATACTCGGCCAATACACAATACACATAAAGCACTGGTGAAATCAGAATGTACATGTATGTTCATGTTCAACATCAAAAAGATGAGAAAGCTCGTCGGGGTTCACCTGCATGTGGGGTTTGCTGTAAGTTCTTAGTTGTGATTTCAGTGACGCAATCTGCTGATCCGTCGCAGCACTTCGCACATTAACAGACAGCACCAATAACAATCAGAACGCAAGGATATATCAGTGCTGCCACCTATCGAACACCACAGACTCAGTACCGACTTTATTAAACCGAGTCACTTGACCCTATTTATTTTTTGCATTTCGGCACCATTCTGCAAAGCAATAAATGTGATGAATGCTGAGTGCTATTGCGGCAAACTTTTATACATTAAACCAGTGACCGACATAAGACTACAGTAACATAATGTTCTTCCTTAATACGAACATTTCAAAATGTTCGAACCAGCAGCAATCAAAACTCACGATGCTAAATCTTAGACAATATTTCTGCGTTGCTATTTTTTTTTAGTATTTTTGCTGTCAAAGCATTTTACCTTAAATGCTAATGAAGCCAGTTAACTTCTTAAAATGGGTTCAGAGCACGCTCACAGTCCAGCCATAAGTAATCATCATTTGAAGCAGATTGTCTATTGTCAAATCGTCGTTTGAAGCCAATGAATATTAGTCAGAATAAATAGTAATTTTACGGTATTGACCATGCAGGGTCAGGTCTGTTTCTTGCTGTTTTCTTCTTCTGCTGCATCTGTTTTGTACGACCATCACGTGACTTATATGCCTACAGAGTACAGACCACACATACAGAGCAAGTCATAAAAAAAAACATTGCTTAAGTCAAATTCTATATCTACAGAATTGCTATAAATTCTTACCCAAATCTGCAGTGTTTGCAAAAAAGGCTTCAGGCCACACATCCAGCAAATTTCATCACAGCGTTTTATTTCATTCAAAAACTCGAGAGTTCACCCAGTTCATTTGACAAAGTGCCAGGAGGCCTTAAAACCTTTAAACCAAGCCAATCAGCCTGAGCCTCAGATCCACCTAAACTGGTAGTTACACTACACTGACATATACACAAGCTTTACTAGTTTACTGTTTTTAATGGTGCACCCTGTACACAGCCAGACCACACGACAAAGAAAACAGTAATTTCACAGCGAATTTTTAAAATCTGCATCTCCCCAAGTTCACGAAAATTCACAGATGACATTCCAATGTTGCACCGGTGAAAATGACTCAATAATTTATATCCGTGTCTAGTAGTGGCGCTCGTGCTGTCAAGGCTGGACTGCTGCAATGGAGTACTGGTGGGACTACCTGCCAGCCAACTGAATCGACTGCAGTCTGTCCTGCATGCTTCAGCGCGACTGATCTACGGCGCCCATCGACATGATCACGTCAAGCCACTGCTACAACGACTTCACTGGTTGTCCGTTCCTGAATGCGTGGAGTTCAAACTGTGCGTCTTGACGTATCGTTGTCTCCACGGTCTTGGTCCGGACTACCTCTTGAGTGACTTTATGAGCGTATCCGACTTGCGTTCAAGACAAAAACTACGCTCAGCGTCTACTGCAGCTTTGGTGGTTCCAGTTACAGAACATTCCACACTTGGCGATCAGGCTTTTCCTGTTATTGCTGCTAAGCTGTGGAATGCACTGCCGGGCGACATCACATCTGCTACAACACTTTAAACTTTTCGACATAAACTGAAAACATTTTTATTTCGTCGATCTTATGGCGAGTGACTGTTTTGATCTGTGTGTGTTTTTGTCTTAGCGTTTTATTTTTTGGTTTTTATTTTTTAGTGTTTCTACGTGTTTTTATCGTGTTGTAACTTGTAACGTGTTCTTGAAGTGCAGTTTGTACTTATACCACGCTAATCAGTTCGTAGTGATGATGATGATGATGATGATTACTGAACTAAACACTAGATTTGTTCTCCATATTCATCATCTAATTAATTGGACTGAGTTATATGTTACTCAAAGACTTAAGGCTACAACTGCTGCTGCGACTACAACTACTACTCATGTAGGTTTCAAAATGGTCTACAGTGTCTTATGCAAGTATAACTAGGCATAATACACAGTATGCCATGTTAAAACATACATATTTCATGCCTGATAGGAGCACGTGTGATATACAAATGGGAAATAGAATCAGTTGTCATGCATGGGTGAAGTGAGATTATAAGCACTTATAACACTCCAGACACTATAGTGAGAGATAATAGGACTAAGTATGTCATAAAATACTACTACTAATACTACTACTACTACAATAACTCTGAGTACCTCATCCATGCTGTTCTGCACATCATCTATCACCGTGTTCTCTGTCTACCGACAAAAACACATTTCACTGCAATTCACACGGTCAGGCCCGGTTTCCCAGTCTTTCAACTAATTTTTTTTCGCTAACCACCAGTCTAAGTTGACTGAAGGTTTAATGTTTGACGTTTTTACTTAACAGCCCACCACATATGCTGAAAGTTGGACAAATTTCTATAGCAAAGATATGTACTGTAATGGAAAATTTCTCCTTGACTGCCTTAAATGGATTGCATTGCAGTATAATCTTTCACTGTTATTACAAACATCGTAAAAATAAATAATCAAACAAAATATGTTTTTTGCACCATTTTGCAAACAGCTAACCAATTAATCAACAGCTAAGACTAGCTGACATTCTACCCCCAGTTATAATCTGTTAACTGGATAGTTAATAGCATCATCAGCCTAACTTATAGCTTAGTTAGTTTTTAGTTAGCTAATAGCTTAGTTAACCAATTGATTAATAACCAGAAACCAGCCATAGCCATTACTCAGCTAACATCAGTAATGACCATGTACTGATAACATACAAAGCAAACAAATTAAAACCATAAACAGTACTCAAACACTGCAAACCTTCACCAAAATCACTGTTTTAACTATCCTTGGCTGTCTGCATCTATGGGAAACACAATAGTAAACTAAGAGTGATCACAAAACTCTGCTAAGAATAGTAAAGCAGTAAACCGGCAAATACAGCAGACTCAACGAAGATGCTAATGCTAACAGTAAAGAATAAAGAATCCTGTAAAATGATCCATAATTCATAAAAGAATTCAGAAAGCCACAAAAATCTAATGATTTCTTCTATCAGCAATGCCCAACCATGTACAATATTTCACCATGAAAATCACTAAACCATGCCCCACAACTCTAGAAAAATTATCAATGTCTACTCCCAACTTTCTGAGTAATCTTGCAGACAGAGAGACAGACAAAGAGTGAAATAAACTGCACACCTGCTGAATGGCTGCTGATGTGGTTACCATAGTAACAGACTGTTGTTTAAATGACGATGAATCCACCTGTGAACAAAATCTGATGTTAATTTCTTCTTTTTATATTTTTCAACACATGATCTCTGATATCCCTCAACTGATAGCCACAAAACTTTAGCACATGATCCGAAATCGATGTAGTTTTAAAACCGGACTCCAAAAATTTTGGGTGCCCTCCTTTAAAAATAATGGGAAAGAAGAAAGAACATGCAAAATTCTTATCTACACAATGAAAAAAATATCAAAATTTAAAAAACCTGCATTGTGCACTACAATTTCTCTCACATAAGAATGAGTAATTCCGTGAAATTTAGCCCACAATCGGCAAAAAAGAAGTGAAGTTAGAGCACACTCAAAATCAGCACGTATGGCAGTAATTACGTTGTGCAGTGTCTAGTGATAATTGTGATTATTGTAAACAGACTGACGTGGGCCGCAGCAAGGGAAGTTGTTGTGCTGGTGTTAACGACATTGGTTAGCTTCTTGTTATTCTGAGCCAGCTGAAACATCGCTCTAGCCAGTTCCATCTCCTAACCACAAACACACAATTTACACTATTAGTCTGTTATTACTACTATTAGACGACTCTGGCCTAACAGTAAGTAGGTTTGTATCATATATAATTAAGTGTATGTATAGCTGAAAACTAAGCAAAAAGTCACAATGCTTCACAGACTCAGCTAAACCGAATGTTCGACTGTAATGTTTACTGTCTAGAAAATGTTGTTACTACTACTACTACTACTACTACGACGGCTACTACTACTAGCCTTCTGACGCAGTGTGTCTCTAGTCTGTGCAGCAGACTGTTCACAAGCAGTCAGACTGAGTTGTAGTTGTCGTCTGTCGGCGGCCATCTTGTCACAACGGTCACGTGACTCTGTCAGCTGACGACGCAGTGACTCTAGTTCAGCCAATAGCTGTTCACGATCTCTCTCCAACTGTGCAAACACACAGACACACACACAGTTAGCTGCTACTAGAAGTACGATGACTACTACAACAACTACTCACACACTACTACTGCAATCCTTGCCGCCATACTGCTCTGTCCCGCGTGTCGTTTTGCCATCACACCAAGCCAAAATTCAGTGGGCACGGGTCAGTCTCCACTGCTCCGAGCCATGACTGTCTGAGACAGCTAGGCCTACGTCTCCAATCAGAGCAGCTGCTGGTTGCAATGGCAATGCTAAACAAAAAACATTCCAAGATTAGACTGATTCATCAACGTGTTTGAAGCAAACAAAAATCACAAAACAATCTACTGCTGCTACTGCTACTACTACTGCTACTACTACTACTACTACTGCTACTGCTATTACTGCTACTACTACTACTGCTACAACTACTGCTGCTACTGCTGCTGCTACTACTACTGCTACTACTACTGCTACTGCTGCTGCTACTGCTACTGCTACTGCTACTACTACAGCTACTACTACTGCTGCTACTGCTACTACTACTGCTACTGCTACTTCTACTGCTACTACTGCTACTGCTACTGCTACTGCTACTGCTACTGCTACTGCTACTACTACTGCTACTACTGCTACTGCTACTGCTACTGCTGCTGCTACTGCTACTACTACTACTACAGCTGCTACTACTGCTGCTACTACTGCTACTGCTACTGCAACTGCTACTGCTACTGCTGCTACTACTGCTACTGCTACTGCAACTGCTGCTGCTACTGCTGCTACTACTGCTACTGCTACTGCTACTACTACTGCTACTTCTACTGCTACTACTGCTACTGCTACTACTACTACTACTGTCACTACCACTACCACTACTACTAGTATATACCTGTTGAGAGCTCGTGTTGAGTTGGTCCAGTGCAGCCTGTGTGTCTGTAAGTTCTCCCTGCACTAAGTCTCTCTGTGACTCACTGGTCATTGCTCTGTCCAACAGTTCATTCACTCGTGTCTGCAATGACTCGTTCCTTGACTCCCACTCACACTGTGTCTATGCATCAACAACACACTACTATTAGCAGTAGTAGTAGTAGTAGTAAATTCATTCACTCGCATCTGCAATGACTCATTTCTCAACTCCCATTCAAGCTGGGTCTACACAATGGCAACACACTGCCAATTACTTACTCACCATGACATTGTTAATACAAGAGCCCAGCTGCTGCTAGAACAAGCCGACCGCACTATAATCAAACATGTTATATACAGCATATTCTAGAATGTATACTAGCACCAGTGCCTGTAGCTACTACAGCTGTAATACTTTGTTTACTTATTTAATATCGACATCATAGTAGTATTTCTGACTAAATTCACACAGGTAGTCCATCACCAAATAAGTGCAGGAAACAGTGTTTCCAGGCACATGGATGATTGACGCAGGCACAAACTATGAATTGCAAATTGCAACCAATCAACTATTGACAGATTATAGGAACTTGACAATTCAGTGGTACTATCACTGATCCCTTACGACATGCTCTTGAGCCACAATAATAAAACGCTACAGACAGACAGATGAGCAGCAGGTCATTAACTAGAAAACGCTCGTGAGAGAAAGTAAAATAATTTAAACACCGCTGCCACTACTAATACTACTACTACACTGTGTCTAAAAAATGTATTCCCGACATTTTCAACTGTAACTTGAAAACCAATTACCAGATTTTGATAATTTTTGGCACAAATATTCCTGATACAACTTGCCATCAAATATCCATTCAGTTTCCCACCTCACCCAACGTTTGTTTCTGCACTACATGGGGACAGCACAACCAGTGAAATATCACTTTTTTATCAAATGCGATGTGATTGCTTAATTAACAGAACGTGTAAATCACATTTTGTTCACATTTCTGACACTGTGGCTGACATTTCATTCAGTTGTCCATTTTTCAACTGCAGTCAAATTGCTTGATGTGTTGGCCCACTATGTGAACACAGGCAAGGAGACGCTTTCTCCATTCATTGACAGCAGTATCGATAATGTTCTGCTCCAGGCCAATCCAGGCTGTAACAGGTGCTTCTTGACTTTGCAAACATTCCTAAACTTCATCTGGTAGACACACTGCTGCAAGATCTGCTGTTGGGGCCCACAGATTAGAATAGATGAAATTTACTGACGTTTTTTTCATTCATTTTAACACGTATTATGCTTGGTCTGCTTTCCCCAGGTAGTGCAAAAAGCAGACGTTGGATGAGGTGGAAACTAAAACATTTATTTAATAGCCAGTTCTGTCGGAAATATTTCTGCCAAATATTATTAAAATCTGCTAATCTTTGTTCAAGGCATGATCGATAATGTTGGGAATGTTTTTTTTCGGGTTTTCTTTTATTTTAACACATATTTTGCTTGATCTGCTTTCCCTAGGTAGTGCAGAAGCATACATGGGGTGAGGTGGGAAAATGAATGGTTATTTGACGGCAAGTTGTGTCAGAAATATTTTACCAAAAATTATCAAAATCTGATGATTGGTTTTCAAGTTACAGTCGAAAATGTCGAGGATACTTTTTTGAGATACAGTGTACTACTACAACTAGGCTACAACTACAACAACTACAACTACTACGAGGCCTACTACTACTACACCTACCATTTCTATTAATTTTTGGCCAAATTCCATAATTGTCGTTGCCATGGCAACAAGGGACGGTTGCAGTAGAATTAAACTGGCCTCATCCAACAGCCAGTCCCCAAAACAATCGTTAGATGCAAAGATCTTGAAGATATCTCTTGAAAAGCTGAGTTATAGCCCATTTTGTCCCAAATATGGTTGCCATGGCAACAGGGGTCGGTCATTGTAAAATTAGATTGGCTTCATCCAATAGCCCATCCCCCAAAACCATCCATTAAACGCAAAGTATCTTAAAAATATCTTTTATACAACCCAAGTTATAGCCCATTTTGTCCTAAATTTCGTTGCCATGACAACAAGCGCTGATCAGAGTAGAATTTGATTAGCAGCATTCAATAGCACATCTCCGAAAACCCCCCTATGGACGCAAAAGTTTTGCAAATATTTCTCACACAAGCCAAGTTATAGCCCATTTTGTCCCAAATTTTGTTGCCATGGTAACGGGAGTCAGTCAAGGGTAAATATAAATGACATGGCAAATAAGCTGATTCCTTGTGACGTCACGCCAAGGTGCCGCTACATTGCAGCAGTG
>Ga0209454_1002604_pt1 | contig 12392 bp, 9 predicted proteins | sample WorMetHERISLAND1_2_FD_187400 | JGI IMG/M metagenome (GOLD analysis project Ga0209454, IMG submission 187400) | Marine gutless worms symbiont microbial communities from Max Planck institute for Marine Microbiology, Germany - Olavius geniculatus... | ecosystem: Host-associated > Annelida >...
ACACTTTACTTACTTATTTATTTACTTACTTATTCACTCACTTACTCTTTATGGGACAGAATCGTGCAGATTCTGAATCTGCATACAGATGCAGAATCTCATAATTATCCATAATCCACAAATGAGTCCTGCAGATTACTGTCAAAATCTTGTTGTTTCTGGACTACACCCAATCAGTATTTCATCGAAATCCGCGCATAATGTTCGAATAGTTCAGACAACACACAGGCAAAAAATATAACCATCACTTTATTCGTGGATTTTTCCACACCCCGTAAAACTCGCTCAAATATTTAACCTTCTAGCGACCTTGACGTTTACCCTTGAACCTCTACCTTTAAAAAGTAATCAGTTTATCTTTTGCATTAACTACATTATCAACCATGATTTGGTGAAATTCCCTCTACTAAATTTGGGTTCTAAGGTAGGCTGGGCTATAATTATACTCGACACATATAGTGTTGACAATAATTTCTGAACGCAAGGAGGGACGGATGCACGCATAAGCACGGACGAGCAATCGGAAAACGTAATGTTTCATTCAGGCATAAAATAATGTAGCAGAAAACTCTAGCTCCCGTTAGTAATTATCCTGGGTGTAGCTGCTTACGTGATCGTATTATGTCGCGGCATATCTAACGCATTATAACATTTATAAGATTTCGTAATTGATACGGTATACGCATGTAACAACGCGACAGACGGAAAGCGACTTGGGGGCGACTTGGGGCTCAGTAACGTCTATTTGCCGTAAAGAAACGAATATACTTAACATATTTTGTTGTAGGTCAATATCAGTGTTTGAATTGCTGGGGGCTGGGGGTTGAATCCCCCCCAACTGTTCTCTCAACCCCCCTAACACACTGTCAAATTATGTTCTGGGGGGTCAGCTATATACATATGATTTGCATCACAGTTTTGGTCGGGCTCCGACCGTCGAAAAGTTCAACCCCAAGCTAACTTTTCACAATTCAAACACTGGTCGATATGAATCGTTAGATTGACGCATGTTCTTCACGATTATTAGTTCATAAACATTGTTAATTAGTTGAATTACAGTAGGCTACCTGTTTGACAGGTGGAGAAACGAAGAACCGCTAACACACCTACACAGTACATAAGATGCAACAACCACTGCGATGCGGCATAATAAATACGCATTTGTTGCACGTATTTTTTTGGCCGACCTTACGTAATAGCGGTCGAAATATTGCCATGGTTGTCGTTAGTTTGTCTGTCCTGTTGGCTAAACGGTCGATCATAGGAAAAAAGTTTTTTACACAAATAATTAGTAAGTTAGTAAATATCAGGAACAAGTGGGCATTTTGGAGAGGTACCCATATTTGACGTTCGCATAAAGAGGACTCTTTGAACCTAGGAGGCAAACTTTAAACCACTAAAATCTACCTTCAATGCTGAAAATTTTATACGTGAGCTGTATTAGTCTATTTCCAGTCATTTAGTCGCAGTTTACTCTTGAAATGTGCGTCGCAGCCTAAAATCGCAAAAAAATCACTAAAACTCCGTGTTTTGCGGTGCAAGTTCGCTCGTGGTCATCGATGTCACCGGTGCTTGTTATGATAAGCAACAAGTCTGTTGCAACCGTTTTTATGCGATCTAGCAGAATGCATCGCGCGTCTTAGTCATCGTCTAGGCGTCTGTTCGTCTGTTCGTCTGTCTGTCCGTCTGCCACACTCGTGATCTGTATCAAAATGATGCAAGCTAAGATCATAAAATCCTTACTGTGCGCTGCCCCAAAGACTAGTTTATCGTGACGAAATTTCGTGTCCCTGAGTGAGAGGGTTCCCCTCGAACGAGGGCGTCAAAAAAGGGTACCTCCTTAAAAAGACGTTAATTCGCCGCTATTGGCTCTTTTGGTGTGAAAACGGTTGCAGATAGACACAGATATGTTGCTTATCATAATAAGCACTGGTCACGGGCTTTTTAATTTTATCAACATCGATGACCTTGAACGACCGTGAACCCCCAAAAGAGAAGTTTTAGTGAATTTTTTGCAATTTTTGGCTGCAGCGCACATTTCAAGAGTGAATTGCGACGAAATGCCTGAAAATAAACCAAGACAACCTGCGTATGTAATTTTCAGCATTGAACGCACATTTTAGCAGTCCATGTTCCGACCTCTTAGGTTCAAGGAGGCCTCCGCATGCTAGAGCGTAAAAGAGGGGTACCCCTCTAAAAAGTGGTTATTTTACTGTTATTGCCTCGTCTAGCATAAAAATAGTTGCAGATAGGCACAGACATTTTGCTTATGATAACAAGCACTGGTGACGAGCTTCTTAAGAGTGTCAAAGTCGATGACCTTGAATATCTCGAACCCCTAAAGTAGGAGTTGTTTGTAAATTTTTTGGCGATTTCGGGTTGCGACACACATTTTAAGAATAGATTGCGCCGAAATGGCTAGAGATAAACCTGGACAACTGTGTATGAAATTTTTTTAGCATAGAACGTACATTTTTAACAATCTGAGTTTCGATCTCTTAAATTCAAGGAGTCTTCCGTACGGAGTCCTCAGATTTGAGTACTTTTTCAGACACATTATTATTTTATTGCATGCTGTACACTGATTGCCAAAGTGGCAAAACCGCTGCTGTCGCGCGTCACGTGAGCTTTGCTCAAATTACTTGTTAGGCTAGATGAACCAATAGTGGTGAAATAAGGACATCCTGACGCCCTCGTTCGAGTTGAGTCTTTTTTCCAGCGGTACGAAATTTTATCGCAAAAAAACTAAAGTCTCCGTGTCTGCCAATGAAGACTTTGTGATTTTAGCTTGCGTCATTTTGACACAATACAGCAGTGTGACAAACAGACGGACGGACAGACGGATAGACGTCTCTACTATAGCTAAAACGTCCTTAGCATGGCTGTTGCGCGCATTATACTCATACGTACACAATAGTTGAAGACATGTCATAATGTCAACTATAACCGAAAAAAATGATGAAATATTTTAATAAACAGCTGTATTTCTGACGTCATATTATATGACGTCATGGACCAATAACAGAATTACGATACACTGTCGATACGATATTAAGTATCGCTATATCGATTTTGCAAGTAAATTTGTTTGTCCAATTGGCGTAAGAACGGGACACGTTTGTTTGTAAAAATAGATATTAGGAACCCAGGAAATTGTTAACTAAAATTGCTGCCACTAGATCTCACATTTAAGGCTATAATCCGTCAAATTAGATTTAAGCCATTGCTCCACCCCAGACTCTGCCGGGAAGCTCACAGCGCTCCTCTACACCCGTAGCTGAAATTTACTAGCCTACTTCTAAGCGAAAAGAAAGAAGGAAAATGGAAAGGGAAAAAAGAAAAAGAAAAGGGAGGGTCGGTAGGCGAGAAAACGGAAAACGGAAAAGGAGGGAGGAAAACGGAAGGGGAGAAATAAAGAAAAGTAATGGGGGAAGCCCCCAATTCATGTTTCTGGCTACGGCACTGTCCGACAAAAATATGTACAGTGTGGCTTTAATGCACATTTTCATGTTACAATATGCATCAAACATCTTACGCTGGCAACCTGCAAAAAGTTTGTAGAAACTCAAAGATTTTCATTAATTTTGCAGCTTGTAAGTGTTAAGCCTACTTTATAACTGTTCGAATATGTAAGTTTTTGTTAACAAATTGATTTAAAATTAACCGTTGTCGTTTTGCTGCGTCAAAGCCTTTAATGTTGCGCGTGACCGTTGTCGAGCCAATCCAGGAATAAATTTATCTCATAATTTACCCCAAATTCCATAGTTCTTTTCAGTCCACTGTAGCCGCATAAGTTATACCCCATTTACACGATGAAGCAAACCTGAAGCAAACGTCGTGCACGTATATATTGAATACGTTTGCTTCGCGTTTGCTTCATCGTGTAAACAGGGTATTAGTCAGCGTGTGTTGCTGTTTCGTGGCCAGTGTAATAATATCCACTAATGTACGATGAAGAGACGTGATCCGGCAGTACAGCATCTGGCAGCGACTCAGCATCTAGGCTACAGGGCGATAAACAACGACTTCTTTTTCCCGTGTAAAGTTCGTCTTTCGAGATGTTATCAATTAAACTTTTTTATTTGTCGAGAAACGACACCAAGACCGTATTAGCATCCTTGGAGTGGACGTAAAGCGACAATAATTGTATAATGTTAGAATCGTATAGTACCAAGTTGATCGATTAAGTTTGTGTGCAATGAAAATATAGAGTACGCCAGAAAAATACACTGTACGTCAGCACAGTGCCTACATATTATGCAATCGTCCGTCTTGTGCACATGTAGGCTACGGCACTTACTTAGTTTCAACAATATGGAACAAACTATTGTTTGGTACGGTATCGTACTAAACAAATTACGAACAAACTGCGTCATTTTACGAACAAAATTTGCCTAACAAAATGTTCATGTAATCGCGCATTAATTTAAGCAAGAAGTAGAGAAAAGGAACGAAATAGTCGCGCTTCGTTGTTTTTCTAAAAGTTTCTGATATTATTTGCTTACTGGATGTTTTATAAAATCAGCAAATTACGAGAAACAAAAAAATCTGAGAAAATGGAACATCACTACCGCGATGTATGTATCTCGTTTGGTGCGTCTCGTAGAAATGTCATGTAGCAATGCGACATTATAGAAAGCGACTTGGGGATCGGCGACGTCCATTTGCCGGACGGAAGCGGATGTACTTTAACATTATTGTAGGTCGATCTGAGTCGACATGCAATATCCGTAACATACCGACGCAGCTTTTCCCTTCCCATGCACCCCATTCCGTCCCCAGGATGTCATCAAAACATTGAATTTCGCTAAATACCGTCGTATCAGATCGTGGACCAGTGGTACATTGCGCGGACGTTAGGCGTTTTGTAGCAATGTAAAAATTGGCCCGCATATTGGAGACGTTTTGACAGTCACTAAGCCTATTATACGACAGACTGAGTGACAGTAAACCGTGATAAACATTGGCGTCGTAGGCCTGGCAGGTGGCGAAGGGCAATTGACCACACCCCCAAATTGTTGGGCGACATTTTACTTGTGAGATAATTTTTTTCCAAAAATGTACAATTTAGCCTAGTCTAAACAGTCTTTTACTTTAAAGAACTATAGAGGCAAAATTTAACTTTGAACACCGATGATCTCCTCGTTTTAGTTTTCAGCTGCTTGTCTCAAAATTGCAATTAATTTTCTGCCGCTACTCAACATTTTTAATCCACGGTGCCTACGGTGAAAACAGATAATTATTAGTGCGCCAAGTCAGACGGGAAAAGAAATTTTAAAAGGTGAGGCCATTTTTCTGTGGACCACACATTTTTCTGCTTAACCGACTTTACGCTAAAGAGAAGGCATAAAACGGTTTACTGGGAGATGTTGAGTACATCGTAAACTCCAATCAGCCAGTCCACGTCCTACCCGTGACGTTGACGCCGCCAGGCTTTAATAAAACCCAGCTCCATTTAGGCTATGTACAGGCTACAGGATGGCGCAAAAAAGTAAGACATGCATGCTACACGTAGATCAAAAAATGGGACAGTTTCTGAAACGATTGTCCAGGCTCAATCACTGCAGCGAAATGTGGCAATGTTGAAAGCAGCGTTTAACATAATCACTCTCCGTAGCTTTGGGATGGGTTTTCCATAAAGGATAAGAAGGTGTAATTTTCCGACAAAGTAGATTATGGTTCTTCAAAATTTTAATTTTTTGGCCATAAATGTTCTCTAAAATTGTGGGTTTTCCAGCTCATTATATCAGTCTTTTGGACGAAAATTTTCCGACAAGAAGAAGATTTTTTCGACAATTTTTTTTTCTGCTGCGACGCTACTGCTTAATTGTTGTACGACTCGTTGTTGAGCAACAATCTGCAACAGATCGAAGTCGTGTGGTTTGATCTTTAGTCTGCTGTTTTCGTCGTTGCTGCTCAGTGTGCTCATTACATTAGTCTCTGCCGCCAGCCACAGCCCTCTAGATTAGTGCCATGCGCCAGCATGGTCTGATGACGCGGAAAGCTTCTAGAGCTACGGATGCGGCGTATATACCACGCTATGGCTGTAATGCCAGCGGCTGCTGACGGACGCTGACGTCGATATTCATTCCGTAATGCCATCAGAGACAGATTTGCAAATTTGCAATGCGTAGGCATATGTATTTCCTAGAACGCAGGAAAACCGAAGTATCACAGTAGGGAACTGATTCGGTTCCGCGATATATCAACATAATGCCCAAATTTGTTATATTGTAGTGCGTGCGACACTATTCTGTGTACGTACGATACATTTACTGTCATTTAGCGATAGCCTATAATCTACAATTTTCGTCGTTAATTCACCCGCACCTGGATTATTATCGTTAACGCTAACCCTAACCTTAACCCTGACCCTAACCTTAAACCCAACTCTAACCTTGATCCTAAACTTATTCCTATCCCTAACCTTGGTCCTAACCTTAACTCTAGCGGTTAATTCGGGTGCGTGTGAATTAACGGGCAAGTACCGTCAGCTGATTTCACTCATATTAATTGATTAACTTTATTACATTTATAGTCCCAACGTCTGCTTTATTGCAGATTAATAGTTTTACACACTTTTTATTATTTTTTTTGCAGTCACATACTGTTAACATTTTTCTGGTACGGAACGGCTTCGTGTGTGCTGATGTGCCGTTAAGAAATTACTCTCTCGTTCACTCACTCACTAAAAAGCAGTTGTATTGCAATGCTGTTTCTGGCCGGTTTATGCCCCTAGATTTCACCGCCTATAGTCACTCACGGCGCTTATGCCGCAAGTACCTCTATATACCTATATAGCTGCAGCAGCTGGTTGATTTAGCTGCTAACGAGATGACATTCATCATTAGTAGACGTGATCGCGTCGCTCGTCCGCGCCAATACTAGATGTCATTACGTAAACATGACGTCACACTTCTACGCGGCACGTGACCGGCGTGCCGACGTGCCATTGGTCGACGCTTGATTGCACCGACCGAGCATTGTAGGGCTGGTGCCGAGTATTCGAGTTATTGCTCAGTCCGAAATAATGGACTCCGTTAATGTTTCCGGACTTGAGTATATTATACTCGCATAGTGTTTCATTATTAATATTTAAGAATTATATTAAAAACAAAATAAATACAAATCATAAGTAAAATTCGTAAATTACTAGATAAAGTGCATAAAAATACAATTTAATAAACTTAATACAGTTAGGGCCGGTTTCTGGATCTTAACTGGCCGATCACGACAAACAATATTTAAACGCACTGGTATGCTGCACGTTTCACACTGTTTTGGAGACAGAATTATGCAGCTGTTAACAATCAGGCGTTTTTCCACCGCTAACGGTAGCCAAGTTATCAACACTCAAAACAACTTTTCCCTCCCTCTGTAGATTACAACACGCATACTGCACAGCTCCAGAGCAGTCACTGGCTTGCGGATGAAAGTCAGTGCGCCTGACTGGCGAGCTGTGCGAGCGGCCAGCAGCAGCGGATGTCGTCGTCAGCTGCATGTCAGCAGCAGTATCCGTGGCACCGCGTTGTGTCAGCTGACGTCACTGACGCGGTAAGAACATGTGATACTTACTTCTACTTCTGCATGTCGTGGTCTGCAGCTTTTTACTGTCGCACTCTGTGAATGAAACATTTGCAACCACATGATTGTGCAATATCGCGCTACATCCTAACTGCGTCGCTACTCTACGATACTCTACCTTGTAACATATAAGTGTAAGAAAAATTGGCGATTTTCTTGTGAATTATTGACCGTTTGAGGCATCTTTGCCATGGATTTTCTGCCGTCTTTTCGATTAGCCTTAACACTGCAATTTCTACAAACGTGCAGTAATAAAACGCAGTACTTCGCGGAGGTTTGAACAGCTTTCTAGATCGAAAACTGCCAATGGGTCGTACCGACCCGTGAAGTAGACCTACCATGTGCAGCTGCGGATGCTAACTACAGTAGTGCCCCATGGAGTCGTTAGATTTACGCGATGGTCTTGTCGACAAACGGAAGTCGCTCAGCGTCGACCCGCTGTTGATGCGAGGTGATTACGTCACGCGGCGACCGATCAATCAAAACCGGAAGTCGACGACAAATGCGATGACGACGACGACGATGGCGAAGACCGGAAGTTGCTCGAACGCGTGGATCCGGGGCGACAACGCACTTCCGGTGATTATAAACATAGTGTTTTGCTTCCTGTAACTACCATACCATCTTCTAATCTGCAATCTCTTAATCGAATTAGTGTAAATTTTATGTTAATCTCTTGATAATCTTTTGTTATAATCTTTTAATTTGTCACGTTTGTGCCTATTTTCTCATACTTCTACTGGTTGTAAGCATAATGCTTGTTTCTTGTAACTACCCAAAACACCTCATAATCTGCAATCTCTTTCAATTTTAGTAAATGTTTCGTCGGTCTTTTGTAAACACCTATTAGTCTGCCATGTCCGGTGTCTGTTCTCTTACAGTTCCGGTGATTATGAGCGGCCGCCGGGGGCAACGTTTGAGACGACGACAGGAAATGGCCTCCGCCAGCTATCTCAACGACGACGATGCGACCGCATCAGTTACAGGAAGCTGCTACATCTGCTGGCGTCCACCGTCCCGTTCACTGTCCACCGGAGACTGTGCTGCCGCAGCAGCCAGTACTCTGAACTGGAGCGGCGACAGCACCGACCGTCGGACGTCGGACACTCTCAGGCATGGGACTTGGCAGGCTGCCATGACGGACTATTATTCAGGCCACGCTATATTTTATGATTATAATAATGATGATCGTTTGATCAAAGGTCAGTTTAACCCTGCGGTAATCAGTGGTCTCAAATGGAAAGCCGACAGCACCGACCGTCTATCTGAAATCCATGGTTTCTTGCTACCTTCAGGATTTTCTTACAGTTTCAAGTACTTGTCTTTGAAATATGTATTAGCGTTACGCCGATCACTGCTCTGAACTAAGTGTGTAAACGACTGCATCTGAACGGCGGAATACTCGGACGGCTTAAGAATGAGATCGCATCTCATTTTTGAAGAGCCACACGTACAATTCTAAGACAAGAAGATAGCTTTCTCTGCTGTTCTTGAACATGCCGATCAACGCTGTGAACTGGCACGGCGACAGCACCGACCGTCTGTCGGACGTCGGGCACCTTCGTGCATGGATATTTGCTGTTGCTCTGTCTGATACAACAAACAGGCTGCGGAACAAATCCACACAACGTGCACAAATTTGTCCGCGAACTCTTCCTGCTGACTGCAGACAGCACGGACCGTCTGTCGAATGATGTCGTTGTCGGTTGTCGGCTGCCCGGTACGAGGAACTCGAAAGCGCTAAAGAATCTTGTCGTCCTTGGCGCGTCGGTCATGTGCTGGCTCACGGCCTTCTCGTCGATACAGTCGCAGTTTGTGTAGACAATTTTATTAGACAAGACGACGGCTGGCTGGCTCCTGCAGTTCTCACGAAGACGAACTGTCATCCAGACGACCTGAGCATTACTTTCATGTTCTTGACTATACAGTGACAATTGGAATATTGTACAAAAAGCAACTATTTTCTGCAGTTCTCAGGCGGAACTGAACGAGTTCTCTGACGAACTGAACATTATTCCCGTGTTGTTATCTCGTCGTTTTGTATTTTCTTTTTTCGTCGATGCAGTCGCTGCAGAGCACGTTGAATCATCGTCGAACGCTTGGTGTGGCGTCTCTGGCCGCTCTCTACTCCGCCGCTACGATCTCGTGCTTCTACGCGCCCGCCATCATCCGACGTCTGTCCGCCAAGTGGACGATCGTCGTCGCGTACGCAGTCCATCTGTGCTACGTCGCCGCAAACTTCGACGACACTGGCTCCCTCCTGGTACCCGGAGCCATGGCTGCCGGGGCGCTGACTAAGTGTTAGTCGGAGAGTCGGTTGTATGGTGTTGGTGGTTGTGGCTGTAAGACGTTGGACATAATCATCGAACCCCGTGTTCAGGCCAAGATTCATCTTTCTGTAAATCTGACAGGCCTACATTTTGCGGCACACAATTTAGAGCTGAAAAAGAAAAAGAAAGAAACAAAAATAGATGGCGGGGCGCTGACGGGTCCGCTGTGGAGCGCTCAGTCGACCTACCTCACCACGCTGGCTCTGGGCGACCACGACTTAACCGCCACGTCTGAGGCGACCATCGCCCGCTTCAAACGAATGACCGCGGCAACACATCATCACTCCCTTCACCGGGACAACCAGAGAGATTGTTCATCGTCGCCATCGCCCGGTTCAACGGTGTGTTCAGCGGTCTGATGCAGACCAGTCAGATCTGGGGCAACCTGCTGTCGTCGGTCGTTCTGTCGGCACACAACGACACGTTCACACTGTTCAGCCGCTCTGCAGCCGGTAGCGAGTCGACACGGCGCACCGGAAATGACACTGCAAGGTGCGCTCAAAGTTAGACTAATTACATTTACGTTGATTTAGTCATCGTGCAGAAAGTGCTAATGCACATCGCGCAATAAAAGTAAGCAGCCATGCTGAGATGGACCTAGTCAAACTGTTAACATACGGACACGCCAGTCCCTCTGCTTGGAAAAAGAAGTACGTAGTTTCATTCCATTAGCCGCCGAGCACGTTCGAGGTTTTATTACAGTCGCGCTCTGTAGACTACTTGGTGACGTGGTGTAGTGGTAACGCGTCTGATCCGATCAGCGAAGTTACTGTACGCCGGGCCCGGTTAGTCTGCGATGGGTGACTGCCTGTGGGCGGGTAAACCATCTCGGTATGTAACCAGCCGCTTAGGTCAACTCAGCCTTCCATTCCTCCGGGATAGGTAAATCGAATACCGGCCTATCTGGCTGGGGTTAAGGCGAAGCGCTTTCACTTCTGTCGGGTGGCAGGTAACACTCTCTGATCCCATATGACAAGTGACGCTCCGTATCTCTGTGAGGGGTTCACTCCTTAAGAGCTATATTCTGACCTTTACCTTTACTTTTACTTACTTAAGTATTTTTTGAGTAGTCGTTCTTTATATAATGGCTGAATTGCGCGTTTTTTTTTACGTTAAGTTACAGCAACTTTAGTTTCTCTGAATGTAGAAGTGCGTAAAACTCGTTACTCGTGGAACAAAATGAAAACGAACTGCACTGCAGTTCTTTTCATTTCAGTTTAGTTTATTTCGTTCGCTCTGTACGCAACTTTAAGCGGCTGACTGTGCTGCAGGGCGGTATGCGGTGCTCACGGCTGTGGTGTGAATCGACTGAACGACGTTGATTTCGACGCGATTCCACATCACGCTGCGCCGCTGCCGACGTCAGCGCGTCACTGCTGGAACGTACAGCACACACAGCACCGCTCTCTTTTTTGCGTTGCAGTCCACAGCGCGTCACTGGCTGTTCGGCGTCGAGACGTGTTTCGTGGTGACTGCGATCGTTCTGGCCGCGTGTCTGATGAACCGGAACACCAACACCGGTCTTCCTCACGGTGCCAGCTCCGAGGAAGTCGTACCGTTGACATACTGGCCTGGCAAACCACGACGGACGACAGACACGATGGTAGTACTGATGGGTGTTTGATGTACTGGTATATGCCGCGGCAGCGTTGGAGGATGACGGTGTGGTGATAGTGACGGTGGTGGTAGCAATAGGTGGAAGGCTACGAAGACGAAGGACAGAGATGATGGTAGTACAGCTGAGTGCTAGACGTTTGACAAAGGCAACTGCCCGGATGATGTGCGACCCGCATGTACAACTGCTGGCGCCGCTTGTCTTCTACACCGGAGCCAGTCTCGGCTTTCTTCTCAATGACTTCACCGTGGTCAGTGATGCTAACGTAATGTAATCCACGATGCAATACGATAGGCTACACAATATGGCGTAGACGCACAAAATATTTCCAATGCACTGTGCAAAGAGGAAGTGTTTTAAAATTTAAATATTGTTTAAAATCGTCAATGAATGGAATCGGATCTCTCAAATATAGTCCGGAAGTGTATTTCAGACTTGAAGCCCGGACACCAAAAGAAGCGAGCTTCATAGGTTGAACACTTCACCGTCGGAACAACCATGAACTACTAGTTTGTACTCAACTAGGCTACCAGAGATGATAGGCGGATTGCCTGTGAATCGCCGTAACACACAGCTCACTCAGATACACTGGCGCCGATCGTTTAGACAGAGGTGCACTATCACTGTAATACGGAACTTTATGAGCCAACGTTGCGTAACACGACATGCAAAAAACTTGCTGTCGCAACGTAAACGTTTGATGCTGCAATCAATTTGACGCGATAGGCATACTCTACAGGGTGCGGCAGAAAAAAAGTGGACCCCTAAATTTTTTCGCCGTTTTCTTAGCAACCGTTTGGGATTTTAATACGAAATTTTACAGCTTTATTTACTGAAACCTTCTACATCTAACAGCCAAATAA